>Ga0208373_1005349_pt1 | contig 10819 bp, 8 predicted proteins | sample RifOxyC2_FD_184036 | JGI IMG/M metagenome (GOLD analysis project Ga0208373, IMG submission 184036) | Soil microbial communities from Rifle, Colorado - Rifle Oxygen_injection C2 (SPAdes) | ecosystem: Environmental > Terrestrial > Deep subsurface > Rock core/Sediment | place: Rifle, Colorado... | reverse complement strand
TGTAGAAGGCGGCCACTTCAACTAAGGAAATCTCCTCCGGCCGCTTGAGCGTTTTTTGCACCCGGCCCAAATCGGCGAAAATCAGCGAGTCATCCTGCGACCCCATCTCTTCCAGGATTCCCCGCACTATAAACGTCTCGCCCTGAATAGCGACCGCATCTCCTTCGCCAAGTTGCAGGTGCGTGGCCGCAACAGCCCCGACTAGGAGGTCCCGGTCCGTAAGCGAAGAGACAAGGCCGAAGGCGCTCTTGCCGCCGCCGCTCCGGGAAGCCGTCATTTCCCCCATTTCTTTCCCGCTTTCATGCCCCTTTGGGTCTGGAACAGGAGCAGCCCCCGCGACGGTTTTCGGAGCAATCCTCCACCATTTTTTCAGCCGCAGCTCCTCCTTGAATACGATCCCCGAGAGCAAGACATCTTTTTGCTTGACCCGCGTTGCGGCGATGAGCTTGGGGGCGACAATGCTGATGTTTTCATTGTTCTTGATCGATGAGATCCGGGCCAGATCGGCCTCCCGGAGGGGATGCACATCGAGGGACAGCCCGGAAAGCTGAATCCCTCCGTAATTTAGGGCCAGATCGCGGGATTGGGGGGTGATCAGGATATTCGCCCCCAGCTCATCGAGCTTCTTGCCGATGTCGTTTTCCATCGCGCCCGTCAAGGCCAGCAGCGCCACCACCGTGGTTACGCCGATCAAAAGCCCGATGACGAGAAAAATCGTTTTGCCCCGGCGGCGGCGCAGGTTATTGAGTGAAATATTGTGCAAACGCATCTGCTTCCTCCGTGTTAGCTATACCCTCGGCTTCCATGCCAGGACAATTGCATCTTGTATCTTCACCTTGCCGCCTTCGAGGGTATGGGCCACCACGTCCGGCGGATAGGCCAGACAACCGCCGCTTACGCCCTGCAAGCCCTCCAGTGTCCAGCGCGTGCCGCAGGCGTTGCAGACCATCTCATCGCCTTCGATATGGAACTTCGTGGATCGGCAGGGTTCGCACATGCTTACCGCGGTCACGAGCTTTCCCGAGGGGGTGATGTAGGCCATGAGGGGCACCTTTTTCCCCCCCTTGCTATATTCAAAGTAAACGATCTTCTTGTCCTTTACGATATCCACAGGTATTTCGATAGACCCGCTGCCGGCAACCGCATCCACCGTTGTCATGCGGATGGTCTGGCTTTTATAGCTGACCTTTTCGACAATCTGGGTTCCGGCTACGCTGCCCAAACCGGCCTCCGAGCGATTACTTAATACGAACCATGCCAGCGGAATGGCCAAAACGATTAAAATCACAATAATCTTGACGATGGGGGACTTCTTCTTTTCCGAGAGCAATTTTTCCCGCTTGGTCTCACTGTCCTTCTGTCCGCCGGTTTTATTCTCTTTCATCTGTTTATCTCCTTCTTTTTATATTTCAGATACCTTCCCATCTCTAAAGGAATAGGATGCAACAATTTTCCCGCCCTTTTCGATGTCCACCTGGACATGACAGCCGTAATCGGTAACCTTTGCCTCCAACCCCTGCTCGGCGGGATGGGTCCCCCGATAAGCAGCGAGGGCCGCGGCGCTGGCCGTGCTCTTCAACTTCGGATCGAGAGCGCCGGGAGCCTGTTTCGTCCCGCAGCCGCCCGCACTGCCGACCGCTCCCGCACCGCCGCCCCCACCGGAACCGCAGCACGACTGTCCGCCCTGGGCAAACGCCGGCGACGTGGTGATCGTTTGATTAAAGGTCACCTTAGCGATTTGCCGGTCCTGGGTCAGCCAGGCGACGAAATTGGCATCGGGATCGGTTTCGGGAAGGGATTTTGCCTTTTTGACCTCCTGGCGGAGGAGAAGGTTACGAACCTGATTCGTCAGGTATTCCCGGGAGATGCCATCCTCCTTGAGGCTGGCCTGAAATTTATCCCCATTCCCATAAATCTCCCCGCCGATCTTCTGTATCTTCTGCAGCTCCTGCTGAACCCGGTCATCGTCCACCCGTATCTTCAACCGGTCGGCCTCACGGGCCACCAGCCGCTCTTCCACCATCATTTCCAGGACGTCGCTCTCCAGTCGCCCCAGAAGCGCCCGGCCCTGTTCGCCGGCAAACAGCCCCTTTCCGTACTCTTTCTCCAGCATACGCCTGCTGACATTAAGCCTCGCGCGCGCCTCGGACCGGGAGATCGACTCCCCATTTACCACCGCCGCCGGCCTTCCGAGCAGGGCATCCCACGAAAATTCCCACGCCTGTTTTTCCGCGTACAGAAAACCCGCTCCGGCAAGCAGCAGAAGCGCAGCAGCAATACCTGAATACCACAAGCGTTTTCCGCTTTTCCTCTTAACATTCCTCCGGCAGTTGGGACACAAAACCTCGTCCGCGCCGGAGACCTCGTTTCCGCAATTTTCGCAATTTTTGTTCGCCACGGTCACGCCTCCTTTCCATTCTTGCTCCTCTGAAAAGCAACAGTTGTGCCAGTAGGCGAGCCTACGCAACGTTAATCGCTAACAATTTGTTATCAGATTGTTTTTATTCTTTCACGGAGTAGTTGGAATGGCAGCGCCCATAGCCGGGTGCGAATTATTTACCCGATATACCCGCCTCCCTCGGAAAAGGCGGGAATTTTTTCAGCACCAGGCACAACGGGGAGAAAACGCGACATTATTACTTTTTATTCCCTCGATAGTTGTGATATGGAAATCAGCACCGTGTGTGTTGAGGCGAAGAGGACGTGACATGAAAAAATCATTGCTGGCGTTTGCTTTCTGCGTGTTCCTCTTGAGCGGATGCGAGAAGCTGGAAACGCCGGCTCTGCGGCACCCGCCTCCGGAGAAGACGCTCACCATCGGGTTGATCCCTGAGCACAATATCTTCAAGCAGGTCAGGCGATACGAGCCGCTTGCCGACTACCTTTCGAAAAAAACCGGGATCCGGATCAAGCTGAAGGTTTTGACGTACAGAGGAAACGTCATCGACAACTTCCAGGCACTGAAGCTCGACGGGGCGTTTTTAGGGAGTTTCAGCTATCTGCTGGCGCACGCGAAACTGGGTGTCGTGGTGCTCGCCAGGCCTGAGTATCGCGACGGGAGTTCCTCTTACCATGGGGTCATCTTCGTCAGGAAGGACAGTGGAATCCGTTCGGTCCGGCAAATGAAGGGAAAGCGTCTCGCCTTGGTGGCGCGGGCAACGACTGCCGGGTATCTTTTCCCATTGATCTTCCTGAAGGAAGCCGGGGTCCGCAACCCCGCCGCCTTTTTCAGGGAGATCTACTACGCGGGAACACATGAAGGGACGATCGACGATGTCCTCGACAGGAAGGCGGACGTCGGCGCCGCGAAAAATACCGTTTACAACCGGTTCGCTGCGGAGGCCCCGAGAATCGACCGGGAGCTGGTGATCCTGGGAAAGTCGAACGACGTGCCGGAAAATGCCTTGGCGCTGCTTCCATGCATCGAAGATTCCGTCAGGAAGAAGCTTGTTGTCGCACTGGTCACAATGCACACCGACCCGGAAGGTGCGAAGGTGCTGCAGGCCTTCGGGGCCCGCCGGTTCATCTGTACGAACGATGCCGACTACAGACCCGTAATGACGTACATGAGGGAACTCGGGATTGACCTCGCCGACTTCAAATTCCCGGACGAAGAATGAAGAAGAAGATCCTCATCGGTGTGGCCATCCTGTCGCTGCTCTTCGTGCTGAGCGGCGCCTGCATCATCGTCACCATCGAGAGGGCCACCTCGCGGCTCGATCAACTGGTCAAGCTGCATCAGGTCGAGATCCTGCGGGAGCATCTGTTGCTGCAGATTAAAAGGGTGCAGTCCGACCTCGCATGGCGCGGCACCCGATACGCCGCCGGCGTCGACACCATCGTGGCGCACGGCATTCAGATGGGTAGGATGGTTGACCGTTGCTTTCGATGCCACCACTCGCCGCAGGTAACGAGAGATCTGGTCGGCCTGAAGACTCAAACGGAGCAATACGAGGACTTTCTGAGCCATGTTCTGACGCTCGCGGCGAACCATGCCAGACAGGAAGCAGAGAAGGACGAGGCGATCCGGAGGGGGCAGGCGCTGATTGCCAAGGTCAACGGCATCATCGCACTGACAAGCAGAAGCCTCGAGTCGAACACCCAGGAGGTTTTCCGGCAGATCGATACCACCAAAACCATGCTCTTCATTCTTATCGCCATGGGACCCCTCACTCTGATAAGCCTTGGTTTTCTCTTTAGCCGATCCCTGACCCGTCCGCTGAACATCCTGATTACCGCCGTGCGCCGTCTGAAAGGCGGTGCGCTGGACCACCGGGTAGAGGTGTTGAAGGACGAATTCGGGGAGCTGGCAACCTCTTTCAACGAGATGGCGGGCTCGCTCAAGGAACAGATGCAGAAGATGCAGCGGACGGAACAGATGGTGGTCGTGGGTGAACTGGCGGCGGGGTTCGGGCACGAGGTAAGGAATCCCCTGGCGGGGATCAAGGCGGCGGTGAACCTGCTATCGGAGGAATTGACCCTGAACCAGGAGGATCGGGACCTGTTCGCCCAGATCGTGGAGCAGGTGGGTAGGTTGGATGCCCTGATGAAGGGCTTCCTGAACTTTGCCAAGCCTCCCAAGCCGCAGTGGGAGAAGGTGAACATCAACGGAGTGATAGAAATGACCATCGATTTTTATCTGGTTACGCACAGACCTTCCTTCCAGACGTGCGGAGGCATTGACATCCAAAAGGACATGGATGGCAGTCTTCCCGGGACGATGGCCGACCCCCTGCAGTTGCAGCAGGTGTTCTTGAACCTGTTTCTGAACGCGGGCGATGCTATGCCTCAGGGAGGTACTTTGGCGGTAAGAACTTGGTACGATGCATCTGCTGATTCGATCCGGATCGATATCAAGGATACGGGAACGGGGATCGAACCGGAGGTATTGGGGAGGATCTTCAGTCCCTTCCTGACGAGCAAACCGCAAGGCACCGGGCTCGGCCTGGCGATCTGCAAACAGATCATCGAACAGCACGACGGGGCCATAGGTGCGGAGAACGATTCCGCGGGAGGCGCCCTTTTTCGCATGGTCCTACCCGTCAAGAGGGGAGAGGAGGAGGTGCGGACAACATGGCAGTGAAGGGAAAGGTATTGCTCATAGATGATGACGGCCTGATCTTGGCAACGCTCACGCGGTCGCTGAAAAAGCAGGGGTACGAGGTCCTCGCCGATTCGAAAGGTCAGGACGTCCTGGCCTTGGCCAATTCCTTCCGGCCCGACGTCGTCCTGCTGGATATCAGGCTCCCCGGCAAAAACGGACTCGATATCCTGAAGGAGATCACGGAGAACAGGATCGACACGAAGGTGATCATGCTGACCTCCGACGACACCGCCGAGACGGCGATCAAGGCCATGAGATTAGGCGCCGTGGACTATCTGGCCAAGCCCTTTAATCTCGAGGAGGTAGATATCGTCGTCCACCGGGCGATCGAAAAGGATCGGCTCGAGCGGGAAGTTCAATGCCTCCGGCTCGCCAGCTCCGAGTTTTCCGATAACAATTTCATCGGGAACGCAATTGCAATACGGGAGATCAAGGAAGAGGCCGAAAAAATGGCGGCTGCCAGAGTCTCCACGCTGCTTATCACGGGTGAGAGCGGCACTGGAAAGGAGGTTCTCGCCCGGCATATCCATAGGCTCCTCCATGGTGATGATGGTTCGCGGCATGCACCCTTCCTTCCGATCAATTGCACAGCCCTGCCGGAATCCCTCCTCGAGAGTGAACTCTTTGGATATGAAAAGGGCGCCTTCACCGATGCGAAAGCGGAGAGAAAAGGGGTGTTCGAACTGGCAAATAAGGGCTCAATCCTGCTCGACGAGATCGGCGACATGAGGCAGAACCTCCAGAACAAGCTGTTGCGGATAGTTGAGAGAAAGGCGGTTCGGCGTATCGGCGGCGGCGTGGAAATACCGGTTGACGTCACGGTCATGGCTACGACGAACCGGGACCTGTCCCGGGCGATCGAAGCGGGGGAGTTCCGAATGGATCTCTACTACCGCCTTAATGCTTTTTCCATAAACCTCCCGCCCTTGCGGGAGAGAAAAGAGGACATCCCCGTGCTGGCGGGGCATTTCCTGACCTGGTTTTGTCGGCGGTACAACAATACCACCTTGAAAGGATTTTCGCGGGAAACCGAGGAGATGATGACGGCCTATCATTGGCCCGGCAACGTGCGGGAGTTGAGAAACGTGATCGAACGGTTAGTTGTGCTGGAAAAATCAGAGCTGATCCGGCCTGAGCAATTGCCGCGGGAGATGGCACTGCCTGCGGCATCCGCAGAATGCGGGCCGTGCACGGGCTTCCGGTTGCCCGAAGCGGGAATTTCCCTCGACGACGTGGAGAAAGATTTCCTCATTCAGGCGTTGGAGCGGGGTAAACAGAACAGGGCCATCGCCGCGAAACTTCTGAACATCACGTATCAGTCACTCCGCTACCAGATCCGGAAATTCGGACTGGAATAAGGAGCTGTAACACAACAGTTATTCCCTTAAAGATACTAACCGCTCCTTACTGAGGGGTGGGAACCAGTTGCCGCGGCAGGGCCTCTGCGAGGACGGCCATTACCTCTGCATTCTCGAACGGTTTCTCTATGAACCTCAGGGCACCCGCCGCGAGCGCTCGCCGGATGTTGTTCTCCGACCCATCCGAACTTATGATGACGACCTTGGTGCCCGGCGAGATCCTCCGGATTTCCTGCATCAGGTCGAGACCGTTCGCATCGGGCAGATGGATGTCCAGGAAAACAAGATCGTAAAAGGTCCTGCGTACTTCGGCCAGTGCTTTTTTGCCGTCCTCCACGGTCTGATGGACGATGTTCCCCTTTGCGAGCATCCTCCCCATCCCCCAGCACAATAGTCTATTGTCGTCCACGATCAGGACTTTCATGGCAGTCATGTCGGCGAGTAACGCAATTAACGTACCGCATCGTCAGTTCCCCTTCCGTGTGCCTATTCCGTCCGTCCGCGCCCAAAATCCAATGTGAATTGCTGTCGTCTCTTGTTGAAATGAACAAGACGCTGATTGATTTCAACAAGCAAAAAGTGCGGGCGACGACGTCCCTTTCAACAACAGACATGCAAATATTCGTTTCTTAACATCTTTAAATAGTGAGAAGAGTTGGCACGCCGGATGCATTGGGCACTGCAACATCGTTGAGGTGGATTGTCCGCAGTCAACGCAAAACAAGATTAAGGGAGAACGAATGATGAAACGAATGCTTGAGTCTTTAGTAACGGTCGTCGTGCTGGTATCGGCAATCGCGCTGGCAGGGTGTTCCGGGAGCGACGGTGCCGCCGGGGCAGCCGGGGCAGCCGGGGCACCGGGGCTCCCGGGCGCATCCGGTGAGGTCACCAATGCGACCTGCCTCTCCGCGAACTGTCATGGGAAAGCAACCCTGGTGAAAACCATCGTCAGAAGTGACGCCGGAAAGGTAGGGGTAGAGGAAACCGTTCCCCTGTACGTGGATAATGCCATGTTTACCGCTACCGTACATGGCTCCCAGCGCTGTGTGGCTTGCCACACCGACATCAATGCCTCTGGTGGCGCTCACGGTCCGGTTGACAAGACGTACGGCGGCTGGGCGCGGTTCAGCGCCAAGCAGGCCGTGGAAATGATCGCCATCAACGAGACCCCCCGGACCAGAAACTACATCACCGCAGCCTCCCGGAGCTGTGTGACCTGCCATTCCAACCATGCCGGTTTTGAGAACAGTGCACATGCAACCATCTACAAACAGCGTGACGCCGCAGTAAACACCGCCCTTAAGACTGCGGCTCAGGCAGCCTTTCCCACGGACGTTGTCGGGACTCTTGGGGAAGCCTATATGGTGGGCGATTGCAACCGGTGTCACGCCGCCTGTTCCACGTGCCATTTCAAGTCCACCATCAAGCGCACTCTGGCCGGAGATTTTAGAAAATACTGGGACATAAATCAGGCAGCATGGTCCTCTCCCGGCACCGTTCCCGTTGATGGGGTGGTCTGGAACGACACTATGACAGAATTTTCGATGGACTGGACGACCAACGTCGTCTCCCACGAATTCCGCAAGGGAAGCTATTTCAAGGCGGACAAGGATCCGGAAGGGGTGTGCGAGGCGTGCCATACCGGACTCTACAAGCCGGCTAAAAATGCATACTATTGGGCGGATGCAGCCAAAACGATAGTCAAGAAAGTCAAGGCCACCGAAGGCAAGAGACATATGCAAGGGTATGAACTCTTGATCTCCGGCATGGGTAACACTCAAATCATAACGGGAGGAAGCAACACCGTGCATGCCGGCTTCACCTGCGCAGACTGCCACAAAGGCCTCCACTCTTTGCTTGGACTGCCAAATACGTGGGACGTTACGGGTGACGCGAAATGTACCGACTGTCACTCTGGCTACACCCATAAAAATGCTACCGTCAGTTTTCACAGCGTAAAAGTCGCGTGCGTCGGTTGCCATGCTTTCGGCATGGCAAGGGATTTCATGTATAAGTCCGGTGCCGCTGTGGATAACTCTACCGACGTCTTTCTGGATCCCAAATCGAACCAGGTGAGACCGGTGATCAGAAAACAAGGGGTTGCCGAGCCATGGTATCCACATAACTGGCAGACCTTCAATGCCGGAACCGGGAAAACAGATCCTGCTGGCGACTGTGCCAGGAAGTGCCATTATGCCGGGAACCAGGTCGGCGCAGGTTTGTAAAGAAAACCGGATGGCAACCGTAGTATAGGGTGAAAAATCGGTGTATCAGGGCCCGTGGCAATTGCCACGGGCCCTTTGTTGTGTTCCCGTACCCATTTTACTTTCTGATGAAGTCGGGTAGAACTGTTCCCTCTTACTTTTTGTTCCGTTACGATTTCAATGGAATTTTTGTGTGCATCAAGCGCTACGATTGTGATATCGTGCCCCATGACCTGCCCCCTTATTTATGGCTCTGCATGGGGGTGCATTTCCATATTTTTATTGCAAGGGGGAATATTCCGTGGAAATTCAGGAAATGGTGCGCTGCACCATCATGCGCGGAGGGACAAGCAAGGGCATCTTCTTTCACTCCAGTGATCTGCCGGGGGATCAGCGCCTGCGGGACAAGGTGATCATGCGTGTCTTCGGCGCCCCTGATTTTCGGGAAATCGACGGCTTGGGCGGGGCGGAGTTGCTCACCAGCAAGGTGGCGGTCATCGGCCCCTCCACGCGCCCGGACTGCGACGTGGACTATCTCTTCGGCCAGGTCAACATGGCCGAGCCCATGATCGACTGGAAATCCAATTGCGGCAACATCTCCTCGGCCGTGGGACCCTTTGCCATTGACGAAGGGCTGGTAAAAGCCGTGGAACCGCTCACCAGGGTCCGAATCCACCAGGTCAACACCGGCAAGGTGATCATCGCGGAAGTCCCGGTAAGGGGCAACCGTGCGGAAGTTGAGGGGAAGCACAGAATCGACGGCGTGCCGGGCGCCGGCGCCAAGATCATCCTGGACTGGGCGGACAGCGCGGGTTCCCTCACCGGAGGGCTGCTGCCGACGGGCAGGGTTACGGATACACTCGAAGTCGAGGGGGAAGGCGCCTTCGAGGCATCGCTCGTGGATGCGGCGATCCCCACGGTCTTTCTTCGGGCGGAGGCCCTGGGTCTCAAGGGAAGCGAAACCCCCCAGGAAATTGACTCAGACGCAAAACTCCTGAAACGCCTCGAAAAGATCCGCAGTGTCGCCGCCCAGGTGATGGGCCTGTGCAAAGACTGGCGAAAGGCGACCCATGAGATGCCGTACAGCCCCTTTATCGCCTTGTGCGCGCCGCCTGTGAACTACAAGGACTGGACAACCGGCAAGATGATCTCACAGAAGTCGGTGGACCTCGTCGTTCGCCTGCTGTTCATGCAAAAGATGCACCGGGCGTACCCCGTTACCGGCACAGTATGCACGGTGGCGGCCGCGATGATCCCGGGGACGATTCCCAACCTGTTGGCGCGTAAAGAAGTCATCACACGGGGGGATTTGCGGATCGGCCATCCGGCAGGCGTGATTGCCCCCGAGGGCAAGGTGGTTCGCCAAAAGGGCGGCTTTGTACTGAAGAGGGCCACCGTTGACCGGACGGCCCGCTGCCTGCTCCGCGGCTATGCCTTCATACCCAAATCCACCCTCAAGTAGCTGGTGCAGCCCTGGTCATGTCAGCCTGGCGCTTTGGGATAGGCAAGATAACCATGTCGGAAACCGCTATCGTAACTGTACGATAGCCGCAGGCAGCAGGGAATGAGCGGTAATATATACATAAATTTAATCAATGGGGGTTATAGTCATGGCCGGAGAACTGAAGGGAATCAGGGTTATTGAAGTAGGGGGCGCCGTTGCCGTGCCCATCGTCGGCATGTTGATGGGAAGCTGGGGCGCCGAGGTTATTCACGTTGAGCCGCCCGGCAAGGGGGACAACTGGCGTCACGCCCTGGGGCAGGGGATGTCGGGATTTGCGAAACCTCATTCGGTCAATTATTACTGGGAACATACGGATCGAAACAAAAAAAGCCTGGCGCTGAATATGGGCACTCCGGAGGGTCAGGCCATTTTGCATAAACTGGCGGCCACCGCCGACGTTTTTCTGAACAATATGCGGCCCTACGAGATGGAAAAATTCCATCTCACGTATGAGATCCTCTCGAAGCTCAATCCCCGGCTTATCTACGCAAATCTGACCGGCTACGGCCAGCGCGGCCCCGAAAAAAACACCGGCGGCTATGACTCCGTCGCCTTCTGGGCGCGCAGCGGCGTGATGGATTTGATGCACGATGCGGGCGTTGCCCCCAATATCTCCCGGCCCGGATATGGCGACAGCATCACGGCGATG
>Ga0208373_1005347_pt1 | contig 10820 bp, 11 predicted proteins | sample RifOxyC2_FD_184036 | JGI IMG/M metagenome (GOLD analysis project Ga0208373, IMG submission 184036) | Soil microbial communities from Rifle, Colorado - Rifle Oxygen_injection C2 (SPAdes) | ecosystem: Environmental > Terrestrial > Deep subsurface > Rock core/Sediment | place: Rifle, Colorado... | reverse complement strand
GCCTTCGCGACGAAGCAATCTCGTCGTTTTGATACGAAACAGCAAGATTGCTTCGCTTCGCTCGCAATGACGACGACAACTTCTAAACTGCTAAAGAGACACAGAAAATAGGGACATCTTTGGGGACGTTGTTTCTCACTATGCCTAACTCAAGCAGTACCGATGCGGCATTATAATTCTGCCAAGACTCCTGAGAGATACGAGTTATGCATAGTGAGAAACAACGTCCCCAAGAATACGCAATCTCATTCTGATTTACTTTATCAGCGATGCCAAATCGTAATCAGCTGTGCCTATATTTCTATAGCGCTCAAGGTCGCTATCTTCAATAATCTTGTACAAAGGAGAAGGCTTGGACACCTTGTGTTGGAGAGGCAAACTGAGCACTGTATCCAACATAGACCAGGCTCCCTTCTGGTCTAATTCATCAGCGATAGATAACTGTTCTTTCCATATTTTTAACATCGACTTTGGTGTAAACGGAAAAGAAAGTATTGCTAGTGCTTTGGCAACATTTAATGCTAGATATAGTATTTTTTCAGTTTCCCCACGGTTGGATTTGATGAGCTTCCACGGAGCAGAAGTATCTAAGTATTTATTCGCAGCCGTTGCAATACTGATAATTTCCCTATATGCTTCACGTAATTCAATTTTTTCCATCAACGCGGTTATCAGTCGTATTTTATCAGCACATTCATTGACAAATGCTGAATCAGCATCATTAAGACTGAGGGATTTTAAATTGATTTCCCCTCCAAAGTAAGAATTAATCATGTTAAGAGTTCTATTAAAGAAATTGCCAAATTTGCCTATAAGCTCACTGTTGATGAGAACCTTATATTCTTCCCACTTAAAATCGGCCTCCTTTTTTTCTGGCAAGATTTGGACTAAGTATGAGCGTAATGTATCCACATCTATATCAGAATTCATAAGACTGTAACAAAAAACACCCACTTGTTTACTTTTGGAAAATTTTTTTCCTTCAAAGGTTAAATACTGATATCCAGCAACATCATAAGGAAGATTAATATTCTCATGTGCCATACACATCGCCGGCCAAAATACAGTATGAAATGGAATATTATCTTTACCTAGTGTGGTGTCTCCAACAGATCTTTACATTTGGAAATTTTTCTCATAATGTTTTCAACTGAAGCCGTCCAGACAAAAGCTTTAGGATTTTGATTGTGTGATTCAATATATTGTTGGATAATCATAATCAGCTCTTTTACATTCTTGAATGATCCCCGACGTATTCTTTTTGTTGTAATATCGCGAAACCATCGCTCCACCATGTTCAGCCATGAACTGGATGTTGGAATAAAGTGCAGGTGGAATCGAGGGTGACGTTTGAGCCATGTCTGAACCCGTTGATGCTTGTGTGTTCCGTAGTTGTCGACAATCAGATGCAGCGCCAAATCGGCAGGAGTTTTTACATCTATAAGCTGTAAGAACCTGATGAACTCCTGATGTCTGTGACGCGGCATGCAATCGCCGATTACTGTACCGTCGAGCATACTTAAAGCTGCGAATAATGTTGTTGTGCCATGACGTGCATAATCGTGGGTTTGTCTTGCAGGAATACCGGGACGCATGGGTAATAGTGGTTGAGTCCGTTCGAGCGCTTGAATTTGGCTTTTTTCGTCCACACAAAAGACAATTGCTTTGTCCGGTGGATTTAGATAAAGTCCGACTATATCGTGAAGTTTCTCTACGAACCGCTTGTCGCGGCTGAGTTTGAATGTTTTGACAAGATGGGGTTTCAAGTTGTGACGTTTCCAGATTCGTTGAATAGTGTCTTTGCTGACCCCATGAACTTTGGCCATACTGCGGACACTCCAGTGGGTTGCATCGGAAGGCGTTGTGTGCAAAGTTGCGTTGACAATAGTGGTAATTTTCTTGTGTTGAATTCTTGGAATGCGCCCGGGACGAGGAGCATCTTTCTCCAACCCGTGTAACCGGAAAGCTAAAAAGCGTTCCCGCCACAGTTGAACGGTTGGGCGGGAAGTACCTAAACGATTGGCAATATCGTGATTGAAAATTCCCTTGGCTGCCAATTGGATAATTTGAGCGCGTTGCATTAATCGCAATGGAAAACTTTTCCCATGCGCCCAACGATTGATGGTCGTTTCTTCTTGTGGAGTAAGAATAATTTGTTCTGCTATGTTCATTCATAATGATTTTATCATATAAGTATTTAAATGTAAAGCTATTTAAGAGACACCACACTACATACAGGTTGGTGCCTACTATTTTCATGCGTACTACGCTTTCTGCGATCCGTCGCAGCAGGTCGCCAATACTATTATATTTTTCCAGACTTCCTTGTCGTACGACCTGTTGTTCAGTCTTCTAACCGCGCTGGTTTTTTCAAAAACATATTTCCAATCAGACATGTATTTTCCTTTATTTACTAACGCCAAAGACTGCTTTAAGATGTACGAAGTCTTTTGGATTTGGTTTAATTATGTCGATAAGATCGGTTTTAGTTATTTTCAGATATATGTACACTATACTCGATGTCGCGGTGATATATGCAAATGTAGATGCGATTGCAGCACCATTAATTCCCCATCGCGGAATCAACAACAGGTCGAGTGCTACCATGACAAAAAGCGATAATGTGGACGAATAGCTGTATTTCGAAGGATACCCTTGTGCTATTAGGTCGCTTGCCAGGATCTTCCAAATGGCAAAACAAAGTATTCCTGGTAATAGTAACATCAATACCATTATAGAATCACGATATGCTGCCCCGAAGAAAACGAGTACAACCCATTTACCCAGAGCGAACATTATGCCAGTGGAGATCAACATATAAAATAGCATCAATCGGCATACCCTCGGCGTGAACTGACGGGCTTCGTCTGCTGGCATCTTGCTCACACGTGCTAGCAGTGTACTGCCTACGGCATCGGGCACTTTCCACAGTAATTCTGCTATCATTACGGCAACGGCATAGCAACCCACATAATAGGGTGACAACAAGGAGCCGATGATGAGTATATCCCCACGGTGGCTTAGATCTATAAGGATATTACCCCAGTGCGCCTTGCAGCCGAACTTTAATAAATCCTTTACAAGGCTCGGATCAAAAGCACGAATGCCGGGATATGCCTTCGGCATAAGAATAAATACTGCTCCGATGATAAAACACACCAAGCCGATAATGGTCACCAGAAGTATATATGTCACGCTTATCCTGTGAAAGAGCGCTAGTGTAGCAGTAAGCAGCAACATAATTAACGCTTGGCCGATAAGTAACCGGTTTTTCTGTGAAATGCGATACGATCCAAGCAACGCATTTACCAAGGAATCGTTATAAAGATATAGAGGGATAAGAACCATCGTGCCCGCAATGGCAAACGTTGACGCACCATGTAGAATAGTAGGAAACACAAAATACACAATGCTCGACGCAATAGCAACAAGGACGATACTTATTGTCCCAGATAGGACGAGAACGTTGACGAACAATACATGCGGATCAACACGTGCCGAATAATAATTTATCGCATGACCTATCCCCATTCTCCCCAAAACTGTGGTGAGCCAGGGAATCATGAGAAGTAGCGTCAGCAACCCTTTTCCTGAAGGAGCGAGCAGACGCGCTGTCATAACGGAAGACAGCATCGTAATTAAAAAAATTATGAACTGAGTTAAAATTGAGTCAAGAGAGTAGAAAGTAAAACTACCCCTCGATGTTTTTTTCATTACACGGATTACATCGATAACGATGTCCTTTTTAGATCTGCTTCTACCATGAGCTTTACCAGATCTTCGAATTTAGTTTTCGCGGACCATCCAAGTTTTAATTCTGCTTTTTTCGGTGATCCAATCAGAATATCTACTTCAGCAGGTCTAAAAAATTCTGGATCTATACGTACTACAATATTTCCGTTTTTTCTGTTAATTCCCTTTTCGTCCACGCCTGTTCCCTCCCATTGGATCGGTATGTCGATACAGGCGAAAGCCTTTTCAATGAATTCGCGTACCGTATGCGTTTCGCCGGTAGCAATGACATAGTCATCCGCGTTTTCCTGTTGCAGCATCAACCACATAGCTTCAACGTATTCTTTCGCAAAACCCCAGTCACGTTTCGAGTCAAGGTTCCCCAGCACTATCATATCCTGCAAGCCGTATTTGATGCGGGAGATACCGATCGTTATTTTTCTTGTCACGAATTCTATTCCGCGTAATGGTGATTCATGATTGAATAACATGCCGGAACATGTGAACATGTTATATGATTCACGGTAGTTGACTACAATCCAGTGGCCGTAAAGTTTTGCGACGCCATATGGACTACGGGGGTGAAATGGGGTTGTTTCCAGCTGAGGTATAGATTGCACTTTACCGAACATTTCGCTGGTGGATGCCTGATAAAATCGCACGTCTTTTTTTACCAGACGGATGGCTTCCAACAATCGCAGGACACCCACTGCGTCTATGTCGGTAGTGAGCAGGGGCTGTTCAAACGATGCCTGAACAAAACTTTGGGCGGCAAGGTTATAAATCTCGTCGGGTTTCACCTGTTCGATCGTTCTGATGATATTTGTCAATTCCAGTAAATCCATATAGAGAATCTTTATATTTTTCTCAATTTTCAATTCTTTTAATCGCCAATTGCTGGAATCACCACTGCGTCGATCAGTGCCGAATACCTCATACCCCTTTTCAAGTAACATTCTGGAAAGATATGCCCCATCCTGCCCTCTGATACCGGTAACTAACGCTCTTTTTGCCATCAGTCGCTCCTTCGCTTAAGATTTTCAAAATGATACGTCGCGTAATGTAGTAATAATGTTTTCTACGGTCAATCCTTCGTCGCGCATTAGGGATGCGGCTGAACCAACACCACAAATTTTCCCAAATTAATGCTTTTCATTAAAATCTTCAATTGCTTATCATTTTTTGGATATATTATTCCTAGTGCTTGCCCTTCTATAATCGTCATCCAGTCTGACTACGTCATTAAGTTCAGGAGTAGATACCTCAACAAGTCTAGAATCTTCCAATGCTTCCATTCGGTGCACAGTTTTTATAGGTAAGTGAAAAATACATCCTTTGTGCACTGTTTGTGATTGTAGACATTCATTATTTTTACCTATACTTAATTTCAAAACACCTTCTTGAAGATAGAGTGTTTCTTCTTTCTTATTATGGTACTGAAGGCTAAGGCGATGCCCTTTCTTTATTAATAATATTTTTGCCGCGTATTTTTTCGTTAGCGCAAATAAATGTTCTTCTCCCCATGGTTTAATAGTTATAATGATTTCTTTTATATATTTTTTCATATAAAGAAAGTAATATTTTTTATTAGATATGTTTATGTATCTACCGGAAAAAATTGTATTATATTAACATGGTAATGTCAAGGCGACGGCAAATCGGCTTTGTTCTATGTAAATTGAAGGGATGTATATGCTCCCTGGGAATAACCCTTAAGAACTGGCCTGGAAATTCGGCAAACGCACCATTTTGCGGTACTATCATTAAAAATCTGGCCAAAGTGGTTTTATATTAGGATAATTCTCTTGAACCCACGGTGTATCTATACGGATTATTGTTGCAGTGCCGCCAGTATTGTTTGCACGGAATTCAATTGTTGAAGAGCCTGCTGGCAAAGAAAAATTTTATGTGCTTATCCCCCGTTCGCTGTAGAAGACAGATTGAATACCATTAATATAAATATAACCACCGTCATCATGGTACCATATTGTAGTTGCATTAGTCGCATTTACGGCATATACTTTAAAACGGATAATTGCTGTGGCACTATCTGTCGTATCATAACTTCCAGATATGTATGCCTTACCGCCTTGAGAAATACAGTAAGCTCTTTGTATCATTTCTCCATGGCTTGGGCCTAGTGTAGATCCTGCAAATATTGGCACAATAAGTGAGCCGCCAATAAACATTGATTCTACACGTGCATTTCCATTACATCCAACTTAGCCTGTGGATTTGTTGTGCCTATTCCGATTTCTCCATCGGCCTGAATTATAACAGGGGTGCTTGAGCCTATAGAAAAATGGATAGCACCACTGGTTTTCGTTATATCTTCTGTTGTTTTAGAATGTATAGCATAAATTTGTGCTGTTATTTTTTCTCTCGGTGAAAGTATTTTTCCGGCAACAATAGTTTCAATATAATAATCACCACCTCTCCAATCAATCAATGGTAAAAGCATTTTATTAAATACACCATTTTTAATGGTAACACTGGTGTTACCGGAACTCCATTTTTCATTACCATTAATTGCGGCATCATATATCTTGAAACACATTGTGCGAGTTCCAGTTACAGGTTGCCCATATTCTTTCAAGTATCCATCGTATGTGATTTCGTTTGGAACGGTAGCATATAATGAAGTACAACAAACCAATAAAATTGCGAATACTATGTGCTTAGTATTGTAAACCATTTTGTTAAGACAAATAATCGTGCTGGTGAATGTGTTCGTGTTTCATAGTGCGAGAAAGCTGCTCGAATAAAATATTGTCCTTCGGCCTATATGAGTTAACAGTAAGCTAATACTTGATCTGAAAGGTATTTTATGGCATCTATTAAGCGTTTTTCTAATTTGACGGATGAGGAAGCATGTATGTATACAGTGTTTGAATCAACAGTACTGTTTTTTATGCGGCTGTATTTTAGATTGGGTAGGGATAGGTTTTTGAAGGCGATTTCAATTATGTCGGCGAGTTCATTGGTTCCTTCAATTTCAAATGTATCTATTCCCTGTTCATAATTTTTGAGGATCAATTTCTGGAATTTTTCTTTAAGCTGCTTGATCATAGAAATGGTCATGATAGTGAAATTATGGGATTTTTTAGTTTTATTGGAAAAACCCCTGGATGTGAGTATATACTGGATTTTTTTTCTCTCCAGTTGTCTCGCTTTAATGTAGCCTTTGGTCAAGAGGCGTTTTATGATAAGATTTGTCAGGCCAAGCGATATGCCGGTTCGGCTGGCAATCGTGCGTTGGTCTGGAATATGGTTGTTGTAGATTTCCTGCATAATTGAAAATTCTTTTTCCGATATATTCATTGCATTTATTTTCATGTTCAAATTTTGAACATTTTACCTATTATTACTGAACCTGTCAAGTTTAACGAGTTGGTTTAAGCATTTATTAGCAAAAATTGCAGGCAGCTTTAGTATTTTATTATGTAATTAACGTTGGCATTTTTTGGCCGAGTTTCGTTGCCGCCGGCATAAGTTGTTCCAAATTCTGCAGTTGAAGGATCTTCGGCAGATCCACGTAGTGGCCTTACTCCGTAGGTACCTGCGGCCCAAACATTTTCCATATGGTTATGATGTCTAAATTGGTCATCTTGCACTGAGCCTATTTTGTCACCTGTATTGCCTCCTGTATTCATGGATGTCCTGGAAGCTGTGTCAGGATCTATTCCTGCTCCGTTATCCCATCCTCGTAAAAACATTCCGCGAAAATCGGGAACGTTAAAACTGTTAAGATCTACTGAGCCGAACGAAGTGCCGATGGCATTGAATAAATTCTGGTATTGACTCCTCTGATAGGAAGAGCCGTCGCATAGCAGCCAGCCATCAGGAGCATATGTGGAACAATAAATGAATACTGTCCCGGCAGGAACAATATTAAAATTTCCGTAAACCGTTAAATTCCCATTAATGGATACGGTTTCGGAGTTTATAGTCGTGATAGTTGTACCATCGATGACAAAAACACTATCGGTATTGCTGTATATTTTTTCGGATGATTGAGAATGCAGTGCATATGCCTGTGCGGTAATTTTTTCTCTGGGGGATAGGATTTTGTTGGAGATGGTGGTTTCGATGTATAAATCCTTTTGCCGCCAGTCTATGCCGGTTGGCCTTAGCGTGTAATTGAATAGTCCGCTGGAAACAGCTACAGAGACGTCGCCTGAGTTCCAGATTGAGTTGCCGCCGGTTTCTTGCGTATAGATTTTAAAACTCATCATTTTATTGCCGGTTATTGCCCGGCCATATTCCCGCAGCCTTCCCTGGTATGTAATTTCGTTCGGCACTTCTGCATAAAGTGATGAAACAAAAAGTAACGCTAACAGTATAAATTTAAGCATGCAAATTTCCCTCACAGAGTTATTCGGATCAACTTATTATATATCGAATATAAAATTTTCCACAGCCATTGCGGTAGATATGTGGCGGCGTAGCGCAGGATGTATTTTTTGCCGTTGGTTAGATGGGGTTTGAGGTGTTTTCTTGCGGCGGGCATGTTGCCGGTGGACATGTGTTCCATGGCATAGCAATAGTCAACCGTTTTCATGACGGATTTTAACCCGGCGGCGTAGGTAGTGTCGAAGTCCGGCAGCATTTGTCTTAGTTTATTTAATACATAGCATACTTCGTCCATTCTTGACTTCATGTTCATGGTTACGGTGCTCATCTGGGGGTGCAGGCGGTAGAGGGCGAGGGGTTCGTGGATGTATGCCGCGGGGGTTTTGTAGAGCATCCGCATGAAAACATCGTATTCTTCCGACCATGTAAGTGTTTCGTCGAATGGTTCTTTGCCCAGTTTGTCCATGTGCTCGCGTGAAAGCATTACGGTTAAAATACCTACCGGGTAAAACGAAAGGAACGAGGCAAATACGTTTCCTTCCGGCTGTGGAGTGGAAAGGAAAAGTGTTTTGCTGTTTTTATTTACGTCAAAATTAAAATAGTTTGTATAGATAAAGCCGGCCTCTGGTTTGTCGCGCATTACGGAAAGCTGTTTCGCCAGTTTTTCGGGCAGCCAGATATCGTCGCAATCGAGGAATGCTATATATTTCCCCGACGCTTTCTGCAGGGCATAATTGCGCGCCTTGCCGAGCGGTACTTTTACATCGCTGTAAAAATAACGTAATTTTACGTCGTAGCTCTTTGCGATTGCCGCGCTTTCGTCGGTTGAAGCGTTGTCCCAGAAAACTATTTCCCAGTCCTTGAACGTTTGCGCATACACGGAGTCGATAGCCTCGCGTAAATAGCGGGCTGAGTTATGACAGTTCATTATTACCGTAACGGCGGGTAAACTATTCATTTAATTTCTTTCCACTTGTACGGGATAAAAGGGGCGTTGATATCAGCCCGTTCAGTTTCGGCCGGGTCATGTGTCATGTCCGTGCAGTTGGCTACCAGTGAAGGCATTGATGCCATCCCGGAAAATCCATACCAGATCATTGGCGGTACTTGAATGAGGTTGTAATTGTCCCCCCCGATTTCGATTATGTCAATCGCTCCCCCTGTTTTAGAGCTCGGCCGTTGGTCGAAAAAAACAAATTTTACCTTCCCGACCGGGACGGCGAAATTTTGCGTCATCTTTAAGTGGCGTTTCCATGCCTTGACGGCGCCGGCGTTAACGATAGAAAAATAAATCTCTCCGAAATTGGAAAACAGCGGCGAATCGGCGCGCAGCATGTGCATTACTTTGCCACGTTCGTCAATAATCTGCTTTAATGGCGATACTATTATTCCGTCAATCATTGAAAACCCCGCGCGCCCATGCGTTGTTTGTTTCAAGCGCCTTGTTCGTATAATCTTTTATTTGTGCCATCGAGTAGTCGAACATTCCTTTTTTTCCACGATAATACGAGGTATACCATTCTGCGGTAAAACGAATGGTGTCTTCAAAAGGCAGGGTGGCCGACCAGTCCAGAAGGTTGAGTGCCTTATCGCAGGAAAGTTTAAGCAACATGCTTTCCTTCCGGTTATCCCGCTTGTTAACGAGTTTACATTTGGCCTTTCCGCTCCAGTAGGCGGAGAAGTCTGTTAATAGTTCTGCCACGGATTTGTCAACTTTGTGATCCGGCCCGAAATTAAATGCCTCACCGTGAAGCCTCGGGGAATTTAGCAGATGTGCAGCAAGCCACAGGTAGCCGCTTAGAGGTTCAAGTACGTGCTGCCACGGACGGGTAGCATTGGGGTTGCGAATTACAACTTGTTTTCCTTCGGAGAATGCCCTGACGCTGTCGGGAACTATCCTGTCAACCGCCCAGTCGCCGCCGCCTATCACGTTACCGGCGCGCGCGGTTGCAATCCGCGGCAGGTTTTTACGGTCTGAAAAAAACGATTTAATATATGAATTACAGATAATTTCAGCGCAGCCTTTGGAAGCGCTGTACGGATCATCTCCGCCCAGTATATCATTTTCCTTATAGCCCCACACCCATTCCATATTGCGGTAGCACTTATCGCTCGTTATAATGACCGCCGCCTTAACGCTTGTTGTAGAACGTATACATTCAAGTATGTTGACGGTGCCGCCTATATTTGTGTCAAACGTCAGCTTGGGGTTCCTGTATGATTCCCGTACAATCGGCTGGGCTGCGAGATGAAACACAATTTCGGGTTTATATTTTTTGAATACGTTTGTCAGCATGTTAAGGTTGCCGATATCTCCCTCAACGTGTGTGACATGTTTATCCAGGCCGCACACCTTGAAATTGCACGGCGTTGAAGGAAAGTAAGCGGAGTAGCCGATTACTTCCGCCCCCAATGCAGTCAGCCACAGGGAGAGCCACGAACCTTTAAACCCGGTGTGGCCGGTAACAAGCACTTTCCTGCCTTTAAATACATTGCCGAATATTTTCGTCACAGCCGCTCCTTATAATTTCCACGGCGCGTTGTTGCTTTCCCATAATTTTTCCAGCAATTGTTTATCGCGCATGGTATCCATGCATTGCCAGAAGCCGCCGTGCCTATATGCCATCAATTGGTTATCTTTGACAAGATTTTCCATGGGGCTGCCTTCAAGTATGGTTTCGTCGCCGTGCAGGTAGTCGAAAATTCCGGGTTCGAATACGAAGAAGCCGCCGTTT
>Ga0208373_1005346_pt1 | contig 10822 bp, 8 predicted proteins | sample RifOxyC2_FD_184036 | JGI IMG/M metagenome (GOLD analysis project Ga0208373, IMG submission 184036) | Soil microbial communities from Rifle, Colorado - Rifle Oxygen_injection C2 (SPAdes) | ecosystem: Environmental > Terrestrial > Deep subsurface > Rock core/Sediment | place: Rifle, Colorado... | reverse complement strand
GTACGTCCCGCTTTTGATTTACGGTTCAGCTATATTGAAGGGCGCAAACGCGGGTGTGCGTTCGACGTTTGCCGATGTTGCCCAGACCATAGCCGACATCCTGGGCCTGCCCCGGCAGCGCTCCGGTACAAGTTTAAAGGAAGAAATATGGAACAAGACATTATTTCAAAACTGAAAGAAACGCAAGGATATATCCGGAAGAGGACGGCGCTGGTTCCGCGCCTGGGCATAATACTCGGTTCCGGTATCGGGAACATAATCGAACCTTCCGGCAAGGATGTTGTTTTCTTTTATAACGAGCTGCCGAATTTCGCGTCTTCAACCGTTGAAGGCCACGCGGGGCGGCTGGTGTTGGGCGCATGGGAAGGCGCCAACGCCTGCGTTATGCAGGGACGGTTGCATTATTACGAAGGCTACTCCATGGATGAAATAACTTATCCCGTGAGATTATTAAAACTTCTGGGCGTCGAAACAATTATAATAACCGCCGCCGCAGGCGCGCTGGCGCCCGGCATGAAGGCGGGCGATATTGTTGTAATAAAAGATCATATAAATTGCATGGGCGCCAGCCCTTTGCGTGGCCGCCATTACCCTGATTTCGGCGAAAGGTTTTGCGATATGAGCGGGGTGTATGATAAAGTTATGCGCAAGCGCTGCCTGGCAATATGCCGTCGGCAGCGCCTGAGCGCGCGCGAGGGCGTATATGCGGCGGTAGCAGGCCCGTCTTACGAAACTCCGGCTGAATCGGCCATGTTGCGGGGTTTTGGCGCCGATGTGGCGGGAATGTCGGTAGTGCCGGAAGCGGTAGCAGCCCGCCAAATGGGGATGAATGTCCTTGGTTTATGTTACGTTGCAAACGTAGCTGCCCGCAGGGTAAGCAAGCCGCTTTCACACGCGGAAGTGCTTTCCGTCGGCCTCAAAGTCCAGCAAAAAATGGCCAAACTAATCTCCACAATAATGCCCGTTCTTTAATAACTGATGCTACGCAGCGTGTCATTGCGAGGAGCCTTGGCGACGAAGCAATCTCGTCGTTTTGATACGAAACAGCAAGATTGCTTCGCTTCGCTCGCAATGACAGCACCTTTGGTATTTCTTGCGTAACATCAGTTAATAGCTGATGTTAAAAATGCACATAACAGGGATTATTTCCAGGAAACGTGATAACCTAAGGCTCACGGCCGATGAAATACGTGCGGCCGTGCTGGGTTATAGCGCAGGCGACATTACGGATTACCAGATGTCGGCGCTGCTCATGGCCTGCTTTATCCGGGGGCTGGACGATAATGAAACGCTTGCGCTTACGCGCGCCATGATAGAATCCGGCGAAATTGCGGATCTGTCCGGTATCGCCGGGGTAAAAGTAGACAAGCATTCCACGGGCGGTGTCGGCGACGGCACTTCCATCGTGATAGCGCCGCTCGTGGCCGCATGCGGGGTCGTTGTCCCGATGATGTGCGGCCGCGGGCTCGGGCATACGGGCGGCACGCTCGATAAGCTGGAATCCATACCCGGTTTTCGCACGCACCTGCAAGTTGACGAATACAAACGGCAGCTTGAAAAAACAGGCGTTGCCATAATAGGCCAGACGGATGCCGTTGCCCCGGCCGACAAAAAGATGTATGCCTTGCGCGATGTTACGGCCACGGTTGAGTGTATCGGCCTTATCGCCGCAAGTATAATGTCGAAAAAGCTTGCCGAGGGTTGCGATGCGCTTGTGCTGGACGTAAAGTCGGGTTCGGGCGCGTTTATGAAAAGCGATGCCCTCGCCCGGCAGCTTGCCAGGGTAATGACAAATATCGGCGCCGGTTTTGGCGTAACTGTTGAAGCGCTGATTACGGATATGAACCAGCCGCTGGGCATGGCGGTCGGCAATTCGCTTGAAGTCGCCCAGGCCATAGAAACCCTGAAAGGCGGCGGGCCCGCGGACTTCCGCAGCCTCGTTTTTACGCTTGCAAGCCGGATGCTGATGCTTGGCATTAAAGGGTGCGATGAACGGAGCGCGCTGGATATGCTTGCCGATAAAATCAGGGACGGCAGCGCGCTTAAAAAATTTGCAGAAATAATCGTTGCGCAGGGCGGCGACAGTTCGGTTATAGATGTGCCTGAGCGTATTCTGCCGAAGGCTTTAAACCGGCGCAACATATGCGCCAAAACCGGCGGGTTTGTCGGACGAATAGATACCGCCGCCGTTGGCCGCGCGAGCGTAATGCTTGGCGCCGGGCGCCTGCGCAAGGAAGATGTTATTGATTACGGCGCAGGTATAATGATCCACCGTAAACACGGTGATTGTGTAACCGCCGGCGAGCCGCTTGCAACGATGTATTATAACAGGCCGCCTATGCTTGAAGATGCCGCGGCCGTTCTTGAAGGCGCATGGCGCATAAGCAGGAAGCGCCCCCCGCCGCTTAGGCTGATAAAGACGCTAATCCCCCTCACCCTACCCTCTCCCCGACGGTGAGAGGATACAAAGGCACCCGGTTTGCTTTCCTCTCCCCGTCGGGGAGAGGATTAAGGTGAGGGGGAGTTAATATGTTTTAACACTATATCGTTAATGGATGATAAAAGCTATGACAATCACAAATCATTACGCCAGGCAATGGGTTACAAAATCGTTTCCGCCGGAACTGGCCGATGAGATAGCCGCCGCCCTTGATATATCGCTTCCCGCGGCCGTTGTGCTGGCTGCCCGCGGGATAGCTTCCGTCGAGCAGGCGCAGGCGTTTTTAAATCCCGGGATTTCGGAGCTGTATAACCCGTTCCTGCTGCCGGACGCGGACAAGGCCGTCAGGCGGATACGGCGCGCCATGGACAAGCGCGAAAAAATACTGGTTTACGGCGACAGGGATGTGGACGGCGTAAGCGCGCTTGCGGTTATGGTGCGCACGCTGCGTTCGCTGGGAACGGAGCCGCTGTGGTACATACCTTCTACGGAAGGCTACGGCTTGCACAAGGACGTTCTCTCGCGTTACCATGGTGAGGGCGTAAGCCTGGTAATAACGGTTGATTGCGGAATATCCGCGGTTGAAGAGATCGCTCACGGCGCAAGCCTCGGGATGGAATTTGTCGTTACGGATCATCATGAACCTCCCGAAGGCGCCGCGTTGAGTGCCTGCGCCGTGGTAAATCCCAAACTTGCGCATAGCCGTTACCCGTTCGACGGGCTTGCCGGTTGCATGGTTTCGCTGAAAGTTGCCGAGGCGCTGATGCTGTCTTTCGGTAAATATTTCGACGAAGAGTTGGCGGTCGTCGCACTCAGGTTGCCCGCAGGCGGCGCGGCGGATATGGGCGTGGCGCATCTGAAAAACGGCGTGGCGGCCGCCGCGCTTGCGGCCGGCAGCGATTTAAAAAAAATGTTCGATTCTATCGGCAGCCGCCGCGTGGTTGTATTCGACGACGCAACGGGCCATTTCCTGCGGCAGTCGTCAAAAAATATTACCGGCAATGACTTTGAAAACGAGATTATTGCCCTCGCTCCGCGCATGAACGAGAGAGCGGTCGCATCCGGTTCGTTGCTTGAGGCCGCTTCCGCCATGCGGCTGAAATCCGGCAACATTATGAATGCGTCCGACGAAGCGCTGCTTATCGCTTCGATTTTTCAGCGGTTCGAAGAATCCCAGGATATACGCATGAATTTTTTCCGCGAGAATCACCTCGATGTCGTTACGCTTGGCACTATCGCCGACATCGTTCCGCTTACCGGTGAAAACCGCCTGCTTGTAAGGGAAGGCCTTTCGCGCCTGCCGCAAACGCGCAAAGCGGGCGTGCAGGCGCTGCTTGAGAAAAGCGGGGATGCCAAAAACGGTTCATTGTGCGCAAAATCCATTTCGTGGGGCATTGCGCCGTTGTTAAATGCGGCTGGCCGCCGGGGCAAGGCCGACCTTTCCGCGCGCCTTCTCTTGACCGACGACATACATGAGGCTTACGACCTTCTTTACCTTATAGAGAAACTGAATGTTGAGCGGCGGGCGCTGCAAGCTGAAAATATGGAGAAATTCCGGACGCTGCTTGAAGCCCAGTGCGACATTGACAACGACGGCATATTTATCGTTGCCGCCGAGGGTGTCGCGCATGGCGTTACCGGTATCGTAGCTTCCCAGTTTGCCCGTCAATACCATCGTCCAACCGTGCTGCTTATAATCGAAAACGGCCAGGCCATGGGCGCGGCGCGTTCCGTGCCGGGCTTCGACATAATGCAGTGTTTTAACCGCTGCGGAGATCTGATGGTGAAATACGGCGGCCACGCGCAGGCTGCCGGGCTTACCGTGGAAGCGAACAAGCTTGACGAGTTTCGCTGTAAGCTTAAAGGCGCCGTCGCTGCCGCCCTGGGCGGAGAGCCGATTGTTCCGACGCTTGAGATTGACGCGCAATTGGACGGCGCGCAGGTAACGCTGAAACTTGTAAATGAATTATCGCTTATGGAACCTTTCGGCATGGGAAATCCTTATCCCGTGTTCGGGTTGCGAAACATGCGGCTTATGGGCGCAAGCCGCATGGGCGCAAAAAACGATCATTTGAAGTTGCGCCTGGCTTGTAACGGAGGCAGCGTTCTTGAGGCGGTGGGTTGGGGCATGGGCAACCTCTACGACTATGCCCGGGACATGCAAGCCGTTGACCTTGCGGTGCAGCTTGAGTTAAACATGTGGCAGGACAGGAAGTCCGTGCAGATGGTAATGATGGATTTTCGTTCAGCTTAACAGAGTATTAGAAAGGATATGATCATGGTAAAGACATCTGAAGAAGAAGTAAAAATCGGAATTATCGGCGGAAGCGGGGTTTATGAGATGGACGGGTTGCAGGACGTGCGCGAGGTAAGCATTTCCACGCCGTTCGGTTCGCCATCGGATGTGATTACGCTTGGCACTATTGAGGGTGTGCGTTGCGCGTTTTTGCCGCGCCACGGCAAGGGACACCGTATACTGCCGTCGGAAGTCAACGCGCGCGCCAACATATTCGCGCTTAAATCGCTGGGTGTTGAACAGGTGTTGTCGGTATCCGCCTGCGGTTCGCTTAAAGAAGAGGTTAAACCGCGCGATTTCCTTATCCCGGACCAGATATTCGACCGCACGAAGGCGCGTCCGTCCACCTTTTTCGGCGAAGGTATCGTGGCGCACGTGGGCGTGGCGGACCCGTTCTGTTCCTCCATGCGGGAAATTATCCGCCACTCGCTAAAGGAGCTTGACATCAGGCATCATTACGGCGGCACTTATGTTTGTATCGAAGGCCCGCAGTTTTCGACGAAGGCCGAGTCGCAGGTCAACCGCCAGTTGGGTTTTTCTATCGTAGGCATGACGGCGGTGCCGGAGGCAAAGCTTGCACGGGAGGCCGAGATGTGTTACGCCACAATCGGCCTGGTTACGGATTATGACGTTTGGAAGGAAGGCGAGGAAGTGACCGTTGACGTTGTAATAGCAAACATGAACGCGAATGTTACGAATGCAAGAAAGCTGATGCGCCATGTTCTGCCGCGCCTTGCAAGAAACAAACCCGCCTGCGCCTGTGCTACGGCATTGAAGTACGCGATAATGACAGCAAAAGATAAAATGGACAAAAAAGGATACGAAAAAGTTAAACTGCTGATAGAAAAATATGTTAAATAACTGATGTTACGCAACAAATGCCAAATTCACTGTCATTGCGAGCGAAGCGAAGCAATCTTGCTGTTTCGTATCAAAACGGCGAGATTGCTTTGTCGCTAAGGCTCCTCGCAATGACACGCTGCATAACATAAGTTAAATAAAATATAAAGGGGCAGGCCATGTCAATCCTTGTAGTAGGTTCCGTCGCTATGGATTCGGTTAAAACTCCGTTTGGAAGCGTGAAGAATGCGCTGGGCGGCTCAGCCACATATTTTTCGGTTTCCGCATCATATTTTGCGCCCGTCAATCTTGTCGCCGTTGTAGGCAGCGATTTTCCGGCGGATTATCTTGACGTGCTTCGAAAACATGACATTTCGCTCGAAGGATTGCAAACCGTGCCGGGCAAAACCTTCCGCTGGAAGGGGCAGTACACGTACGACTTAAACCAGGCCGAGACGCTTGATACCCAGCTTAACGTGTTCGCGCATTTTTCGCCGAAGATACCGGATGCCTACCGCAACAGCAAATACGTGTTTCTCGGAAACATTGACCCGGAATTGCAACGCGAGGTATTGCGCCAGGTGAAGAGTCCCGCGCTTGTTGCCTGCGATACCATGAACTTCTGGATAGAACGAAAACCCCATGAACTTAAAAAGACGCTAAAACATGTTGATATACTTGTTATCAATGAGGCCGAGGTCCGCCAGCTTGCGGAAGAGTCAAGCCTTGTAAAGGCCGCAAGGGCTATCTGCTCATGGGGGCCAAAGGCTCTGGTGATAAAGCGCGGCGAGTATGGCGTGCTGTTTTTTAACAGGCACCACGTGTTTTCAGCTCCCGCCTATCCGCTTGAAGCCGTGTTCGACCCGACGGGGGCCGGCGATACGTTTGCCGGCGGTTTCATGGGTTACATCGCAAAAAGCGGCAAGCTCGACGACGGCCACCTGCGCCGCGCCATAGTATTCGGCAGCATAATGGCTTCTTTTGACGTCGAAGATTTCAGCCTCAACCGCCTGCGTGCGCTTAATTGGAAAAAAATCACGCAACGTTTCGCGCACTTTAAAAAACTGACCCACTTTGAAATGGTAAAGTGAAACTATGAAACAACAACACCGGAAATTGCTTTCCGCGGCGCGCCTGGCCATGAAAAAGGCGTATTCGCCCTATTCTAAAATTAAGGTTGGCGCGGCACTGCTTTCAGATAGCGGAAAAATATTTTGCGGCGCAAATGTCGAGAATGCCTCATACGGCCTTACGATTTGCGCCGAACGCGCGGCCGTTGCCGTCGCCGTTGCCGCGGGCGCGCGTAAATTCATTGCGGTGGCCGTTGCATGGAACAAGAAAGGGCAAGTGTCTCCGTGCGGCGCCTGCCTTCAGGTGCTTAGTGAATTTTGCGCCGGCATGGAAGTTATAACCGCAGCCGGAGGCGGAAATATAACCGTAAGAAAACTTTCCGACATGCTGCCCGACGCGTTCCAGATTCAGTTGTCCTCTCCCCGAAGGGGAGAGGATTAACACATAAAGCCATTCTCTCCTCTCCCCTTCGGGGAGAGGATTAAGGTGAGGGGGTAATGCGTTTTAACCGGCCGGATATGGCACTAACATGATAAAAAATCTGTTGTTACCTTTACTTGAATCACTGGGCGGCCTGGGGCTGCTGCTGTTTGGTATGTTCTTTATCAATGACGCCTTGCAGAAAGTGGCGGGTTTCAAGCTGCGTAAACAACTTGTTTCACTGACCGGCTCGCCCTTACGCGGCCTGTTTACGGGGCTTGTAGTAACGGTGTTTAACCAGTCAAGCACCGCCACTATACTATTGGAAGTCAGCATGGTTACGGCGGGACTTCTGACGTTCTACCAAACCATGGCGGTTACTATCGGAGCTGAAATCGGCTCAACCGTTACCGCGCAGATAGTGGCCTTTCAGCTTACCGATTACGCGGTGCTTATAGCGGGTTTCGGTTTTTACCTTTCCTTTCTTACCAAGACGCGCAAATGGAAGAATATCGGCAATGCGATAATCGGCATAGGCATTATTTTCCTGGGCATGAAGATTATTGCCGATTCGCTTACCCCGTTGCGCGATTACCAGCCGCTGGCCGCGCTTGTTGAAACCGGCGCAAGCCCGTTGGCCGGAATAGTTATCGGCCTTGTATTTACCGCTATTATACATTCAAGCGGGGCAACATCGGTAATGGTTATAGTGCTGGCGCTCGCCGGCGTAATTAACCTTTCCCAGGGCGTTGCAATAAATCTGGGCGCGCAGGTGGGAACATGTTTTACGGTTGCGCTGGGTTCCATAGGCCGCGGCCGTGAAGGTAAGCGCGTGGCGCTCTGGCACATTATCCACCAGACCGCCGGCGTTCTTATTATTTACCCGTTTCTTACAGTTATTACTTATAATAACGAACCGTCCTGGCTGTATTTTATTAAATGGTTTACCGCGAAGGTGTTAGGCGGCGGTGATATCGCGCGCCAACTGGCCATGGCGCACAGCCTCAGCGCCGTATTCAATGCGTTTATTTTCCTGCCGCTGCTTGTGCCCGCAAGAATGCTCTTATGCAGAATTTTACCCGCACGGGATGAAGAAAAACCGTTCGGCCCCCGCTATATAGATGAGGAACTGCTTAGCACGCCCCCGCTGGCTCTTGAGCAGGCGCGTAAGGAAATAACGCGCGAAGGTGAGCTGGTGCTTGAGATGCTGAACGAATCGCTGGTTGTATTCGATTCACGCGATCTAAAACTGCTCGAGACGGTATCGCTGAAGGATATAAGGGTAGACATATTAAGAAATGCCATCGTTCCGTATCTAACGCGCGTAGGCCAGGGCGAATACCTGCCCGAGGAATTATCCGTTGAAGAGATACAGCTTCTCTATATTACCGCGGATCTTGAAGCCATCGGCGACGTGATAGATAAGAACATCCTGCCGCTTGCCCGCAAAAAGCTTGAAAATAACCTCTGGTTTTCAGACGAGGGGTGGAAGGACATAGTGGCCTTGCACGAGCGCGTAACCGGAAACCTTGTCAAGGCTATTACGGCCATCAGGGATAATAACCGTGAGCTTGCAAAACTCGTATCCGATTCCAAGGAAGAGATAAACCGTTACGAATCCGACCTGCGCAAACGCCACATAGAGCGCCTGCATTCCGGCCTCACCGAAGCCCTCGAAACCTCAAGCATCCACCTTGACCTGATAGACCAATTCAAACGCATAAACTCCCACACTGCCACCATAGGCTACACCCTAATCGGCAAAATGTAGAATGTAGGGGACAAATGATGAAAATAATTAGCTACGCAAAGCACAGTATAGTAATCGCCGCCATACTTCTATCTACGGAGGATGCGTACATGACGCAGATAAACTTTCAGAATATTCCGCTGGAGCAGCTCGTAAAAATGTCGGAATATGTATTGATTGTAAACAAGGGTAAACCTTTCATCGTCGAAGAAAAAATCAGCATTCTTCCCGGAGACAGCAATTTCCTTGACAATAACAATCCCCCCTATTATGAACCGCCATACCATGACAGAGAACCGGCCAAAGATCAAAAAAATAAAAACTACCCGCCCTACGGGCGACAGTTGTTCCGATTTCAGATAACTGAGATCCTGTTTTCATCTAATCCTGAGCTTGCGGTCAATGCTGAAATAGTCGTCTCTGAGGCGCATGGCGACAGAAAGCTTCGTCTCCATAAAGCTTTTTACCTGGAAGGCGCAAGAATATCCCCGATTTACGTCAGCTACGAATCGTCGCTCAATCATGCGATATATGGCGGGGCTGATAAGGTAATCATATTTTTATCCCATCATGACGATCGGTTTTATTTTATATGTGAAAACGCATATGAATCCGTAAGGAAGAGAAAGAAAATAATAAAATTAATAAATGATTTAAAAGCCCGCTGAGGGACTTTTAGGAGTCTGTTGCCGAACTCATTTTTCCTGTCATACTATACTATAGTTCGGTGGAAAATGTATGATTGTAAGACCTGCCACCTCAATTGTGATTACAGGCATTGTGATGTTTTTTTTGCCTGGAAGTGTGTTTGCAGCGCCACAAATAGGCGGCTTGACGGGCACTGCTGTTCACGGTACTTCGGTAATTAGGGGACGGTCTTAAATAATTAACTATTGACAACATTAAACACATTTGCTAATCTCTCAACATGCCACGCCACCAGCGTTTAGAAATTCCCGGAGCAATATATCATGTAATCACTCGCGGCATTGAGCGGCGGGTGATATTTAAAGATAATGCCGATCGTAATGAGTTTCTTTCGCGTCTTTCCAGTTGCCTCGAATCAACCGGCGCCCAATGTCTTGCCTGGGCGTTATTGCCAAATCATTTTCATCTACTGATTCGTACCGGCGTAAAACCATTAAGTGAGCTGATGCGCCGCCTGCTAACCGGCTACGCCCTGTATTTTAATCACCGCCATGGAAGGAGAGGGTATCTTTATCAAAACAGGTATAAGTCCGTGCTTTGCCAGGAAGATGCCTATTTTCTTGAGTTGGTGCGGTATATTCATCTTAATCCGGTTCGCGCAAAATTAATAAACGATATGGCCGCGCTTGACGCATACCCATATAGCGGGCACAGCGTATTGATTGGTAAAACAAAATGTCCGTGGCAGACGACAAACGAGGTGTTAAATCAATTTGGCGGGAGCAAAAGCGAGGCGATACGCAAATACAGGAATTTTACGGAAGAAGGCCTCCGCGCCGGCAAACGCGATGATCTTTCCGGAGGCGGGCTTCGGAGAAGCGCCGGCGGATGGAATGGCGTGCATGAGTTGAGGCGCAGGAAGGATTATTGGCGTGGGGACGAGCGCATTCTCGGGGATGGCGATTTTGTAAATAGCGTGTTGAAACAATGGGAAGAGAAACTCAACAGGCATGATCAGCTAAGGCGGGAAGGCTGGAATATTGACCGTTTGCTGGGATACGTGGCAAAATTACTTAATGTCAAGCCGGGCGATATTCTTCACCGCAGCCGCGGCACCATCGTATCGCGCGCCAGGGAGGTTGTAGCATATTGGGGTTACCGTGAAGTTGGCATAGAGAGCAGGCAATTATGTGAGACGCTTAATATGTCGCGTCCGGCGCTCACAGTCAGCATTCGCCGCGGAGAAGTTTATATAAAGGAAAATGCCCTAAAGTTAATTATGAGTCTGTTGCCGAACTCACTGAATAAAGACATTTAATATCGTCGGTAAAAAGACTTGTTACCGACGGTGTTAAAT
>Ga0208373_1005343_pt1 | contig 10825 bp, 8 predicted proteins | sample RifOxyC2_FD_184036 | JGI IMG/M metagenome (GOLD analysis project Ga0208373, IMG submission 184036) | Soil microbial communities from Rifle, Colorado - Rifle Oxygen_injection C2 (SPAdes) | ecosystem: Environmental > Terrestrial > Deep subsurface > Rock core/Sediment | place: Rifle, Colorado... | reverse complement strand
GAATTTTTCTATATTTTCTTTAAGCGGGTCAATGCGCGGAATAAGCAAAAACATTAAAAATAAAACAACCGAAATAATTGGCATTAAAAACAAACCCAAAGCTTTAGGCATATATCCGTCAACCTCCCCTCTCGCGTTCCAATGAGAAGCTATTTTATCCGGCATTTGCGGATAAAAATAAAATCCCGTGCCAAAAGAAATTAAAATTATTAATAAAATCAAAATTTCTGTTTTTTTCATAAATTTTTTCCACCCCCCCTTAGTCAAGAAAAGATTGGAGAATGTTTTATTAAATATAATATTCCCTGAGCTTGTCGAAGGGTAATCATCCCATTTTCTATCTATCCTTCCCACGCTGTGCCCTTTCAAATCAATCAGCTGGCGGAGACGGAGGGAAAATTAGAATCAAGTTTTATCTCTCTTTCTTCTCTCCGCCTTGCGCACCCGCTCTTCATCACTTCCGAAATGATGCGCGATTTCATGCCAAACAGTATTTTTAACGAGTTGCTTTATTTCTTCATCAGAATTTGCAATTTCCTCAATCGGCTTCTGAAAAATAGTAATTTTATCCGGCAAAACCATTCCATAATGCGGACCTCGCTTAGTTTGCGGAACTCCTTCATATAATCCCAGTAAAAGATAGCCATTGCCAATTTTCATTTTTTTCAACTGTTCATGGCTTGGTTCGTTTTCAATAACAATTGCCACATTTTCCAATTTCGTTAAAAATTCTTTGGGAATTAATTCAATCCCCTGCTCCACTAATTTTTCAAAATCTTTTTTATTCATTGGTTGCGGGACTTGGATTCGAACCAAGATTGACGGCTTTCCCGCACATTGTTCCGGGGCTACGACTCGAACGTAGATTAGTAGCTTCAAAGGCTACGGTCCTACCATTAGACGACCCCGGAACAATAAGCGGGACAGGCGCCGGCGCTGTCCTACCATTAGACGATCCCGCAAAAAGAGAATTGGATGCCAAAACTTGTTTTGGATTATCCAGATTAAAATCTGGCATCCAACTTATTAATTTACGCTCCACTTACCTCGATCACAACAAGCTCCAACGGCAATTGGGGCAAAATTGAATTTTTAATTTCGTATTGCGCTTGTAAAAACAATCTAATCATCTTGCTTAAATCCTCAAACGATAATTTTTCTGCTTGTATTAAAATATTTTTTTTATGTTCCTCTGTTAACTCTTTTGTAACCAAATCCGATAAGCCAGCGTCAACTTTCAAAATTATTACCTTTCGCAAATAGCTGGTTAAAGATTTCGCAAATTGCTCCAAGTCATATCCGTCATTCAAAATTTTATTAATAAAATAAATCGCGCTTTTTGCGTCCTTCGCAATCAAATAATCAATCATTTCAATTGCTGAAGAAACATCGGTTGCGCCAAGCAAAGATTTAACTTCATCAGCGGTTATTTCTTTATCTTCCATTGCCATAACCTGGCCAAGAAGCGATTCCGCGTCGCGCATGCCGCCATCCGCGTTTAAGGCAATCATTTCCAAGGCTAATTTTTCAATTTTAACCCCCTCGGCTTTGGCAATTATTGCCAACCGTTCAATAATTTTTTCTAATGGAAGCTTATGGAAATCAAACCGCTGACACCGAGAAATAATTGTTTCTGGAACCTTATGAATTTCCGTTGTTGCTAAAATAAAAATTGCGTGCGCTGGCGGCTCTTCCAATGTTTTTAAAAGCGCGTTAAACGCTTCTTTGGTTAATTGGTGGACTTCATCAATTATGAAAACTTTATATTTTAGGCGCGCCGGCGCAAATCTAATTCCTTCTCTTAATTCCCTAATTTCATCAATTCCGCGGTTAGACGCCGCGTCAATTTCAACCAAATCTAAACTTCTCCCTTCATTTATTTCCTGGCAAGCCGCGCATTTATTGCACGGCTCAAAGTTGCTCCCTCCTTTTACGAAGGAGGGGTGGGGTGGATTTTTTTCCCGATTTTCACAGCTTGCCGCTTTGGCTAAAATCCGGGCAATAGTTGTTTTGCCAACTCCCCGCGGCCCGCAAAACAAATAAGCGTGCGCTAATCGCCCAGCCGCCAGCGCGCTAGTTAAAACCTTAACAATATGCTCTTGGCCGATAAATTCAGCAAACGCTTTCGGCCGATATTTGCGATATAAAACTAAATTCTCCATATATGTAATATACCAAATTTTTGTGAAAAAGAAAGACCCGCATTCGCGGGCCTGCTTAAATAATAAATTTTAAAGGTTTTTATTCTTTTCCTTTCTTTCTGCGAACTTCGTTCATAAATTCTTTGTGTTGCCGAACTAATTCCGGCCCTCCACCATTTAGAATTGCCGGACTCCACGGCTCTCCGCCATAAATAGTTTCTGTTGATAAATCTTTCCCTTCTTCGTTTTTTCTCGAAACTAATTCACCTGTTGTAAGCTGTTTTGTTCCGTCAAACCTTCGATCTTTCCAAATTTGCGTTTCAATAATTTTCCCTTCTCCATCAAGATATATAATTTTTGGCAAATCAAATACTATTTCAACTTTTTTAACTCCAGCAGGCGCGTACCGAACTTCATGCCAAGGCCCGGACATTTTATTTTCTCGACTGCCTTCTTTTAATAAATTTCCTTTCCCGTCTTTCGACACATCATAAAGTAGCGAACCGGAATCCCCCAGATACGTACTTGAATGTTCAAAATATTTTTCCCCTTCGCGATTATAGGTTAAATGAATATACGTGGTTGTTCCTTCTTGTTCATTTTTTTCGCTAAACATTTCCTGGATTGAGTGCACCATTCCTTCTATTGGCCTTTTTGCTTCGTCATCCCATGCCAAATTTAAGCTTCTCACAACTTTTCTATCTGGACCAAGTTGAGAGATAGAAGATGAAACAGGTTCTCCGGTTGCGTAACGCAAAAATGGATAAACCTCTGGCATATCTTTATATCTGCCGCTTTCTATGTCATCGACTGCTTCAAGCATTGACCTCTCTTTTTTTCCTTCAAAATTTGTATCATTCATATATTTACTTAATTTTTCCCGCTTTATTCGCGCCGAAAACCATAAACTTATACCCTAAAAAATTCCAAACCATTGAAACCGCTGTCGCAAAAACCGCTGATATAATTCCCCACTGGTCTAACGTCAGCCCGCCAAACGGCGCGATATATTTAAAAATCATCGAAGCAATAAAAACATTAAGCAAAAATCCGATAAAGGTTACGATTAAAAACTGGCCGAATTCCTTTCCTATATCTTCAGACGATTCCCGCTTAAACGTCCAAAACTTATTCCAAAAATAACTATTCCCCACCGCGACAAGAAACGAAGCCGCCTTATATAAAGAATAATATGCAACCGCAATAACTCCCGCGCTTAATAATATATCGCCCGGCTCGCTTAAAAAATAAACTCGAAAGAAAAAGATTAAAAACGCCAAAATGCCCCAGTCAACAAGCGTATTAAACCCGCCAACCAAAACAAATTTTCCAATTTGGTAAATAACTGGAATTTTTTTTCCAATAAAAAAAGAAATAAAAAGCCCCGCAATGCAAAGAACTGGAAAAATAACGGGCAAAAAAACCAACAAAGGAATTTGAAATCCCAAATTATTAATCACGGCAATTATTAGCCAAGCCGAAATTTCTCCGATAATCAATCCGGCCCAAAAATCTGTTTTTGAAAATTTTATATTTTGTTCCATAAAAATATTTTTAATTATTGTTTCTACTCTACTACAACAATTAAACCTGCACAAATATAGTTATCCACAATGATTACAAGAATAAGAGCGGTATAATAAAAGCAATGAATAAAAAAATTATATTAACATCATTATTTTTAATTTTAATTATTGGCGCTTTTTTCCGTTTTTATAGGTTAGCGGAAATTCCGCCAGGCCTATATCCAGACGTGGCCATAAACGGCAATGACGCAATTGCCGCTTTGCAGTCAAATGATTTCCGGGTTTTCTATCCGGAAAATAACGGACGGGAAGGATTGTTTATGAATTTAATTGCCCTCAGCTTTTATTTTTTCGGCGTTAGCGTCTGGGCAATTAAAATTGTGCCGGCAATAATTGGGCTGCTCACGATTCTTGGTTTATATTTAATGACGAAGGAATTATTTGCGTCTACTGCCTGTCATTCCCGCCCGCTTCGCCATGGCGCCAGCGAAGCGAGCGAAAGCGGGAATCCAGAACGTGAAGATAATGTAGATTCCCGCTTTCGCGGGAATGACAATAAGTGGGAAAAAATTATCCCGTTGCTTGCTTCTTTTTTTCTCGCCATATCTTTTTGGCATATAAATTTTTCCCGTCTTGGTTTCCGCGCCATTATGGTTCCTTTTATTATGGTTTGGAGCTTTTATTTTTTATTCCGGGGCATCAAGCTGATAAAAATCAGTTTTTCCAATAGAGACAATGTTATTTTGTATAAGCCATTAGCTATTAGCTATCTGCTCTTGTCTGGCCTGTTTTTCGGGCTTGGCTTTCATACTTATATCTCTTTCCGCATCGCTCCAATACTTTTAGGCGCTGCCTTTCTTATAGAAATATATAATTTCTGGCAATATCGCAAAACGTATAATTATTCTTCAACCGAAGCATTGCCAGCTGAAAAACCTGCTTTGCCGAATGGCTCTCAACAGGCTCGAACAATAATATTAACGTGGGTGCTTGTATTTATTACAATAATCATATCTGCCTCCCCGATGATAATTTATTTTTATAATAATTCCCAAGACTTTATGGGCCGGACCAGCCAAGTTTCTGTTTTAGCGTCTTCACAACCGCTAAAAGGATTAATAATAAGTTCCGCAAAAAGTTTAGGAATGTTCAATATTCATGGCGATTGCAACTGGCGGCATAACTATGCTTGCGAACCAGCGTTGCCATTGCCGATCGGCATTTTATTTCTTTTTGGCTTCTTTCATTGCTTAGGCGAAATTTTAAAAACAATTTACAAGCAGCGCCAGCCCCAAGAAATAAGCAAACGCGAATATAATAATTGGTCGTTTTCCCAAACTTCCTTGTTTTTATTTGTTTGGTTTTTCGCAATGCTTCTACCAGAAATTTTAACTAACGAAGGCCTGCCTCATTCATTGCGATCCATTGGCGCAATTCCAATAGTTTATATTTTTGCTGGAATTGGCGGGTGGTGGATTTATGAAAGAATTAGGAATTATGATTTAAGATTTAAGAATATAAAAATATCAAGATTTATCACAAGTTTAATATTCGTATTTTTCGCGCTATCAATTACTTACGCATACGAGCTTTACTTCATTCGCTGGGGAAAAAATCCTGAAACCAAAGGCGCTTTTAATCAAAATCTTGTTGATATTGGCAACTACCTAAATAGCTTGCCGGAAAACATTGGAAAATACGCAATCATTAATGAAAACGGAGTGCCAGTCCCCTATCCCTACGGCGTTCCAATTGCGGCGCAAACAATAACCTTTATCGAAAAAACTAAAAGTGAAAATCCCGGAACAATTTACATTCTGCCGGACGAAATTAAATTCTTTAAAGACAACATCCGAAAAACCAGCCGGCCAATTGTGTTTACTTTAATAAATTATGATGAAAATATATTTTCCGCCCTTAAAATAAAATTTCCTTTTGGCGCTGTTAAAAACGAAAATGGCGTTTGGACCTTCCAAATATCGCAATAATAATTTATAGCTATGGCGCTCAAATAATAATTTGCCGTTTTAATATAAATAATTAAAAAAATACATGACAAACCGTTCAATTAATTTATTTGCCTCGTTAATGCTTGTTATTATGCTAAGCTTAAGTTTTTTCGCGATGCTCGGCGATTCGCAAACCATGGATGAAGTCTCCCATTTGCCAGCCGGATATTCATACATAACGCAAAAAGACATGCGAATTAACCCGGAACATCCGCCATTAATTAAAGATTTATCCGGATTATCTGTCTGGCTGTGGTCAAAAATATCCAATACTCATATAAATTTTCCTTCGGAAATAAAAGCGTGGAAAAGCGATATCAACGGACAATGGGATTTTGGCTTTACTTTTATGTATAAATACGGCAACAACGCCGATAAAATGCTTTTTTTCGGCCGGTTGCCAATGCTTCTAATTCTTTTATTGCTTGGCTTTTATATTTTTAAATGGGCAAAAGAATTATTGGGGCCAAACGCCGCTTTATTGGCTTTATTTCTTTATTCATTTTCTCCGGCTTTTATTGCCCATGGGCATTTAGTTACAACCGATGTTGCGGCTTCCGCGGCAATTTTTATTTCTTTATATTATTTTATCCGCTGGATTAAAAGTCCTTCAGCAAAAAATCTAATTATCACGGGGCTTGTTTTCGGATTGGCCCTGTCAGCAAAATTTTCCACTTTTTTGCTTATTCCTCTTTTTGGATTTATCGCCATAATCTGGCTGATTATCCAAAAAAACCATAAATTTTTTGCCGCGTTGCGCGTTTATATCGGCGGCCTAATTTTAATCGGCGTTATTGGCTTAATTATTATTTATCCAATTTATCTTTATCACACTTGGAATTATCCAATGGACCGCCAGGTAAGCGATATGCGCTTTGTCTTAAATTCATACGCCAACGGCCCAGACCAAACTCCTCTTTCTTCCTGCAAAAATTTTTCTAAAATTAACCGCTGCCCGGCCGAATTAACAATTTGGATGGCGCAAAAGCCGGTTCTCCGCCCCTGGTCGCAATATTTTTACGGCTTGCTTATGGTTGTCCAACGGACAAGCGGCGGAAATACTACTTTTTTTATGGGAGAAATTTCAAATTCGGGCTGGAAAAGCTATTTCCCAATCGTTTATGCCATCAAAGAACCATTAGCATTCCATATTTTAACTTTAATTGCCTTGCTTTCCGGATTTTGGACAATTTTAAAATCTGGCGTAAAAAATATTTTTTGCCGCCTAAGCAATTGGCTCAAAATAAACATTGCTGAATTTTCCATGCTTTCATTTATTTTGCTTTATTGGGCATCAAGCATTAATTCGCCTTTAAATATCGGCGTGCGCCATGTTTTGCCAACTTTTCCCTTAATTTATTTTTTAGTTGCCCGGCAAATAAACAATTGGCTCACAATTTTTACTCCCAATAATCTTAATGGATTTTTGGGCAAGCTAAAATTTTTTGGCAAAACTTTGATTTCATACAGCGTTAAATATTTTATTGTTACCCTCTTATTAATTTGGCAATTCTTTTCTATTATTTTTGTCGCTCCATATTTTCTTTCCTACTTCAACGAAATAATCGGCGGTCCGGCTAATGGCCATAAATATGCTGTTGATTCAAATTTAGATTGGGGCCAAGATTTTAAGCGTTTAGTTAGCTGGGCAAACCAAAATAATATAAAAACCCTATACGTTGATTATTTTGGTGGCACGGTTGGCGAATATTATTTAGACGGCCGCCTTATACCCTGGTCTGGTGAAAAAAACTGGCGTTTATTGCCTTCTGGAAGCTACTTAGCTGTTTCTGCCACTTTCCGCCAAAGCTGCTTTGGTCAGCCCGCTCCAGGATTCCAGTATCCCGCCTGCTACCAATGGCTTAAAAATTATGAACCAATAATTGTTATCGGCAATTCAATTTTTGTTTATAAAATTCAATGAAAACATAAAATTTTACTTTTAAGCAAATCAAAAAACGCCTAATCGGCGTTTTTTTCTAATAATTATTGCTTCATTTTATAATAAACCCTGTTTCCTATCCGCAAATCAATATATTCCAGCTGGCCGCGCTGGTCTTTTATTTTATCGCCTAAAATCTTTTTTAAAGCGCTAACTTGCGAAAGCGGATCAATATTAATATCAAACATTATTTTCCAATCCTCGGATGTTTTCGCGTTTAAATCAATTGTGGGATAATTATCAATTTCAAAATTAACCAAGTTTATATTTGAATCATCATTAATTAATTTTTGCGCCGCCAACATAAAATTAATTAAGGCTGGTTCAATCATTTTATCGCCAAATTTTGCTTCGCGGCCAGAATTATCCTTTAAAGCGCTATTCAATCCGCCAAAAATTGCCGGCGCCGGCTCAAAAGAAACGCCATCCTCGTCTAAATAAAAACATTGCACTTGGCCGCAATAAACTATTGTTTTCTGCCTGTCTTTCGCGCTTATAATTAAATTAGGCGGAAATTTTTTAATAACCAAAACTTCTTTCAGGCCAGGAAACGCATTTTTTAAATATTCCGCCAGCTTTTTTTCTGATAATAAAAAATAATTGCTTTTCGGTATTTTTATAAGCTGAAAGCCGGCCAAATACCGTTCAACTGAATTGATAATCTCAAATGACGGAATTTTTTCCGTTCCGTTTGCTTCAACTTTTCTAATTTTCAAAAAGGGCAAAAATAAAGCAAGGTAAATCAAGCCAAGCATAACCAACAAGCTCGTGATTATCCATAAAAATGGCTTTAAATTTTTTTTCTTTTTTTTTGGCTTGTAATATGCTGATTGAATTTGCATTATTAAAATCCTCTTTTTATGCGCCGAAAAATTTCAATAAAATATGTTATCCAATACTTTGCGCTTAAAACTAAATCCTGCGCCGGCAGATAATCAATCCTTTCGCTGCCAAACCCTAGTTTAAATAACGTTGGGCCAGCCCAAGGATGATTTGGCTTGTCAGCTGGCGACGCGCCATAAAAATCAAAAACTTTGCAGTCTCGTTTCTTTGCTTCCAAAATTGCCCGCCAAACCAGCAAATACGGCGCGGAAATATTTTTATGCTCGGTATAAGAAGCGGACTGGTAATAAAACGCTCGATAACCGTAAAAAATAATTAAAGCTGAGGCAATAATTTTATTGTCGTACATGGCGTTGAAAACTTCTAATTGCGCATCTGGATTAAATATTTCAATTTCATTTTTAATCTGTTTTTTTGAAAATACAATAAAATGCTTCCTTTCCGCAACCTTATCTTGCAGCCGCAAAAACTCTTCGCCAGCTGGCGGATTTTCAACATTAATTTTCACGCCTTCTTTTTCCATTCGTTTAATTAAATAGCGCGTGGTTTTTCGCATATTTGCCAAAAGCTCTCCCTCTGGTTTGCTTATATCAAGAAGTAAAGTTGATTCCGCATGCATATGTATCGGCGCTTGCCTAAATCCTAATTCACGAAACATCTGCCAATTTTCCTTGTTTCTTTCTAATAGCGAACTTATTCTGATAAACGCGCACTTTTCTTTTTTCGCAAGATCTTTTAAGTAAACGACTAAAATTTCATATATTTTTCTTAAATCTTTATTCATAAATCTTGAATCTAAAATCGGTCCATGCGGCGCAAATAAAAAAGTTCCCCGTTTCGCGCTTATTTTCACAACTAAAACCGCGCCAACAAGTTCATTATTTTCAAAGATTCCTATTCTAAATATCTTATGCCCCATTGCCGCGCTAAATTCGCCCCAATTCCAGGACTGCAGGAAAGTATATTCAACCTGAGATTGGATAAAATCTTCCCAAATTTCTTTATTTTGAATTATTTTAATTTTCATTTATTCTTAAATCTTAATTCTTAAATCTTAAATCGCCAAATTATGATTTATAATTTGTAAAAAAATCCTTTAAAAATCTTACGACTCTCTCTGCGTCTTTTTTCGTTGTATTCGGACTTGTCGGCAAATTTATTGATATTTGCGCTGTTCGTTCCGCGTTTAAGCACATCCCCTCCTCGTAAAAAAGCATTTCCTGATTAACGCTGTCCGGGCCAATAACTTTTTTATCCTTAGCTGGCCAGGTTTCTAGATAAATTCCTTTTTTCTTTGCTTCTCCGATCAATTTCCACCTTATTCCAAAATTTTTAACTTGAACCGGAAAGTTAAGAAAAACCGCTTCCGTACCCCCCTTCCTTAATAAGGAGGGGGCTGGGGGGAGGTAAATATTTGCGATATTGTGAAGATTCTCATCATAAAGCCCCGCCAATTCCCGCCGGTGCTGATTAAATTTTTCTATTTTTCTAAACTGATTAATTGCCAAACATACTAACGCGTTTGGCATCCGGGCCGGGCCGAACGGCGGTTTTCCGCCGGTTTTTTCAACCAAATAAACCATTAAAGACATTAGCCCAATTTTTTTGCCAATTATAATCATAATCTTGCCAATGCTGAAAAAATTATACAATGGCTTGGCAATTGCCAAATAAATCGGATGAAATAATTGTTGGGCAATCCAGCGATTTGACGGATATTCCCATTGATTTTGAATTTTGCGTATTTTCCCCATTAATTCTTTATTTTTTGTAAAAACCGCTCCGCCGAAAACCGATGAAATAACCTTACTCCGTCCAAAGCTAAAAAAACTCGCCTCGCCAAAAGTTCCTATTTTTTGATTATATTTTATCTTTGAAAAAGATGAGAAATTTTTTCCCGTCTCGTGGGATAAAATTTCATATTTCGCCCCCAGATTATGCGCGCAGTCCTCAATGACTATCAAGTTATTTCTTTTCGCCATTTCTAAAAGTTCTCCGATTTTTCCCGGATAGCCGAATGTATTTTGGATTATTAAAACTTTGCTTTTCAAAGCTATTTTTTTCTCTAAATCTTCAGGCGACATATTATAAGTTCCTTCTTCAACATCCACATAAATTGGCATCGCGCCAACCCAAATAATCGGATTAACCGCGGCTGTGCAAGTAAACGCCTGAATTAAAACCTCATCGCCCTGGCCAATGCCCAGCGCTTGTAAAATCGCGAATAAAGCCGTCCGCCCGCTTTCAAATAAAACTACTCCCTCTCCTTGGTAAGGAGAGGGCTGGGGTGAGGTTTCTTTATTCTCACTCAAATACCCTCCCAACATCCCCTCAAATTTTTCAATACCCTTCCCCTTTTTCCAC
>Ga0208373_1005341_pt1 | contig 10829 bp, 13 predicted proteins | sample RifOxyC2_FD_184036 | JGI IMG/M metagenome (GOLD analysis project Ga0208373, IMG submission 184036) | Soil microbial communities from Rifle, Colorado - Rifle Oxygen_injection C2 (SPAdes) | ecosystem: Environmental > Terrestrial > Deep subsurface > Rock core/Sediment | place: Rifle, Colorado... | reverse complement strand
CATCATGGCCGCCGTTTATCCCGAAGCTAATCCTTACTATTATTTTTTAACCAAGCTGGACACCGGCGAAGTCATTTATTCAAAGACTTATGAAGAGCATTTGGAAAATAAGGCGAGGTATTTGGATTGAGGATTAAGGATTATGTCTGTAATTAAATCAAAAAAATTTATTTTAAGGCCATTTAAGAAAGATGACGCGGTTTCGCTTACCCGGAATATCAACAATAAAAAAATTTACCGTAACACTTTAAGCATCCCTTACCCTTATGTTTTAAACGACGCCCGAAAATGGCTCAAGAAATGCCGTGAGTCAAAATCCGATAAAGAAAAGAACTGGGTGATTGACATAAAAGGAGAGGTGGTTGGAGGCGTCGGCCTGCGGGATGTTGACGGACACAAAGCCGAAATCGGTTATTGGCTGGCCGAGGCCTATTGGGGCAGAGGCATTACGACCGAAGCGGTTAAACTGGTCGTCAAGTATTGTTTTAACCGGTTAAAATTGAGACGCCTTTATGCTTACGTTTTCCCCCGGAATCAAGCCTCGCTTAGAGTTTTGTTCAAAGCCGGTTTTAAAAAAGAAGGATTATTAAAAAAGAACGTGGTCAAGAACGGAAAATTTTTTAACGATGTTTTATTGGCTAAAGTGCGTTAGGCTGGAAGGATTGATGATTGAGGATTGAGGATTAAGATTTTTTTTCGTTTGTCATAGCAGAGGAGGGTTGCACATGAACGGTAATGGAGTTTTCCCCGAGAGGATTGTGGTAGTAAGTCAATTACGTACTAAACAGTGGCAGAATTTTTATCCCGGTGATGTTTTGGTCTTAAGCGATCGGCATCACTGCGTTGATTCTTTCGGCCGACCTCTTGATTACCAAATGTATGAATTTGAAAAACATTCACTTCACGTGAAGGGGGGCAAAGGCCGGCCAAATCCTCTCCTGACTTTAAGTCAAATACGGGGATTGCAGGGATTTCCCGTAGAGGAAGTCAAAAAACCCGCCGCTTAATCCTTAAGCGGCGTTTTTTCTTTTTTATAGCCAGGGGCCGACGGTATGAAACCGTCGGCTAAACGTGAGGTTGATAAAAGTAAATTCTGTTTAGGCGACGGGTTTATCCCGTCGCTTTTTTGTTTTAAATAAAAAAAGATAAATAACCGCACCCCATTTTCTCCTCCTTACCAAGGAGGGGATTTGAGGGGGAGGTTATACAATTGATTTTTGGGTGGGGAAGTGGTAGATTTAATATAAATTATTAGGATTGACTTGTTGATAAATAGATAAATATAAAAAACAGGGTCATTTTTTACCCTGTTTTATTTATGGAAATTCATATCACCAAAGAAGTAGAAGGATTTATAATAACCTTGGATAAATTGACAATTGCCAAAATTTTAAGGGTTATTGATTTATTGGAGAAATTTGGAAATCAATTGCAGCTTCCCCATAGTAAACCTTTAGGCAAAGGACTTTTTGAATTAAGGATTAGAGGAAGTAAAGAAATTCGCATATTTTTTACCTATTATAAAAACGAGGCAATTTTACTGCACGGCTTTATTAAAAAATCGCGTCAAATTCCCCCGAAAGAAATCTCCATGGCCTATAATAAATTAAGAAGCTTGACCTAATATAACATATACGTTATACTTATTTTATATGAAATCTTACAAAAATTTAAAAAATCAATTACTTAAAGATAAGAAGATAAAAAAGGCCTATAATGAGTTAGAGCCCGAATTTGCCGTTATCCAGATGATTATCGCCAAACGGCTTAGAGCCGGTCTTACCCAGGCGCAATTGGCTAAAAAAATCGGCACTAAACAATCAGCCATTTCCAGGATTGAACAGGGTTCATATAATCCTTCTTTGGCTTTTTTGATTAAAATATCCAAAGCGCTTGATGCCAAGTTAGAGATTTCTATTTCTTAAGGCTATTCAAAGAGAGAGTCAATAATCATCATCATCGGCCAGGCGACGGGTTTATCCCGTCGCTTTTTTGTTTAAAATAAAAAAAGATAAATAACCGCACCCCATTTTCTCCTCCTTACCAAGGAGGGGATTTGAGGGGGAGGTTATACAATTGATTTTTGTGCGGGGAAGTGGTAGATTATAAGTAAGGGTCACGAGCTTAGCTCGTCTGACCCTTTTTATATTGGCGCTTAAGGGTAAAAAGTGGTAAAATCTAATAGGAATATGGTTAATAAAAAACAACAATTAGGCCAATTTTTTACTAAGAATTCTAAAGAAATTTTGAGATATTTTGGTAAATATGTAAAAGGGAAAGAAGTCTTTGATCCATTTGCAGGAACAGGAGATCTTATAGATTGGGCTTTGGAAAATGGAGCTAAAAAAGCACGAGGTTGTGATGTAGATGAAAGTTATGTAGATAATAGGTATATATTTTATAACGACAGTTTATTAAATCCTAAAAAATATAAATTTGTAATAACTAATCCTCCATACTTAAATATAAATAAAGCCAATCAAAGATTAAAAGATAACTATTTTAAAAAATTTGAATTTGAAGATTTATATCAGATTTCTTTATATTCAATTATGAATAGTGAGGAAGGCATCATTATCGTTCCGATTAATTTTCTTTCCGCCAATAATTCAAAAAAAATTAGAAATATATTTTTTGAAAAATTTGAAATTAAAGAAATGAATTATTTTAAATATCAAGTTTTTCCCGATACTACTTATAACGTTATCTCTTTCTATTATAAGAGAAAGAAAGATTTATCCAAGAATATTTTTTCTATTAAGACGCATATTTTTCCTGAAGGGAGAATCATTGATGTTGAGTTAAAAAAGAAATTTAATTGGTCTATTGGCGGAGATTTTTTAAGTATAATAAATAGGGAAAAAAATTTTTTGAAAATAAAAAGATTAACGAAAAAAGACGTTGATAATTTTAAAGGCGAGATAGAATTAAATGCCGCCTACAATCATGTAAAAGACAGAATAAAGATAAGGATCAATGAAGATCTTTGTGATTCTATTAAATCAAATATAATTTTATTAAAGGCGATAGACAGCGGTTCTGAAAATGGTAAAATAGCTTTAGAGAACGTAAAAAAGTATAATATCGATTGTTTGGTAAGCAAAGAGACGTCACGACATATGGTTTATTTAATTTTTGAAAATAAAATTTCCATATCGCATCAAGAGGAAATAATAGATATATTTAATAAACAGATTGAAAAAATGAGAGAAAATTATTTATCTTTATTTTTAACGAATTATAGAGATAATGACAGAAAGAGAATTTCTTTTAATTTTGTATATAAATTTATTAATTATATTTATTTTAATCAAATTGAAAATAATAAACAAATTTCTTTTTTAAATTAAATCTATGGACAATTTAAAATTATTAGAATATTCAATAAAACATCCGGAACCTTTGATGGATAAGAATTATATGTTTTTAAATAAACATGTAGATTTACAAAAATATGTTAAGAAAACACAAAATATAAAAAACATATTGATAGCCATTAAAGAAATGAAGTCTGCTAATATTAGCGGCAAAACTATTGATAAAATGTATTTAAAATTGGATAAAGAATTAAATAATTATTCTGTTTTTTCTGAATTCTCCTGTTTTATCAACGCTTGCGATTTAAATAACGGTGAAGTTAGGGGTAAAATAGATTTATTAAAAAAAGTTACCGATTACTATTTAAAACATCGTGATTTAAATGATATTGTTCCGGCAGAGTGGATCCAGGCCTTAATAGATAAAACAACATCAAGAAAGAAAGGCCAGGCAGGTGAAAAAAAATTATTACAGCTATTAAAAACTAAAAGATATAATTTTGTTGATACTTTGGAAGATTTTATGTCTCATAATAAATCATGCGCTAGGTTTTCTAAAAAAGGCGGATTATCAAACAAAAATTTAAAAAGAGAGTTAGGCGTAACCATAGGAAAGAAAAATCAAGATAAAAAATTGGATTTATTAATTAAAAATAATAAAAATATATATTTTTTAGAAGCAAAGCATATAAGCACGGGCGGGGGAGGGCAGAATAAACAAATTTCAGAATTAATAGATATAATAAGATTAAAAACAAATAATAAGAATTATCATTTTATTTCCTTTTTAGACGGAGTTCATTTTAATACTTTATTTAAAAAACATAAGAAAACAAAAAAGTCTGATAAAATATTAATTCAACAAAAAGATATCAAGAAAGCTTTAAAAGTAAACAAAACTAATTATTTTATTAACACCGCAGGATTTAAAAAATTATTTAGATAGCATTATTTTCAAAACCGCCAGTTTAGTTTAAAACTCGTCCAAAAGGCGATTTTTTGGTATTATTACCTATGTTATAAATAATTTTACCAATATATGAACAACATCATCCTTTTAGGCTTTGTGAGTTTAATCAACGATTTATCTTCTAAAATAATCCTGCCCATCCTGCCACTTTATATCAGCCAGCTGGGCGGGACGGGCATAGCCATCGGCCTGCTCTCGGGGTTGAGGGAGAGCGCTTCCAGCCTGCTTAAAGTCATTTCCGGCTATTGGTCGGATAAATTAGGCAAAAGAAAGCCCTTTGTCTTTTGGGGTTATTTTGTTTCCGCCATATCCAAATTTCTGTTTTATCTGGCTGGTTCCTGGCCGGCGATTGTTTTGTTTCGGGTGTTGGAAAGAACGGGCAAGGGGCTACGGTCCGCGCCCAGAGACGCCATGATTTCGGCCAGCGCCCAAAAAGAAAGAAGCGGCCGGGCCTTTGGCATTCACCGCGCTTTTGACACCGGCGGCGCGGTTTTGGGCTCCATCGCGGTGTTGCTGATTCTGCTGTTTACCGGCATTGAATTAAAAACCATTTTTATAATTGCCGGCGTAATCGCGATGCTGGCCCTGGCGCCCCTGCCGTTTACCAGAGAAACCGGCTCTTCGCAGAAGGCCTCCAAAATGCGGCTGATGATTTCTTTCAAACAGCTGTCCAAAAAATTGAAATTTTTTATCGTCATTGCCACGCTTTTCGCTTTGGGCAACTTCAGCTGGATGTTCTTTGTCTATAAAACCCAGCAGCTGTTTACCAACGGCCAGGAATTTGTTCTGCCGGTGGCTTTGTACATCATTTATAATCTTTCCTATCTGCTGTTGGCCGTGCCTTCGGGCATGCTGGCCGACAAAATCGGCAAAAGCAACGTGCTGATGATGGGCTACGGGCTGTTCGGCCTGGTTACGGCCGGCTTTATCGTGTTTAAAAGTTTGCCGGCCATGATTGTCTTGTTCCTGTTATACGGCGTGATGTTCGCTTTCGTGGAAGCCAACGAGCGGGCTTACGTTTCGGATTTGGCCGCGGAAGAATACAAGGGCACGGCTCTGGGCACGTTTTACACTTTGACTACCCTGGTGGCCCTGCCCTCGGGCCTGATGGCCGGCTTTTTGTATGACCTTAATTCCAGCTATACCTTTATGTACGGTCTGGCCGTTTCTGTACTGGCCGTTATGCTGTTCGCGATTTATAAAACCAGATACAGGCGTCAGGGGAACGTTTAAAATTTGACGGATTTTCTGAATTAAAATAATATTATAGAATCATAAAAAACAGGGTCAGCCCTGTTTTTATTATGTTTAAAGATTATAATGATTTTTATCGCCAATCGCATCGTTTAAGGGGATTTAATTATTCGTCCTTTGGTTTTTATTTTATAACCATTTGTGCCAAAAAAAGAAACCATTATTTTGGTGAAATTGACAATCAGGTAATGCGTTTGTCGGAAATGGGGAAAATTGCCAGAGAATGCTGGTTTGAAATACCCTTACATTATCCCAACGTTGTTTTGGATGAATTTGCGCTAATGCCTAATCATTTGCACGGCCTTTTACGATTAACCGTCTCCGTAACGACGCAATATCTTGCGTCGAAAAACATGAATAAGACGCACAACGTTGAAACGACGCAAAATTTTGCGTCGCTACAACGTACGGATAATGACAATAGGTTTGGGCCGCAATCAGAAAATTTGTCATCAATAATCAGAGGGTTTAAAATCGGCGTTAAAAAATACGCCACCATTAATCGGATTGAATTTTTCTGGCAGTCAAAATTTTTTGACCGGATTGTCAGGCATGAAGACGAATTGAACAGAATAAGGGAATATATCAGAAATAATCCGTTAAATTGGAAACAGGACAGGAATAACCAGGAAAATTTATTCATCTAACCGCGTAGCGACGCAATATTTTGCGTCGAAATCCGCGCAATATCTTGCGTCGTGAAAAGGCGATATCTTGTGTCGCTCATGGGTCGGGAAATGACAAGAGGGTTGGATTTATGATATAATAATGCCATGAGAATCCATCAAAAAAGATTCTTGGCTTTCTTTATTGTTTTGCTGATTATCTCCATTTTGGCGATAGTCTTTTATTTTTTCCAGTTTAAAAATCCCCGCGACGTTTTGTCGTCCATTGTCCCGTCGGCCCGGGCGCAGGCGGAGTATAATCCGGAATACATCGCCGATTTTCAGGCCGAGGTGGTTATCAAGTCCGATAGCACCGTCAACGTGAGAGAAACCATCACCTATAATTTCGCGGACAACCAGCGTCAAGGTATTTACCGCGTTATTCCTTACCGCTATTTCACGGCCGGCGGCCGTTTTACGGTTGATTTAAGCGTTAAAAGCGTCACCGATGAGCGGGGTCAAAACCTTGCTTACGAGGTCGCCAAAGAAGACGGCAACGCCAGCGTTAAAATCGGGGAGGCCGGCCAATACATAAGCGGCCTTAAGATTTACGTTATCAGTTACGATTTAAGAAGGGTAATCAATTTTTTTGACGACCACGATGAATTTTACTGGAACGTTACCGGCAACAACTGGGCAGTGCCCATAGACCGTTCGGGCATCGTGGTTCATTTGCCGGACGGCACCCGGGCCGCGGATATCAGCGCCGAATGTTTTACCGGCCAATACGGAGAAAAAAATCAGGACTGCCGCGTCACCAACGTCAGCAATTCGCAGGTGGGCTATTCCAGCTTTACCACCCTCTCTAGCGGCGAAGGCTTGACCGTGGTTTTGGGCTGGCCCAAGGGCATTTTAAGCCCGCCCGGTTTTTTACGGCAGTTGGGCTGGTTAATCAGGGACAACCCGTTGATTTTTTTGCCGCTTCTGACTTTGCTGGTTATGGCGCTGTTGTGGCATTGCCACGGACGCGATTTGGGCAGGCAGCGGACCGTCATCCCGCATTATCAGGCGCCCGCAGACCTTAATCCGGCCGAGGTCGGCTCGTTGATTGACGAAACGGTCAATTTGCGCGACATTTCCGCCACCTTCATTGATTTGGCCGTCAGGGGATATTTAAAGATAAGAAAATTGGATGGTTCAAGAATGTTCGGGCGAGGGGATTGGGAACTCGTTAAGCTGAAAGATTTTAACGGACTGAAAGAGTGGGAAAAGGATTTTGCCAATGACGTTTTCGGTTCCGCTGCCAGCGTCAAACTTTCGGAACTGAAAAAAACTTTTTACCAGCATTATCCCAAGCTGGTCAGGAACATGTACGCCCAGCTGGTTGGGGCGGGCTTTTTTCCCAAGTCGCCCAACAAGGTCAGAAACCTTTACGCCGTTTTGGCCGCGGTTTTGTTTATGCTCGGGGCGATCGTTTTGCCGTTCTTTAACGGCGGGCTTAACATCGCCGCTTTGATTGTTTCGGCGGTGATTGTTTTCTGGCTAGGCCGCTACATGCCGCGCAAAACGGTTTTGGGCGCCGAAGCTTATCAAAAAATCAAAGGCTATAAGCTGTATCTTAAAGTCGCCGAAAAAGACAGGCTCAATTTTCACAATGCGCCGGAAAAAACGCCCGAAGTTTTTGAAAAAAATCTGCCTTACGCTATGGTTTTGGGCGTGGAAAACCGGTGGGCCAGGCAGTTTGAAAATATTTATCTCAGACAACCAGCCTGGTACGAAGGCGATTTTGCCTCGTTTAACGCGGCCGTCCTGGTCGGTTCGCTGGCTGATTTCAATTCTTCTTCCAAAAGCGCTTTAACTCACGGCTCAACCGCGGCCGGCGGCCACAGCGGTTTCGGGGGCGGAGGCTTTTCCGGCGGCGGTTTTGGCGGCGGCGGGGGAGGCAGCTGGTAGGATAAAAATTTCCCAGCCCGAGGCTGGTCGGCCTTGGGCCGACAATTTCCAATTTTTAATTTTTAAATAATTTTTAATGATTTAATTTTAAAACAAGTGGAAATTTTAAGACAAAAAATTTCATTCGTCATCGCCTTATTTTTTTTATTATCCAGCTGCGCCTGGTATATTTTTATTTTAAACGGTTTTATCAGCCATTACGTTGTGGACGAGGCCGCGGCCCAAGAAAGCGTCCGCAGCGCAGCCGTCTTGCGCCAGGAGCTGATTCAGGCAAACGGCTCTTGACTTATCTTTTCCCTTTGCTATAATACCAATCAAGTTATCACAGACCGTAGGCGTGGAGCTTTAGCTCAACTTAATTTCCTACGCAGATATATATGAGTATTTTGGCTGATTTTGGCCAAACTTATGCTGTGGCAACCCCGCAGTTTTTTTAATAACAAATATCCGAATAGGCAAATAATCAAATATCCTGTCAATTTTTATGGCAAAAACAAGACAAAAAAAAGAAGCGGAAGTCAAAAATCTGGCCGATAATTTCGCCGACGCCAAAGCGGTGGTTTTTACCACTTTCAGCAATTTGAGCGTGGCCGACAGCCGGAATTTGAGAAACGACTTAAGAAACGAGGGAGTCGCTTACGTGGCCAGCAAAAAGACTTTATTAAAAAAGGTTTTAGCCGATTCCCGGGTCGGTGAGATCGGCCTGGCTGATTTTACCGGCAACGTGGGCCTGGCTTTCGGCAAGGCGGACGAGGTGGCTCCGGCCAAAATCACGGCCAAGTTTGCCAAGGGCCGGGAAGGCTTTGTCATCCGCGGCGGCATTCTGGAAGGCGTTTTTATCACGGCCGAAAAAGTCATGGAACTGGCCCAGCTGCCGTCCAGAGACGAACTTTTAGCCCAGACCGTCCGCACCATTAATGCTCCGATTTCCGGCTTTGTCAACGTTTTGGCCGGTAATTTAAGAGGTCTGGCCAACGTGTTAAACGCCATTAGAAATACAAAAAATTAATCAATCATTAATCATCAAAACTATGACTGAAGAAGCCAAACAGAAGGAAAAGGAAACCGTTGAGGTTCCCGCCAAATTCAAATCAATCGTTGAGGAGATTTCCAAAATGTCGGTTTTGGATTTGTCCGAACTGGTTAAAATCCTGGAAGACAAGTTCGGCGTTTCCGCCGCCGCTCCCATGGCCATGATGGCCGGCCCGGTTGCCGGAGGCGCTGTGGCCGCCGAAGAGGAAAAAACCAGTTTTAACGTGGAGCTGACCAATGCCGGCGCCAACAAGATTAACGTTATCAAGGCCATCAGGGAAGTCACCCAGCTGGGCCTTAAAGAAGCTAAAGACATGGCCGAAGGCGCTCCGGTCGTGGTCAAAGAAGGCGTCAAAAAAGAAGAGGCCGAAACCATGAAAAAGAAACTGGAAGCAGCCGGCGCGCAGGTTTCTTTAAAATAAACATAAATCGTTTTATTAACGTAGCGACAGGTAAATTACCTGCCCCTACGTTTTTTTATTATCCATATTTTTTATTAAAAAGAAAAACCTGCGCGCCTCATTTGTAAAAAAAATAAGACTGTATTACTTAATACAGTCTTTAAGAAAATCAGGGAGCCCCCACATGCAAAAGCAGCAGGCGAGGATAAAAAATATTAGTATAATAATTATCCAAAGGCCCGCGTTGGCGCCTCTTCCGGAGGTGGCCCGGTAGTATGGATACATGATATAACTCCTTTAAGTTAAGGAACGTTGAAAAGGCATCATAGCTTATTTTATTTGATTTGTCAAGATAAACCTGAACCATATATGGTTTGGGGTAAAAAAATAACCCCCGAAAGCATTTGCTTTGGGGGTTTTGATGTTGGAGAGAACCGGCAAGGTGGTTCTCTCCGACCGTCGATCAGGAATTGCCGGTATTGTTCCGGTCGCAGGTCCTGTTCGGACGGTTGGTACCGATGGAAGCGATCATCATTTTTTCGTTTACGTGCTTCACTAGGTGAAACCCTCCATGGTATCCTCCTGTGGGGGAAATGGGTTTGGCGTTGCCCTTATATCGCCTTGTTTACCAAGGGATAACAGTATTATATACTATATTATAATTTTTGTCAAGAGTTTTAGTATAAAAAAAGATAGTTTTTAGCTAATATTAGCCAAGTTTTATTTTATGGCGATGACGAAAATCTGGGAGCCGTTGAGCAGATAAACCTTTTTTTCGTTTTCCCGGACAATAAAGTCTTTGAGGTTGTTAAACTGGTCGGAATAGTACTGGTTTATAAGCTCGCCGTTCTTATTTAAAATAACCAGGCGCTTGTTGGCCGGATCCAGGACGTATAAAAAGCCGCTTTGGTCGGTGGTGAAAATTCTGCCGCCTTCGGCTAAAGCCGGTTCAATCACTACCTGCGGGAAGCCCTGATTTTTGCCGCTGCCCAAGCGCAGAATCTGGCCGTCTGATTGCAAAGCGTAAACATAACCGTCAATGGTTATGGCCATCGTCCGGTCAACGGGCAGGTCTTCGCGCAACCAGGCCTGGGCGTTGCGGAAATCGTTGTCAAAATAAGTCAGGCGGTAAATCTGTTTTGAAGCCCGGTCCAAGAGATAAGCCTTATCTAGATAAAAGGCCAGGCCGTCCACCTGTCGCAGTTCGGCGGGAAGAGCCGCCGTCAGGTTGTGGATTTCGTTCTGGTTGACGGTATAGAATTGATTAGCGTCGGTTAAAACCGTCAAAGCGTTAAGT
>Ga0208373_1005339_pt1 | contig 10830 bp, 10 predicted proteins | sample RifOxyC2_FD_184036 | JGI IMG/M metagenome (GOLD analysis project Ga0208373, IMG submission 184036) | Soil microbial communities from Rifle, Colorado - Rifle Oxygen_injection C2 (SPAdes) | ecosystem: Environmental > Terrestrial > Deep subsurface > Rock core/Sediment | place: Rifle, Colorado... | reverse complement strand
CTTGACGCCATTTACCGCCAACATTTTGACAGCTGGGATGTTATAGGAATTTCCCAAAGAAAATCTTAACGCCTGCGGTCCGTGGAATTTACCGTCGTAATTGACGGGGCAGTAGCCTTTTGGTTGTCCTCCACCGACAAAACAGGTGGGTGAGTCGATAAAAATAGTTCCAGCCGTAACCAACTTTCGTTCGATTCCGATCGCATAATTAATTGGTTTGATCGAGCTTCCAGGTTGGCGGTCTGAAGTGGTCACATTAAAGGTACCACTGGCGGTTGCAAAGTAGTCTACCGATCCAAGCATGGCTAAAATCTCTCCAGTTGGTGGTCTGGTAACAAGTACCGCTCCATTGGAAACATCAAGCTCTTTAATTTCTTCTAACTCCTCTTTCAGGATTTTTTCCGCTTCTTCCTGTAGATCGAGGTCCAAAGTTGTTGTGATTTTTAAACCCCCCTCTTCAATTTCTTCAGTCGTATATTTTTGTTCCAAAATATTTTTGATGTAAAACACGAAGTGGGGAGCCTTGATTTTTTCTTCAAAAGGCTTAACAACAAGCTTTGTTTTTATTGCTTTTTCGTAAGCTTTTTTATCAATATATTTTTGTTCAAACATGGCTTTTAGGACACCGTTACGTCTTTTTAAAGCTAAATCTGGGTTGTTATATGGTGAATAAAGCGAAGGGGCCTGAGGCAAACCGGCTAAAAATGCCGCTTCTTCTAAAGAAAGTTTTTTTGCTTGTTTCCCAAAAAACCTTTGAGATGCCTCCTCGACGCCATAGACGGCTCCGCCATACGGAATCTGGTTTAAATAAAGTTCCAAAATTTCATTTTTAGAAAATATCTTTTCCGTCCAAAGCGCCAGGATGATTTCCCTAATTTTTCTACGAACGGTTCTTTCGGATGTTAACAAGGCGGATTTAATAAGTTGTTGAGTAATAGTAGATCCACCCTGAAGTTGTTGTTTAAATAACGAATCCTTAATAGCGCGAAACATTCCGCCAAATATCGAAATACCGTTATGTTGATAAAAACCTTTGTCTTCAATTGAAATGGATGCTTGAGCTACATATTTTGGTAAATCATTGATTTTTACGGGAGACCTCTTTTGTTTTTGATAAAGTTGATAAAGAAGCTTTCCATTTCGATCTAAAATATGTGTAGATAAAGGTGTAGCTTTAAAATTTTTTAAACTTTGAGGCGAGGGGAGTTTATAAAAAATGAAGAAATAAAGAAATAATAAAATAAAAAAACCAGTCACCAAAACAATAATTTTTTTATGCAATTTTATTTTTTCAAGAAGTTGATTTAATTTTTCTTTCATAGAGTATAAGTTTAGCAAAAAAAGGGACTAGCGAATAGGGATTAGAGATTAGGCTGTTAGATGGGGATTAGTTAATTTTCTTGTCTTAAATATTAAGATAATTCTTCATGAAGTTTTCTTATAATTTCTAGCTTTTTTATTAACAAATTAACCATTTCTTCAAACATTTCTTTACTCATGGTTAACGGAAATCGTATTATTGATTTTGCTGATTTAGGTACAATACGAAAACCGTAATAACTACCTAAAGTTTGAAAAAATGAGCTAAATTGAAAGGATAGCAATTGTACATCTGTGAGTCTAAAAAGATTATTTATTGGAAATAAACTTGCGAGATCTATTAAAGCAAATGGACCACATTGCACCATAGGCAGATTTAATTTAACTTCCAAAGATTTAAAATTGTTTGTATTAATTTGCTGAAAACGGGTAATGTAATTAGGAAATTGTTTACTATGAAGTATTTTGGCCAACATGTAAATATCAGCTGTAGACGGATTACGTAAATTACGCCTTCGATTTTCTTTTCCTATTAATCCTCCTCCTTTATGAGAATAACAACTATCGCTAACATGCACAGCAGCCAATTTTGGAAATGGCTCTGGCAGAATCTTACCAGTATCTCTGATGATTACGTGAGAGTCACTTTTAGGAAAAGTGGTAGACAAACGATTTTCCGAACCCTTCCGAATAATAAATGAAGTAGATGGTCCACTCAAATTAAAAACTTCATCGTATAATATTGTTATATTTTCCTTATTTGCAAGCTTTGCAAGTTCGTTTAGAAATTTATCATCATACACGTACATATCAGGATTACGAGGGATATTAACAACAATTAGATCGACAGTCATTTCGCCACCTATTTCATTAGTAATTTTTTTTGCAGAATCGATCGCTTGCTTAATTTCAACAATTGATGGATTTATTGAACAATCAACATGGATAGTATTTCTATTTCGATCACCAACACGTTCTACAAGTTCTGAAAATGCCTCATACGCTGGATCAAGTACTAAAACGGAATGATATGGTCGGCAACAAGAGTGAATTGTCGACTCGACCGCTTCCATTGCGCTGGGAAAAATTTGATTTAAAGTGACATATTTACTACCATCATCCAATTCATACCCAAAAAAACTAAAGATTTTATTTGCTTCATCTTTTCTCATTTTCGTTTTTTCCTTACCATTAAGAGTCTTTGTTTTTTTTACTGCGGAATTTCTAGCGATTTCCGCCAAACCCCATAATTGATCATGAAGACGAGGAATATAATCAGGATAACCAAACCTAACATCTAATATATCCTTATGAGCTTTTTTTAAAAGGCCATTTATCCTTATTGCTTCCTCTTGAGCTTGTTGCTTTTCGATATTCATAATTTTTTTTAAATCATAACCGTTTTTCAACGAATTTAACTATATATAGTATTATTATATAAGCCTATTGACAAAATACATAATTGGTGTCATAATTGTTGACATATGGTAACACCGAACGATTATTTAACCCAGCTTGGTTTATCAAATAAGCAAATAATGATCTATCTTGACCTATCCGCATATCCCGAATCAACGGTTGTCCAGATACACAAAAGAGTCCATGAACCAAGAAGCTCTATTTATCTTGAACTTGAACGCCTCATTGGAAATGGCTTTGTTATTTCAAAAAAAGTGGATAAATCAACCTTGTATAAAATTACTGACCCCAAGATATTACAGTTAACACTCGAAGAAAAAGCAGAAAAACTACAATTTCTTACTCAAAATTTAGATTACTTTAGCAAAAGTATCAAAGAATTTGAAATTGCTAAGGATTCACAAAAAACTATCAATATCTATAAGGGCCAAGAAGGCATGAAGCAACTTCTATGGAATATTCTACTTTCGAAAGCAGAGTTGGTGATAGGTTTTAGTCCTGGGACACTTGAATACATAACTGATAGGAGTTTTGCGGAAAAATGGAGAGAGAAATTTAGAGAGTTAAAGATGCATAATAAAATAATTTTTAACACACCTACTCCTCTTAACTGGTCGGCAGTTCCTGGTTTTTTAGAAGAAAATGTTGAGGTTAAAACTTTGGATGAAAAAAAGATTAAATTTGATCGGATGATGCTAATATACAAAGATACTCTCACGGTCTGTAGTCTGAAAACTGATAGCGATCAATACGGTATTGAAATTAAAGACGATCTTCTTGTTAAATCACAAATCCAACTTTTTGATTTTTTGTGGAATCATGTAGCAAAAAAGTTGTAGCCACGCGATTCTGACCTCCGAGGTTAGAACAAGCTTGGCAAAATTAATTCTATACGAATTTTTTTTATTTATATTCTAAAGAAAGTCCTACTCCTACTTCTTGAAGATTGGCAACCTTAGATAAGGCTATTTTAGATTTCAAATCCGTACAATGACAAGCATGTAAATTAGTTGGATTAATATCTGAAAAATATTGAACAGTTTTATCGAGTAATTCCTTTTCTGGATCCATTAAATGAAATCCACCTATTACATCGAATATCCTATCTTCTTTACAAATCCTTTTTGCGTATTCAATAATATTGCATATCCCTCTATGTGAACAGGCGCTAATTATAAATAGCCCTTTATTACCTTTATACGCTAAAGCAACTTCGTCTTCCATATAATCATCAACTTCCTCACTTCCAATTTTTATTTTTTTAAACGGCTTTTTTAATTCGAAACCGTTTGATTTAGGAATATTTCCCAGCCAAACCAATTTTTCGGTTAGCCAAACTGGTTTATTACTTTTTTGAATTTCAAAATAATTAGAAACTCTGTCTTCACTTACTAAAGAACCACTACCACCCAACCAAGTCCGTGGTCGATAAAAAAATGTTTTAGGATGGGCAACAACTTTAGGTTTTATTACTTCTAAACCACCAGTAGCTGCTTCCATGTACATTCGAAGTAACGGGTCTAATCCCCAGGTGTGATCAAGATGGCCGTGCGAAAAAATTAAATAACTCAACTTAAGCAGATTAATATTTAATTTATGGGAGTTTAAAATAAAAGCTTCAGAGTATCCAACATCATAAAGGATAGTTTTACCTTCATCTTCGATAAAATATGAAACAGCCGGCTCACCGTAAAAATATTTATCTATGAATGTATTATTATCTACTAAAACAGTTAGCTTCATAAAAAATATTATAGCAAATATTATTTATTTAATCGGGGGAAGAGCGGGGTAATTTTAGTAATTTTTTTTGCAGTTACAGCATTAATTATTTTTTCTGCTGTCAGTGGCAAAAAAGGTGATAGAGCAAATCCAATTATGGCCACAGATTTTAAAGTTTCGGATATTATTACAGTTCTGTGTAAACTATTTTTCCACGGAGCTTTATCATCAAGTTTTTTATTAACATTTTTAACATAGTGCCAAACAAATTCTAAGGCACCATTAAAGCTATATTTATTTAAATATGCAAAAATATCCACTAAAATGCTTTCTTTTTCTTCTATTTTTAACTCTTCCCCAGGTACGCCAAATTGTTCTGCAAGATTAGTAATCCTAGAGGTAAGATTTCCGAGTTCGTTGGCCAGGTCGGAAGAATAGACTTCGTTCATTCTTTTTTCCGAATAATCACCGTCGTCGGTAGGGGGAATTTCTCTTAAAAGATAATAGCGAACAGCATCGACTCCATATTTTTTGATCAAATCAAAAGGATTGACAACGTTTCCCAAGCTTTTGCTCATTTTTTGTCCATCTGCGGTTATAAAACCGTGAATAAAAATTTGTTTAGAGCTTGGTAGTCCGGCCGACATCAACATTGCCTGCCAGATAGCCGATTGTTGACGAAGATTATCTTTTCCGGCAACTTGGACAACCGGCCAAAAATCACTGAAGTTTTTTTCATTATTAGGCCAACCTAATGTAGAAATATAAAAAATCAGGGCATCAAACCAAACGTACATGACGTGATCAGGATCTCCGGGAACGTCAACTCCCCAAGGCATTTTTTTCTTAAGACGGGAAACGCTAAAATCCTCAAGGCCATCTTTGACAAATTCTTCGATTTCTTTTAATCGGTAGCTTGGAAAAACAAAGTCTTTTTGTTCTTGATATAAATGAAGTAGTTTATTTTGATATTTGGAAAAACGGAAGAAATAATTTTCCTCCTCGATTATTTCGATATTTAATTTTGGATGGATTGGGCATTTATTTTCAACTAGTTCAGAATCAGTTTTTTCCAGTTCGCAGCCGACGCAATATTTGGTTTTGTAATTTTTTTTATAGATATCCCCGTTTTTAAAACAACGATTCCAGAATTCTTGAGCCGCCTTGATATGTTTTGGATCAGTTGTACGAATAAAATGAGTGACACTTAGGTTCAACATTTTTTTCAGATCATCAAATTTTTTTGCATATTCATCACAGTATTTTAAGGGATCCTTTTTTTGCTCTAAAGCTTTTTGGTAAATCTTTAAACCATGTTCATCAGTGCCAAAACCGAAAGCAACATCATATTCTTGTAATCTTTTAAATCGGGCAATGACATCAGCCTGAATAATTTCCAAAGCAAAGCCAATGTGCGGATCGGCGTTCACATAAGGAGCGGTAGTGGTAATGTAAAATTTTTTTGTCATGAATAAATTATAGCATCTCTTTTTTGTCATTCTGGGTAAATCAGATAAGAAAGAATTATTTATCTAAAAAAAGCTAAATAAGAAAGAACTCCAATAATTCCCCCCACCAAACTAGCCGCTGACCTATATCCCCTTGGCGAAAGGACTTTGTCATTTTGTGTAATCAACAAAACATCTGTGTTTCGTTCACCATTACCTAAGATATGCATTGTTGAATATGGCTTGCCATCATTAATCTTTTGGTTTTTTCTCTTATATTGAATAGTTCTTCTATTTTCTAACATAATGTCCACATTATACTTCTTCTTCTTCTTCTTCTTCTTCTTGTCAAGGGGCGCTGAAAGAAATTATTTCCTTATTTAATTGTTCAAATGTTAAATTATCGTGGCATATCGTTAATTATTTGTTTCTATGGTAATCTGATTCATGGGTTTTGTAGGTTATAAGCGGTGGACAATCTTTCATAGGATTTTATTATGAATCATAATAATGTCCAATAAATTTAGAGACAAATATCGAATTTCATCATCCCGTTTACAGAATTGGGATTATTCAGATAATGGGTATTATTTCATAACCATTTGTACTAAGGAACATAAACATTATTTTGGTGAAATCGTAGGTATTGAAATACGATTATCAAAAATAGGCAAAATTGTTCAACAATATTGGTTAAAAATTCCAAATCATTTTCCATTTGTTGAATTAGATGAATTTGTTGTTATGCCAAATCATGTGCATGGGATCGTTATCATAAAAAATGATACACCCAATGTAGAGACGCCCAAATTGGGCGTCTCTACGACAGGCAATTCAAAATCAAAAAATTGGAAATAAGGATGTTTGGGTACAATCATCAATCAATATAAACGTATTTGTACAATAAATATTCGTAAAAAATATTCATATTTTTTTTGGCAATCAAGATTTTATGATCATATAATCCGCAACGAAAAATCATTTTATTATATTCGACAATACATTAAAGACAACCCAACAAATTGGATAAACGATAGGAATAATTTATTTAATCAACAACCCGACGGCAATTGATAGGCTAATGACTAAAATCAGATTTAAAGGGTCAAATTGTTTAAGGGACAAAAGAGTGACAATTAAAAATACCGGTAAAGCAGCGGTAAAAGCAAGTCTTTTTGTTAAAAATATTTTAAGTAAAAAAAAGAAAAAAAGACTAATGACAATATTCATTAATATAATAATAGGGAGAGTTGAGGGAGGAATAAGAAACGATAAAGTTACTATTAAGACTAAAATTGACAATAAAAAGATCAGCTTTTTCCCCAATTTGCCAGTTGCATGTATCATTGATTTCAATTATAATAGGAAACTATGGTTAAAGTGAAGAAAGAAAAAAAATCCTCCTCTGCTAAAAAGGCTACGGGGAACAAGGTAAAAAAAGTCGCTAAAACATCGAAGACGCCAAAAGTTGTTAAAGTTGAAAAAATTACTTCTATTGAAGATGACAAACAGAAGATAATTGAAAAGTTTGGACAAAAAAAAGGCGATACCGGTTCTCCCGAAGTTCAGGTAGCCCTGCTGAGTCACAAAATAGATAAATTAACTGAACATTTAGAAATTAACAAGAAAGATAATCATTCACGACGCGGTCTACTTAAAGTAATCGCCAAAAGACGAAGAATTTTAAATTATTTGCAGAAGCTTGATGAAACGAGATATAAAAAGCTAATCAAGGAAATTGGCTTGAAAAAATAGTTAGTAATTATTAATTAATCGGTTAACGTGTTAACGAGTTAACGAGTTACGTCAAAATTAAGTTGACATATCTTGCAAACCCGTAAACCCGTTGACCAGAAAAAATCTTCATATGAAAATTATTGAGAAATCGATTGAGATCGATGGACAGAAATTAACTCTTCAGTTTGGAAAGTTAGCTCAGGCGGTTGATACATCAGTTTACGCAACTCTTGGCGATACGGCCGTTTTAGTTACGGTTGCAATTGGACCGGAAAATCCAAACATAGACTATTTTCCATTATCCGTTGAGTACGCAGAAAAACTTTATGCCGGTGGACTGATCAAAGGTTCCCGTTGGGTAAAAAGGGAAGGAAGGCCATCAGACGAGGCTGTTTTAAACGGACGACTGATCGACAGATCAATTAGACCTTTGTTTCCAAAAACCTACAAAAAACAGGTTCAGGTTGTTGTGACCTTGCTGTCTATTGACGGTGTCAATGATCCTGAGGTTCTTTCGGCTATTGCTGTATCAATGGCCCTTTCGGTCTCCTCAATTCCTTGGGCCGGTCCTATTTCAACAGTCCGGGTCGGTTATGTCAGTTCAGCGGAAAAAAAGGAAAGCGCTTTTATTTTATATCCAACTGAAAACGAACAGGAATTTTCCGATCTTGATTTAGTCGTTTCTTCAACAAAAGATAAAGTCTTGATGATCGAGACCAAAGCCAATATGATCCCCGACGAAATTATTCAAGAGGGAATTGAGATGGCTAAAGTTGAAAATAAGAAAATAATTGAGTTTATCGAAAACATCACCAAAGAAATTGGCAAGAAAAAAGATGAAGCTCCGGAAGATGCAGATTACTCTGAAATTACCAAATTGGTCAAATCAAAATATTCAAAACAGGTTACAGATTCCGTTAAACAGGCTGCTTCAACGGCTGGGAGCGAGGACAAAATGATCAAGGAACTGGTAGATTCTATTTACGAAGAATTAGAAAAAAAATTTGATACCAAACAGATTTTGGCTGCAATTACCAAATATAACTATTCCAATATCAAATCGGATATTTTAGAAAAGAAAGTCAGACCGGACGGAAGAAAATTTAACCAAGTACGTGAATTAAATGTTGAAGTATCATTGTTACCTCGGACTCATGGTTCAGCTTTGTTTCAAAGGGGTCAGACACAGGTACTTTCCATTGCCACGTTAGGCTCAACAACTTTAGAACAGTTAATCGAAGGACCAGAAGGAAAAGAGGTTAAAAGGTATATTCATCACTATTCTGATGGACCTTATTCCTATGGACAGACTGGCCGGATGATAGGGCCGTCTCGTCGTGCTATTGGTCACGGAGCGCTTGCTGAAAAAGCGATTGAGCCGGTATTACCTTCAACCGAAGAATTTCCGTACGCAATCCGAGTTGTTTCTGAAATTCTTTCCGAAAATGGGTCTTCATCGATGGGAAGCGTTTCCGGTTCATCTTTAGCTCTCATGGACGCCGGTGTTCCTTTAAAACAAGCGGTGGCCGGAGTTGCCATGGGCCTTGTCTCCAAGTCCGATGATGAATATGCGGTATTAACTGACATTGTAGGTTTGGAAGATTTTGCCGGTGAGATGGATTTTAAAATTGCCGGAACAGTTGATGGTATTACTGCTATCCAACTTGATGTCAAAAACAAAGGTTTGACCTCAAAGATGATCAAGGACATTTTTGTTCAAGGTAAAGAAGCCCGCTTAAAAATATTGGAAGCAATGAATAAGGTTATTGATCGTCCCCGAAAAGAGGTTTCCCGTTATGCACCTAAAGTAGTGGTTTTGACACCTCCTCCAGATAAGATCGGAGAGATCATAGGTCCAGGTGGAAAAAATATTCGGGCATTGATAGCAAAAACTCAGACAGAAATCAATGTCGATGATGATGGTAAGGTGACAGTCTCTGGACTTGATCGGGCAAAAGTTGACGAAGCAGTGGCCCACATAGGCAACATTACCCGAGAAATTCAAGTTGGAGAAGAATTTGAGGGTGAAGTGAAAAGAATTTTGCCTTTTGGAGCATTTGTGGAGATGGTTCCCGGTAAAGAAGGCTTGGTCCATGTTTCCAAAATGGGAACCGGTTTTGTCAAGCATCCGGAAGATGTTGTAAAACTAGGTCAAAAAGTCAAAGTCAAGGTTTACCAGATCGATAATATGGGCAGAGTGAACTTACAGATGATTAAATGACTTCAAAAAAAGTTAAACGGTCAAACTGTTAAAACTTAAATAAACAGTTAAACACTAAACTGCTAAACAATGTTTAATATTTAAAAGTTTAATAGTTTTTTTAACTATTTAACGTTTAACATTTAACTGTTTATTGTTGATTTATTCTTTTGTCGTAAGTAAAATCAAATATATGGCCAGACGAAAATCTATAATCAAATTACCGTTTTTTAAATTAAAAATAAATAAAGGGACAATATTTAATATCTTTGGTTTTATCATTTTTGGTTCTGCTTTGATCTTTCTTGTTTCCTTCATAAAAAGTTTTGCCAATTTGGAAAGCGGAAGAATTCTTTACCAATTGAATCAGATACTAGTAGCTAAGTTTGGGGGTTTGTCAATTTTCATTCCCCTAATTTTATTGCTTATTTCAGTCCACTTTTTTAATACCAAGAAGTTCAAGTTCATAAAACCAAATATCACCAGCGGATTAATCATGATCTTTATCTCATTGATCGGAGTTTTTCAATCGGGAGAAATTGGTTCAAGTATTTTTGAAAATTTAAAGTTAGATTTTTCCGTCGTGGGAGCGGTCATTATAATGGGAGTAATCCTTATTATTGGTTTAGTACTTTTCCTAGATACATCAATTGACGCTTTTTTAATTTTTGTTTATACCATTTTAAAATCAGGACTGTCTTTTATAAAAAATTATTTACTTAGAACATTTTTTACTAAAGGTGATGAAAAATCAATAAAACAAGACAATCAATTTATTGTTGATAGCAAGATCGAGGAAAAGGCAAAAAAATTAGTTACGCCTCTTTCATCCGCTTCGGTCGTGATGGAGAAGAAAGATGAAATAACTATCAAACCGCTAGCCCAATCAACAAATTCGACCTGGGTTTATCCGCCTATCAGCTTATTGGCTGACGTTTCTCAAAAGGAGGCTGACCGCGGAGACGTTAATTACAATGCGTCAAT
>Ga0208373_1005334_pt1 | contig 10838 bp, 4 predicted proteins | sample RifOxyC2_FD_184036 | JGI IMG/M metagenome (GOLD analysis project Ga0208373, IMG submission 184036) | Soil microbial communities from Rifle, Colorado - Rifle Oxygen_injection C2 (SPAdes) | ecosystem: Environmental > Terrestrial > Deep subsurface > Rock core/Sediment | place: Rifle, Colorado... | reverse complement strand
CAACAGTCAGTAGTCAGTAGTCAGCAGTCAGCAGTCAGCAGTCGGCAGTCGGCAGTCAGCAGTAAAACAGACTGTAGACTGTAGACTGAAGACTGAAGACTGAAGACTGAAGACTGTAGACTGTAGACTGTAGACTGTAGACTGTAGACTGTAGACTGAAGACTGTGGACTGTGGACTGTGGACTGTGGACTGTGGACTGAAGACTGTGGACTGAAGACTGTGGACTGAAAACTCAACATATAAAAAATGAAAATGAAATATATAATTTTATCGATACTAGTAATCGCTAATCTTGTAGCGTTATCGCAGACCTTACCCGATAGTCTTGTTCCGGTTTTAGAAAAAAAATCAGCAGCAGAAAAAGTTATTTATCTAAACAAATTGGCAGAAAAGTTAGAAAGATTCAACTCTGTTACCAGTGCTGAATTAGCAAAAATCTCTTTGGAAATTGCTCGTAAAAATGGCAATCGTAAAGGAGAATTGACAGCCTTACTCTCATTAGGCAAATCACTTAAATTTTCCGGAAGGCATGCAGATGCATTAAAATTTATCACAGATGCGTTGCATATTTATGAAGCAGCAGGACTAAAAGAAGGAATGGCGTATTGCTTTTCAGAGGCTGGTACTTTAAATAAAGATTTAGGAAAAACTAATGTGGCAATAGAAAATTATACAAAATCCATAACGTTTTATTCGGAACAAAAAGACAATAAAAATCTGTATTTGGTAACAAGCAATTTAGCTACAGTTTATTTTAAAATGCATAATTATCAGAAAGCAGCAGAAACCTATAAAAAAGCGTATGATATCATTGATCCTTCAAATAACCAACAAGAAAAAATGATTTCATTAAATCAGATTGGAGCATCGTATGCCAATTGGGGAAATTATAACGAAGCTTTAAAGTATCTTGAACAGGCAAAAAAAATTGCAGAAACAAACAATTATAAAAACTACATAATATCTATTCAGAAAAATATTGATGATCTTAAATCCAATATTGCAAATAAAGACAAAGCAATTACAACATACGATAAAGAAATTTTATCTGAAAATGAAAATACTTTAAACTCTATAAAAATGGAGAATCTGGCAGTTAAGCAAGCCAATTTGAAAACAATGGAAGAAATAGAAAAGCTTAGTTTTGAGAATCAGGCAAAAGAATTAAAACTTCATGTAATGCAGGCTAAATTTGAGAGAAAAACATTGGAAAACGAGTTGAAAACAGAAAGGATTAAGCTATTAGATGCCAAAAATAAACTTGCAAAGACTGAAATTTTAAAGAAGCAAGAAAGTCTGCAAAATCAAAAATACATTATTATTATAATTGCATCCTTTTTAGTGTTAGTTCTAATAATGCTGGTATTTCTTTACAGATTATACAAGCAAAAGAAAAAAATAAATCTTTTACTTTCACATCAAAATATAGAAATACAGCAGCAAAAAGAAGAGATACAATCGCAGGCAGAAGAATTAATGGTAGTGAATAAAGAATTGGAAAAATTATCTATTGTGGCGAAAGAAACCATTAATGCTGTTCTTATTGCTGATAGTGAAGGCAGAATAGAATGGTTAAATCCCGGAGCAGTAAAAATGTTTGGTGAAAGCATTAAGCAAATCATAGGTAGTTATTATAAAGATGCCAGCAGATCGCCTTCCCCTGAAAAATATCTTGATGAATGTTTTAAAGAAAAAAAATCAACTCATTATGAAACATTCGGAGATTATCCATCTGGCAGAATTTATACGCAGACATCATTAACTCCTGTTTTTGATGATAATGGTAACATATCAAAATTTGTTATTGTAGACACGGATATTACAGAAATAAAAAATGCTAAAAATATTGTAGAAGCCCAGAACAAGAAGATTTTAGATTCTATTACTTTCGCAAAACTAATTCAGGATGCCATCTTCCCCAGCGAAGAAATGCTAAGACATTTGTTTCCGCATTCATTTATGTTATTTAAACCCCGGGATATTGTTAGTGGTGATTTTTTCTGGTTACACACCGAGAGTTCAAGAAAAATTTTTGCCGTGGCAGATTGTACAGGACATGGGGTGCCCGGAGCATTCATGAGTATGATCGGAAATACATTATTAAACCAAATTATCAAACATGAAAAAATATTTTCTCCTGAAAAAATATTATTTCAATTGAACAACGATATTAATAATTTGCTTAATCAAAGTGGTCAGAGCCATGATGCGGGTATGGACATGTCTGTTTGTTGTATTAATGAAGATACAAATGAAATTCTTTTAGGTCTTGCGGGACATTGTGCTTACATTGTTGCTGATAATGAAATACGGGAGATTGAAGGCAGTATATTTTCCATTGGCGGATTGCTTTCTAAAAGAAAAAATCCAGATTTTGCAAATGTAATTTATCAGATAAAAAAAGACATGAAACTTTATATGTTATCTGATGGGTTTGTAGATCAGTTTGGTGGGGAAAAGGGGAATAAATTCGGCAGCACACAATTCAAGTCTCTGATAGAAAAAATTCACCATAAACAAATGGAAAATCAGTTTGCCGAACTTGAAAAAACTTTTGAAAATTGGAAAGGAAAAGAAAAACAACTTGATGATGTTTTAGTGGTTGGAATAAAATTTGAATAAGCTTAATCATTCAATATTTGTGTATCATCCGAAAAATCAGAACCATCTTCCCTAAATTTTATCAGAGTTTAAAAATAACCATAAAGAACACATAGCATCCTATATACAACAAGTATATTCAGAATTAAAATGCATTGGTTATACATCTCTTGGAGGCATTCTTTAAATATAGAATTCAAAAAATAAATATGGGAATATATAAATCATTATCAATAAGACCCGAATACTCTATCAGATTTAAAGCAAAGCTTAACAAAATTTACTCAAGGTTTTTTGTAGTGTATAAAATTAGGGGTAAGATAATTAATAATCTGTTTTGTATATTTGTTATTCCTTACAACAAACTACTTCCTCTATTCGTGAAAGGACTTGGATTCGTATATCTCAAGCTGATTTCAAAAGCGCCGTTTTTATTGGTAGCAATTTTCAGATCAGAAATATTTATATCATAAGAAAAACTCATGGCAAAGCGACTTGCTTCAAGTCCTACAGTGAAAATGACTGCATCTTGATTTCTGTAATAAACACCTGCTGATACAGCAGAACCTTTTACTTTGGAATATACGCTTCTGTTTTCTCTGGGAACATAACGAACCGAAGTTCCAGCTACAATCTCATTTGCAGGTCCCTGATTTGTAAAATAACCCGAAGGAATAATTGCAACACCCGACATTCCTATTCCAAAAGAGGCCTTGCCATACACAGCATATCTAGAGTACATCTGGTCTTCAGAATGAAATTTTAAATCCGGTTTGTTTGCATGCAACCACGAAATGCCAAGCTGTGATTGTATTCCTTTATTTTTTGATTCGTCATGAGTAACGGAATAATACGACCATGCAATACCTGTGCTGAAATCACCCAAAATAAAACTATTAAAATCAAATGTTTCACCGGGATTTAGAGATGCGTTGTATGAATTGCCATCAAACTGATTATCCCAAGTTAAATTTCCGGTTGAAATATTTTTATGGATAATTCCTGATGAAATACCCGCAGTAAGATAATGTTCCTGCGATAATTTTGCATGATACGCTACCGATAAGCTGGCAATGTTTGTTGTTAGCTGCGTGATACCCGCTTTATCATTTAACACAAATAATCCTACTCCCAAAAATCCTGTTTTTAATTTATTTTTAAATAATCCGGCATCAATAGATAGGGATGCTGTTTCATACGGATAAGCAACACTTCCCCACTGACTGCGGTAATTTAATATAGCCCGCTGATCGCCTTTCAGAGTTCCTGTTAATGCAGGATTTAAAGCTAAGGGGATGGTATTAAACTGTGAAAAATGAAAGTCCTGCGCCATTGTTATAAATGGAAATAGACTTATTAGGATGTAGAATATTTGTTTCATGTGGTTATTTTATAAGTTTTTTATTATTATCTTCAGTCTTCAGTCTTCAGTCTTCAGTCTTCAGTCTTCAGTCTTCAGTCTTCAGTCTTCAGTCTTCAGTCATCCAGAAGGGCGACTGCCGACTTCTTCAACTGCCGACTTTACCGAATCAACGTAATATCTCCTTTTTTCTCTATCACTTCTCCATCTTCGAATTTTGCTTTTACGTAATACACAAATACGGCAGAATTTAAAGGCTTTTCTTTATAGTTGCCATCCCAGCCAATATTTTTATCTTTTGTTTCAAAAACTTTGTTTCCGATACGATCAAAAATCATCATGTCAAGTTCTAAAATTCGTTTGCCTCGTGCATATAAAATGTCATTTTCTCCATTGCCGTCTGGTGTAAATATAGTGGGAATGAACAATTCATTACAGGGAACTGTTGATGCATCAATTGTGAATGTTTCTGTTTCAAAACAATTAGATGCATCGGTTACTGTTACAGTATATAGACCGGGTGCGAGGGAGCTTATTGTTGCAGTAGTTTCTCCATTGCTCCATGCATACAAATAGGGTGCTGTTCCTCCGGTTACTACAAGTACTAATCTGCCATCACTTCCGCTTTCGCAGGACTCGTGGCTTATCGTAGATGCTACTTGTAGAACTGTTGAGACCATTACCTGTACCGGCTCAATATCACTACCACAGCCATTCCATGCCATAATATAATACGTTCCAGCGGTAGTTACATTTGTGGGATTCGCAAGTGGTACTATGGCTGAATTATCCATCCAATAACTTAACTCTAAAACCTGTAAACTGCCCGATGTAATAGCAGTTGAAGTGAGATCAACAGAACCTCCGGAACAAAGAACATCCGGATTATGTATTGTAAGTACTGGCGACCCTATGCTTATATTTACTGTTACAGGTTCAATATCTGTTCCGCAAGTATTTATAGCTTGTATAAAATATAATCCGCTTTGAGTAACAGCCTGCGGGTTTGCCAAAGGAACTGTTGCGCCTGCATCCATCCAGTAAGAGAGGGCATAAATCCCCGTACTGCCTGAAGTGATTGTATCTACTGTTAGGTCAACCTGTGCAGGAGAACAAGCTGTTGCTGGAGAATTAATAACTAATTCGGGAGCTGATGGGAAAACATATACAGCTACAGGCATAGTATCTGTTCCACAAGTATTGCCTGCCAGAATATAATAAATACCGCTTATTGTAACACTATCAGGATGATTTAAAGGGATATTTAAAGCGCTGTTTGCCCAGTAGCTTATTGTAACAATTTGAGTACTTCCACTTGTTACAGCAGGGTCTGTTAAGTCAACAAATAAGGGTGTGCATACAGGGGTAGGGTTGTTAATGATAAGTAAGGGCAATCCTGTAGTTATGGTTACATTCACAGCCTCAATATCTGTTCCGCAGGCATTGATTGCCTGAATGTAATATGTGCCAGATAAACTAATAGAGTCAGGTTTTGCAAGCGAATTAAGCGCTCCGGCATCTGTCCAGTAAGAAATAGAAACAATACCGCTACTTCCGGCAGTAACAGCTGCTACTGTAATATCAACAAGGGCATTGCAAACAGGATCGGGGTTGTTAATAACAAGGGATGGAGCAGAAGTATTAAAATATACATTTACATCTGCTGTATCGCTTCCACAGCCATTTTCTGCAACAATGTAATAAGTGCCGGATATTGTTATCGCATTTGGGTTACTGACCGGAATTGTTGCTCCTGCATCATTCCAGTAGGATAGAGTTAAAATGTAGGAACTGCCAGATGTTATTGCAGCATCCGTAATGTCAATTGCAATACTGCATGAAGGCACTGGGTCCGTAACAAGAAGCACAGGGACATCTGGACTGACAGTCATTGCAAGAGTGTTTGATGTGGCAGGACTTCCAGTTGCACAGGTTTCATCAGATGTTAGCACACAATAAATTTCATCTGCATTTGAAAGTAAATTATTAGTATACGTACTGATGCTTGTTCCAACAGTTGCACCATTCAAATACCATTGGTATTGTGGGTTTGAGCCTCCATTGGTTGGAGTGACTGTAAATGTAACATTAGTACCATCGCAAATAGTTGTCGCATCAGCAGCAATCGTTACGCTAACAGGAAGATTTGAATTTACAGTCATTGCAAGAGTGTTTGATGTAGCAGGACTTCCAGTTGCGCAGGTTTCATCAGATGTTAATACACAATAAATTTCATCTGTATTTGAAAGTAAATTATTAGTATACGTACTGATGCTTGTTCCGACTGTTGCACCATTCAAATACCATTGGTATTGTGGGTTTGAGCCTCCATTGGTTGGAGTGGCTGTAAATGTAACATTAGTACCATCGCAAATAGTTGTCGCATCAGCAGCGATTGTTACGCTAACAGGAAGATTTGAATTTACAGTCATTGCAACAGTGTTTGATGTGGCAGGACTTCCAGTTGCGCAGGTTTCATCAGATGTTAGCACACAATAAATTCCATCTGCATCCGAGAGAGTTGCATTAGTATATGTACTGCTACTTGTTCCGACAGTTGCACCATTTAAATACCATTGGTATTGTGGGTTTGAGCCTCCATTGGTTGGAGTGGCTGTAAGCGTAACATTTGTGCCATCGCAAATAGTTGTCGCATCAGCAGCAATAGTTACGCTTACAGGAAGATCAGAACTTACAGTCATTGTAACAGTGTTTGATGTGGCAGGACTTCCTGTTGCGCAAGTTGCATCGGAGGTCAGTATACAATAAATTTCATCTGCATTTGATAGTAAATTATTTGAGTATGTATTACTATTTGTTCCATCAACGCTTCCGTTTAAATACCATTGGTATTGCGGGTTTGCACCTCCATTGGTAGGTGTTGCGGTAAATGTAACATTAGTACCATCGCAAATAGTTGTCGCATCAGCAGCAATCGTTACGCTAACAGGAAGATTTGAATTTACAGTCATTGCAACAGTGTTTGATGTGGCAGGACTTCCAGTTGTGCAAGTTGCATCGGATGTAAGCACACAATAAATTTCATCTGTATTAGAAAGTAAATTATTTGAGTATGTATTACTATTTGTTCCATCAACGCTTCCGTTCAAATACCACTGGTATTGCGGGTTTGCGCCTTCGTTGGTTGGCGTTGCAGTAAATGTAACATTTGTACCATCGCAAATAGTCGTAGCATCAGCAGCGATTGTTACGCTTACCGGAAGATTCGGATTTACAGTTATTGTAACAGTGTTTGACGTAGCAGGATTTCCGGTTGCACAATTTGCATCGGATGTCAATACACAATAAATTTCATCTGTATTAGAAAGCAAATTATTTGAGTATGTACTGCTGCTTGTTCCAACTGTAGTACCGTTCAAATACCACTGGTATTGTGGGTTTGCGCCTTCGTTGATGGGCGTTGCGGTAAATGTAACATTTGTTCCGTCGCAAACAGGATTATTATCAGGTGCGATCGTAAGACTGACAGGGTTTAAGGCAGCCGGTTTAACTATAACACTTTTGCATTCAGTAATGCCACAAGTACCTTCAGCTCTAACATAATATGTTGTGGTTACGGAAACACTTTGAATTAGAGTATTTCCTGTTCCTACATACGTTGATCCGCATCCGCCTGTGTACCATTCCCATGAGGCACCTGTTCCTAGCGAGCCACCATGTACTGTTAGTGTAAGAGGTTGTTCTTCGCAAACCGGATCGGGATTAAAAGTTACAGAATCAGCCGCAACAGATGGGACACAACTAAATAAAGCAAGGGGAGTACCTGTGAAATCATCCCAGTTTGCTATTGTCAGACTGCTTAAAGCAGGAGATGCATTATTTACTGAAGTAACCGTTCCCGTATTTTCCCATTGATCTGATGGAGTATCATCCCAATGAGCGATTCCGAAAAAAGCTCCGTCATCAACATCGTCAAAATATATGCTTATTGATGCTGCGTCACTACCTGCAATATGATTAATTTTATGATAAAATAAATCATTAATATTTCCGGCTATTCCATCTGTAATGCTCCTGTCAAATCCTTCTGTTGTTGCATCTGCATTCGCCATTCTTACAGAAAAAGAATTTGAACTTGCAGTTGTGGGAGTTATTGCCACAGGTCTGTATCGAAAAATCCCGATGTTCGAGCCAACCGGAAAAAAATAAGGCAAGGGAGTATTTGTCACACGTGTGAGGTAACCCGTTCCCGTACTACTGACGTAGCCTGTCGTCCGTGTGATAGAAGACGTGTCAGCAGATAACACGGACATGGAATAATTTGAAGTATTCAATTCCCTGTCGTTTAATGACAATACTCCCTCTGCCATACTGTTAATATTTAAATTTTTAACCCCTGTTCCCTGTAGATTAAGATTATAGAATAATGTGGGATCTGAGCCTCCTATTGTCTGCATATCACCTTTGAGCGAAACCGTACCAGGACTTGAATTAATAAATGCAGCATTACCTGCATTGTTCGTCCAATTACCGTAAAGGTTGATATCGCCTGAATTGTCAAAAGTTCCGTTGTTTTGATTAACAATGTCACTAGGAACTACTATCCATGTCCCGCTTTTAATTTGAATTTTAACATTGTTATTTATCCAATGTGCCGATTGGGCAAAACAGTTTAATGTTGTAAAATATAAGATTAATGTTATTAAACTCAAGACGATTAATATTGTCCGGCTCACTTCGACCAAATTCAGTACAGGTCTCTCACTACAAGTTTTAGGGATCATAATTATTTTGTATTTAATTTGAATAATCTATATTTTTCCATTTATACTCATTTCTTCCAGATACCTGTTTACTTCACCGGTATTTTCAGGGAATGCAATAATTTTATTTGTTCTTGCATCTACCAGTATCATTACAGGAGCCGAGAGGATAAAATAAGCATTGGCCTCTTTGCTATTTATGCCACCTTCACATCTTATGTGTCTCCATCCTTTCAGTTGTGTTATGGCGTTTTCCCAAATTGAAATTTCGGTTTCGGTATTGTCAAGACTTAGCGCAAAAACATCTACGAGAGGATATGCCCCTGCGAGAGGATACGCTCCATGGGGCGTATTTACAAGCCAGGTGTAAAGGTTATGGACTAATTCTTTACAATGTCCGCAATCGGCGCTCCAAAACAAAAGTAATTTGTAGTGGCTATTAGTTTTGCATTGGTGAAACGTTAACCCTGTTTCAAGACCTGATAGGTTATTAAAACCTGTTAGGTCAGGGTTAATAATAAAATCGGGGGCAACAGTACCTACCACCAGCGTTTTTATTCCGGTAAGTCGTTTTTCTATCGCCTGCCTTTTGTTGGTGAGGCAAGTAGTATCATTGATATAAGACTCCAACATTTTTAATCCTGTCTGCATATTAAAACTCTCATAGCCATTGTAAAAATAGTCCACCATCCAGCCATACACTTTTGGATTTCCAAGCCGGGCTTTTTCTATGGCTTTTTTTCCAATAAGAGGATATAAAGAATCTAAATTTGCCTGAGTTTTAGATAGAGAAGCATACATGTTTACATACGTAGTAATAAAACTTTTTAGCTCATTGGTGTGAAGCAGGAGCGTATCCTGAAAATCTATTCCATCAAAATAATGGGCAATTACATTTTTCAGCCTGTCGATTTCGCTGCCATTAAATGCAATCCGTGGCACATGCTGAAACTGAAAGCCATGGCTTACAAACAGGGCTTTATGCAGGACAGATTGTTCTGTGAGCCATTGGTTGTAATTGTTGCGCCTTTTTTCATATTCTTCAATTCCCTGCATATAAAAGGGCGATTGCGCATCGTCATAATTCATTAAAAAGTTTTGTAATAAGCCCAATTTCTCTTTTTGTTTGCTATTTTCTTTGGTAAAAAGGGCAAACAGCGTATTTTCTTTTTCATCTTTCTGGAACCATGTACTATCGCTATTGTTGCAATATGGCGGGTTTACCCACAGTTCTAAATCCTGATTGGAAATAAAAATGTGTTTTTCGGAAGGATAAGGTGTACTGGTTTCTTTTTCTTTGTAATCGAAACGCAAAATGAATTCGCCGGGTAACAGATGCGCCCCATGAGGCGCAAATACATCAGGTATAGAAATGGTGACGGTTTCACCATTTTTAATACCCTGTTTTTCGATAAGTGGTTTTAATGCATTCGCACCTATTAAAGGCAGCAGTGTTATTTTACTTTCAGACACTCCGCGCAAGTGAATTTTCAAATTTATGTCCTGAGCTAATAATTGAAAATTTAATACCATACAGAGTATAATAGCAATACTTGTAACACTCGTTGTACTTCGACATTTCGACACTTCGACCAGCTCACTTCGGCAGGCTTGTTTCGGCAAGCTCGCTTCGACCAGCTCAGCGCATCGCAACACAACGCTGTGCATCGCAGCGCAGCGCACCGCCTCGTTTACCAAGTTACCTCCGATGCTATTATTATTATTTCCTGTAAATACCATTATTAATTAAGCTTCTTTCTTATTTATTTTTCTTACTAACACTCGCTTTCAACGCAAGTTTTTATTGAACCATAATTTTTTCTATCTTAATTTTCTCTCCTTGATAAATTTTCACCAAATATACACCTTTTGCTTCTTTCTTCAAATCAATATTTGATTCAAAATAGTTTATTTCAGAAGAATATATTATCCTTCCATGTATATTCGTGATTTCAATTTTTGAAATTAGTGTTGGAGATTGAATCATAAAAACGCCATTGCTTTGGTTTTGGGAAATGCTTATTGCGCTGTTTATTAAATCTTCACTTATGCTGCTAATCGTAGGATCAAATTCCCATATACCTAAATAGAAACCCGGACCACACATGACAGGGGGAACACCCATTCCCCAGCAGTCGCCCAAACCCAGGTA
>Ga0208373_1005333_pt1 | contig 10839 bp, 10 predicted proteins | sample RifOxyC2_FD_184036 | JGI IMG/M metagenome (GOLD analysis project Ga0208373, IMG submission 184036) | Soil microbial communities from Rifle, Colorado - Rifle Oxygen_injection C2 (SPAdes) | ecosystem: Environmental > Terrestrial > Deep subsurface > Rock core/Sediment | place: Rifle, Colorado... | reverse complement strand
CGTCTTTGGTGACGACTGCGCCTGCGCCCACGAGTGCGCCCTCGCCTATAGTGACTCCGCACACGATCGTCGCGTTGGCGCCGATCGAGGCACCCTTCTTCACGAGCGTGGGCGTGCTCTCCCAGTCGCCGACGGCCTTAGGATGTCGGTCGTTGGTGAAGCAGACGTGCGGTCCGATGAAAACCTCGTCCTCAATCGTGACGCCAGTGGGTATGAATGAGAATGCCTCGACCTTGCACCTGTCGCCTATCGTGACGCCTCTCTGTATCTCGGCGTACGCGGCGATCCTGCACCCCTTGCCTATCTTGCAGCCGTACAGGTTCACGAAGTCGCGCACTATCGTGTCCTCACCCACTATCGCGTCGTCTATCTTGTAGTACTTCGCGAGCAGCTTCATCGGGCAGACCCCTCTGGTTCGTCAGAATCCCTAGGAAGCTATAATATGTTTGGGAACCACGCTCCTAGGGCGTGCTGGAAGTCGTCGTAACATGGGTGTTCTCAGGCCGTTTTTCGCACGGAGAACCCCAGGTCCTTGGAAAGGTCAGGCCGCTCCATACTGAGCTCGACAGTGGCCCTGATCCAATCCGCCTTGCTGCCTATGTCGAACCTGCGCCCCTTGAACCTGAGTCCGTACAGGCCCTTCTTCCTGCACAGGTGTCTCATCGCATCCGTCAGTTGGTACTCTCCACCCATTCCAGGGCCTATCTTCTCCAGGTAGGTGAATATCTCCGGATTGAAGACGTATCTGCCTATTATCGCCAGGTCAGATGGCGCTTCCTTCGGTGAGGGCTTCTCGACAAGGTCGTCAACCTTGTACAGCTCGTCCCTGACCTTCTTGCCTTTGATCACGCCGTATCTGGACACCTTCGATTTGGGGACCCTTTCAACGCCGACTACGGAGGACTTCGTTTCCTCGAACACATCCACGAGCTGGCCGATGCACGGATGGTCGTTGACGACGATGTCGTCTCCAAGCATGACAGCGAAGGGCTCGTCCCCGATGTGTTTCTTCGCACAGAGGACCGCGTGGCCCAGTCCGAGCTGCTCCTTCTGTCTGATGTAGAATATGTCGGCCATCGAGGCGATCCTCTGGACCTCCTCGAGCGCCTCTTCGTTGCCGCTGTCCCGGAGCTTGTGCTCCAGTTCGTAGGACCTGTCGAAGTGGTCTTCGATGGCCCTCTTGCCCCTTCCAGTTATCATGATGATGTCGGTCATGCCCGACGCGACGGCCTCCTCGACTACGTACTGTATCGCGGGCTTGTCGACGACCGGGAGCATCTCCTTCGGTTGCGCCTTGGTCGCGGGGAGGAACCTGATGCCCAGGCCCGCGGCTGGGATGACTACCTTCATCGTCTGAACGAACGGCTGGGAACGATTTAATGGTTTCCTGGGCTCCTCCAAAAGGGTTAATAGCGCCACAGCCGGTTCAAGGCCCGATGAGGATCTGCGTCGTAGGTGCTGGTTACGTTGGTCTAGCCACGGCAGTGATGTTCGGGAAATTGCGACACGAGGTGTCCGTCACGGACATTGACGGCGGGCGGGTTAGGACGGTCAACTCGGGGAAGGCCCCGTTCTATGAGCCGTCACTCGAGAATGAGCTCGCGAAACTCGTGAAGGCAGGATCCCTGGTCGCCACAACGGATACCGTGACCTCGGCAAGAGACGCGAAGTTCGTCTTCATGTGTGTCCAGACGCCGTCGATGCCGTCAGGCAGGATCGACACAAGGCCGGTGAAGAAAGCCTCCAGAGATGTCGCGAAGGCACTGAGACAGTCCTCCGGGTACAAGGTCATCGTTATGAAGAGTACGGTCGTGCCAGGCACCACCGACTCTGTCGTCAGACCGCTCCTCGAGAAGGGCTCGAGCAAGGTCGCGGGCGCCGACTTCGGGCTTTGCATGAATCCGGAATTCCTCCAGGAAGGGAGCGCGCTCAAGGACAGCATGGAGCCGTCCAGGATTGTCGTCGGGTCCATGGACAAACGAGCTGGCGACCTGCTCATGAAACTCTACGCGCCCATCAAATCCGAGAAGATCAAGACCGACCTTCGGACTGCCGAGATGATCAAGTACGCCTCTAACGTGTTCCTTGCCACGAAGATATCGTACGCTAATGAGATCGCTGACATGTGCGTCAGGTTCGGGATAGATTCTGAGACTGTGCTGGCCGCCGCGGGGAAGGACCCGAGGATCGGGCCTCTGTTCCTCAAGCCCGGCCTGGGGTTTGGTGGGAGCTGCCTCCCGAAGGACGTCAGGGCTCTCAAGGACAGAGCGAGAGCAGACGGGTACGGCTCGGAGCTCCTCTCCGCCCTTCTCGCGATAAACGGCCGCCAGCCGCTGGAGGCCATCTGGCTCCTGGAGCGTGAGATCGGGCCGTTGCAGGGCAAGCGCATTGCCGTCCTGGGACTCGCGTTCAAAGGCGGCGTGGACGATATCAGGGAGACGCGCGCGGTGCCTCTCGTGACCGAGCTGCTCGCGAAGGGCGCGAGAGTCGTCGCATTCGATCCGATGGCCATGCCGAGCTTCATCAAGGTCATGCCGACGATCGAGTACGCATCCTCCGCCCAGGAGTGCCTGAGTGGGGCCGATGGATGCATCGTCCAGGCCGATTGGAAGCAGTTCGGGACCCTAGGAAGAAAGGAGTTCTCGAGGATGAGATTCCCCGTGATAGTGGACGGACGGAGATGCCTAGACCCCGCGAAGGTGGAGCGGGCAGGAGCGAAGTACCTGGGTATCGGGTACGGGCGCACTTAGACTGACCGACCGATGAAACCATCTGGAAAGCATAATAAGGTTCCAGCCATTTCCGAGGGCGTTGATTCGGAATGATGGTCAGCATCGTCCTGAACCTGCTCAATGAGAAGAGGCACATCAGAGACCTGCTCGACAGCCTCGTCATCCAAGAGGGACCTGTCGAGATCGTGGTCGTCGATGCGGGGAGCAGGGATGGCACAGTCGAGATCATCAAGGGCTATATGCAGAAGCATCCCCAGATCAGGTTCTTCCATCACCCTGGCACCAGGGGTGAGAGCACCAACTTCGGTATCTCCCAGGCGAAGGGCGACGCCGTTGCCACCATAGGTGGGGACTGCATCGCGAACCCGTTCTGGGTCAAGGAGCTCCGGGAATCCCTCGCCGGGTTCGACATCGTGGCCGGCAAGACCATCAACATAGGCTACCACGCCTTCGAGGACCTCGAGAGGGTCGAGCTGCACCACAGGGGATTCGATGTCTCGTACCCCAGCGCGAGCATGGCTTGGCGGAAGGAAGTGCTCAAGGCTGTTCACGGATTCGATGAGTGGTTCATTACCGCCGAGGACATCGATCTCAACTTCAGAGCGGTCTCACAGGGATTCACCCTGGGTTACAATCCGGAGGCAATCGTGTATCACAGGACCAAGGGCAGTTTCCGAGGCTTCTTCAAACAGGCCTTCTGGAACGGTTGGGGCAGGAAGCAGCTGACGATGAAGCACGGGAACCTGTGGCCCAGCTACAAGCCGCAACGTCTGCTCGAGACGTCGCGGTCCTTCTGGGCGGTCGCCAGACTGGCGGTGGCGGTGATGGGGTACCTCCTGTGCAAGTTCTTCGAGAGGCCGCCCGAGCGTGTGATGGCCGAACGAGGCAAGGAGCAGTCGAGGCCGCCGGCCGGAGGTTGACCCTGTGACGAAGGTGTCCGTGGTCATCCCAACCATGAACGAGGAGCGCAGCATCGGCCTCGTCATCGACGAGGTCAAGGCCGCGCTCGAGGGCATCAGACCGTATGAGATACTCGTCGTCGACACTGATTCGCGCGACAGGACAAGGGAGATCGCGGCAGGGAAGGGCGCTGTGGTCGTCGAGGAGTCACGGCGTGGTTATGGACGCGCCTACAAGACCGGTTTCGAGAAGGCTTCCGGGGAGATCGTGGCGACGCTGGATGCGGACATGACCTACCCCGCATCGGACATACCGAAGCTGGTGGACATGCTCGAGTCCCAAGGCCTCGATTTCATAACGACGGACAGGTTCGCAGACATGGCCAAGGGTGCGATGAGCGCGAAGCACAGGCTCGGGAACAGGGTCCTGTCGCTCGCTGCCCGGATCCTGTTCCGGGTGAAGGTCAGGGACTCCCAGAGCGGCATGTGGGTGTTCAGGCGGTCGGTACTGGGCGGGTTCACGCTGGAGAGTGACGGCATGGCCATGTCCGAGGAGATCAAGGTCGAGGCGTTCAAGAAGTCCAAGGCGGCGGAGGTGCCGATCACATACAGGGTCAGGGTCGGCGAGGTGAAGTTGCAGAGCTGGAAGGACGGCATGGGCAACCTCAAGTTCCTGTTCAAGAAGCGGTTCTAGGGCTTGTCCCCTCGACGTCTCATCTCGTCTCTCACATAGAATGCCGCGGCTATGGCGCATACGACCAGGGCCGCTGCGGGAATGAGGAACTGCGTGCCGACTGGGTCATCGACATCCTTCACGAGGCAGATCTCCAGCATGATCTCGGTACCCTGCACATAAGTCCTGTTCCACGCAAGGACCTCGCCGTCCGTACCGATGACCTCGACCGTCAGGAGGTCCCCGAAGGCTGCCTCATCAGGGACCAGTATCCATCCACAGAACATGTCTCCCGTATGTGATAGCCCGACGGGTCCATGGGCTGTCCAGATGCGGACGTTCAACCCGTCGCCCACGGGTCCATCTCTCGATATCACTCGCACGCATACGTCCACGGTGCGGGTCAGCTGGATGTTGACGCCGTGGTGCGAGACCGCGCTCCCCTGTGTCCAAGCGCTCGCAGAGACCGTGAGGTCGCCAGCGACGCCGCCTATCGCCAAGGAGGGCAAGTCGGACTCGAAGCTTCCGACGAATTGCACGCCCTCGTCAGTCTGGGAGAAGACCCAGGCCACGTATCTGTCACAGTCCAGGTCCCAGTGCAAAACCGCCTCATCCAGCTCGCCATCCCCGTCCGTGTCGTTGTAGGTCACGTCCGGGCCAAGTTGGTTCACCGTCGTGGGCTCGTCGCTCCTGATCAGTGAGGTCGCATCCCCCCAACCGACGCCCGAGAACGACAGTGCTCCATATAGCTCATCCATCGCATCGTCGCCCGGTGCGTAGACGGCAGCGCCCGTGTAGTTGCTCACGGTGTCGAAGTCGTCCTCGAAGGGGTTCGCGTACAATTCGAAGTCGTAGACGAGCGCATCGTATGCCAGGAGTGTTTCGAATGCCATGTATCGGACCTCGAGCGGCAGGCTCGATGATGCGAGCTTCTTCAGGGCATCGCCCATGTCAAGATACCATTCCACGAGGTCGGATGCCGCGGTCTGGAGGAGGGCGCCCATCAGAGCGCCTCTGTAGATGCCGGCATACCCTTCCATGGACGACGACAGTGCCTCCAGACTGCCTGCGAACCCGTCCAGAGCGCCGAGATCGAACGTAGCCATGGTCGCCGACCATGAGTCGAAGTAGAGTGTCACCCTGTGTATCTCGCAGATGTGGGCGCCCCAGTCCGCTGGAGAGACGTTCCGGTCCCTCGAAAGGCTGTCAAGGACGAGGTCGTACCTGAGGCCTTGGGCAGGGACGGTCATCTCGCTGCCGACATACCAGTCCGCCGCCTCGCGCAATTCGTACATCGTCTCGAGGACCCCCTCAGCGCAGGAGTCTGCGATGACGATGTCGAGCTTCCTCCCCATCTCTTCTGTGGCGGCCCCGAGGGCGTATGCAAGGTCTGGTAATTGGAGGGCGAGCAAGCCGTCCTGGCAGAGACCGTACCAGCCGCCACCGTGTCCCCAGAGCACGAGCGCGAACCGGTCGGCGGGATAGTTGCGAGCTGTGAACGTGATGAAGTCCCTCAGTGTGTCAGGCGAGGCCATGTTCGCCTCCCCTGTCATCGGGATGACCTCGCCTCCGTCGTCGACCTCTGTCGAGACGATGTCAGGGCTGGCATCTCTCTCGACTTCCAGCAGGACGGAGTCGCCGAAACCGAGAGGGTCGATGAGGACCACGACGTCCATCCAGTCCATGAGGTCGGCCGCCTCCATCTCGTTCATATCCTCTTCCCACGGAAGGACTGGTTCCGCATCAGCTGCCATGTAAACCATTATTGTCCAAGTCGGCTCGCCTTGGTCAGCAGCTGAGCTCATTGACGGCAATGATACGGATAGGAGCGAGACCGATGAGACGAGGAGGACGATGAATTGCAGACGGTCGTGGTTCCGTGCCATTGGCGGCGACCTCAGCGGAGACCTGCAGCCTCAGCGCAGCGCCGGACGGTCTCCCTCAGACTTTCGACGTTCTCCCTTCTATATAGACACGCCGCAGGATGATAAGCGACGAACGCCCGCACCTTCTTTCCCCCGATGATAAGGGGGAACTCCTTTCCGACGAGGGATCTCATGTCCGAATCACAGCCGAGCAGGTTCCTGGTGACGGTCTGGCCTAGGAGGCAGACGATCTTCGGGTGTATCGCGCCCATCTCGGCCTCAAGGTGTCTCGCGCACGCCTCGACTTCGTCATCCTTCGGCCTCCTGTTGCTCGGGGGACGGCACTTCACAAGGTTCGTGATGTATATCATGTCGCGGGAGATGCCCGCATGAGCGAGCGCCCCGTCGAGTACCTTCCCTGCGCGGCCGACGAAAGGCGCGCCCTTCGAATCTTCGTCCCTCCCGGGCGCCTCTCCTATGAACACGAGCGCGGCGGAGCTGTCGCCAGCGCCTGGGACCACCTGTGTTCTGGTCTCGCAGAGCCTGCACCTGATGCAGCGAAGATCCGCATCTGCATTGCTCATACGAGGTCCTTGGCCTTGAACACGGAGACGAGCTCTATGCCGTTCTCGGACAGGAGCTCCTTCGCCCCCTCCTCACGGTCCACGACGACAATCGCCTTCACGACATGGGCACCCTTTGCCCTGAGAGCGTTCACTACCTTCATCGTGGAGCCCCCCGTGGTGGCCACGTCCTCGACGACGACGAACTTCTCGCCCGGGACCACGTCGCCCTCGATCAGTTCCTTGGTGCCGTGGTCCTTGGGCTCCTTCCTGACCATCACGTAGGGCCTGTTGGTCTCGAGCGCGACCGCGACGGCTATCGGCACTGCGCCCAGCGCCATGCCTGCGATCTTGCTGTCACCCACGTGAGGCGCCATTGCCTTTCCTATCTCCCTCAACACCCTCGGGTCCGTGCTGGCCCTCTTGATGTTCACGAAGAAGTTGCTCTTCTTCCCGGACGCGAGCACGAACTCCCCTGTCTGCACGACCTTCAAGTCCTTGAGCATCTGCTTGAGCATCTGCGCGCCCCCTACCAGGGCACATTCTTTTTGCCCAACTTATAACCTATGATGTTCGCGGACCTGTGGAGCAGTGGGACCACGACCAGGAACATGGCGAGCCCCCAGTAGCCGTTGCCTTCGATGTAGTGTCCTGAGAACCAGCCAGGACTCACGATGATGACCGTGACGATCGCCCCGAGGACGAAGTTGTACTGGTCCAGGCCGGGCGCCTTCTTGCCCCTGTCGACTCCCAGGCGCCTTTTTATGAACGAGCCCACGCAGTCCCCGGTCATCGCTCCGAAGCTCAGGGCCGCGATTATGGCGACCGCCCACGGGAGGTCCCCATACCCGAACGCGTCCTGCTCGTCGAGCATCGTGGTGATTATGATCTGGATGGAACCGACGCCGAAGCCGGTCAGCGCCCCGCCGAAGAACCCTCTCCAGGTCTTCCCGTCGCCGAGCACACGCTTGCCGCGCCAGCTCCTTCCGAGGTCCATCGGGGTCCCGCCCCCGAAAAGTACTGCGGCTGAGTTGGGCACGAGCGCCGGGAGCATGAGCCAAAGGCCCGCCAGTGCGGCCTCCAATGGGGACATCCGGGAGGGCATATCGCAAGGGGGGTTAATAACTGCACGTCCGTCTCTTCCCTGGCATCAGAGCTGGAGCCCCTTCCTCTTCCGCGGCGGGGGCGCCTCCGGCGTGGGCACGTCCGTCCTCGAGAAGAAGTCCTCCATGTCCGAAACGGGGTCCTCCGTCCTCATGGCCTGGATCGTGTCCTTGAAGTGTACGATCCTCTTGTCGAGCACGAGCGCGACGCCTCTGTCCGTCTCGCTCCTGATGAGCCTGCCTATGGCCTGCTGGAGCTTCCTGCTGGTGGGCGCCTGGACCGCGTGCGACCATCCGTCTCCGAACCTGAGCTCGCAGAAGTGCTGGAGCGCTCTCTGCTTCGCAGTCGGTTTCGGATACGGGATGCCAGCCACGACGGCGACCTCCATCTCGGAACCTGGGAAGTCCAGTCCCTCGCTGACCCTCCCCCCGGCGATGGCATGCATCACGGCCTTGCCCGACGAGGCCTTGAAGCCTCTGACAGCGTCCATGAGGTCCGCCTGGTCCATCCGCCTGGTCTCGAAGAAGACGTCCCTCCCCCTGGAGGCGTCCGCGGTCTTCGAGGCTATCCGTTCCATGAGGGCGTAAGACGGGTAGAACACGATGGTGCTCCTGGGGACACGTGACAGTATGCTCGATACCCGCTCCGACATCCTGTCCAGGAGCGAGTCGTCCCTGCTGATGTCGTCGTGCTTGGTCGTGACGTCGTCGGAGTATAGCACGAGCCTGTTGCCAGGCGGGAACGGGGACGGGATGTCCACAAGGCGCGAGTCGCGCGGTAGGCCTATTGAGTCCCTGTAGTCGTCCAGGGGCTTGAGCGTCCCGGACATGTGTATGCTCGCGTGGCATTCCATGAGCGGCCTGCACGCGATGGAGGCGTCCAGACAGTACGCCTCGATGGACTTGACATCGCCTGAAGTGACGAGCTTGATGTACTCCTCCTCGTCGAGCGTGTGCCAGAACGTGAGGAAATTGGATGCGCCGAACACGTAGGACCTGGGGAGGCGCCCGGAGAGTTTCTTGTTGTCCCTGACCATCTCGCCGAAGTTGGTTGCCTGGGACAGGAGACCCTTGATGCCCCTGCTCGTCTGGTGCGTGGCGAACATGAGTTCTTCCTCGACGAAGGACTGCGGGATGATCCCGTCCTCGTCTATCAGGTACTCATCGACCGCCTTGTCCAGGATCTCCTCGACCATGCATATGAAGTCCCTGAGGCTCGTGCCCTCGACGATCTCGGGGTCCCCGTACTCCTCGACCTCCCTGTGGGCCAGCCTTAGGGTGATGTTGCTGAGGTCCGCGGATTCCAGCTCCCTCGCGTAAGACGGCAGGTTGTGCGCCTCGTCCACCAGGACGACGATGTCCGAGGGGGAGGATGCCATCCAGTCGAGCAGGGCGTGTCTGATGAACCTGTCGAAGAACATTATGTAGGGGCACGCGACGACGTCCGCGACCGGCACATGCAGCTTGCACACCTCGTACGGACACAGGTCCCGGTCCACGCAGTGGTCAACGAACTCCTCCGCTGTCGGCAGCTCGTCCCTGGCGTACCTCAGCACGGGTGAGAGGTCGTCGGATATCGTGGACGCGTAGAACCTGCAAGCCTGCTCGTCCCCCTTCAGCACGCGGGCCTTCCGCTCGCTGCACACCTTGGAGAGCTCCTCCGGGCTGCCCTGGCTCAGCTCCTCGTCGGTCGCGGCGAGGGGACACATGTTCCTCCTGCCCTGGAGGGCCACGCCGAACACCTTGTGCCGCTCGGATATCATCCGCAGCTCGAGCATGACCTGTCTCTGCTGGGAATTGGTCCTCGTGAGGTACAGGAGCTTCTTGCCCCTAGCATGGCAGTGCTCCACGCACGCGGACAGGGCGCACACGGTCTTCCCGGTGCCAGTGCCGCTCTCGATTACCGTGTGGGCGCGAGAGTCGCACGCATGCCCGACGGCCTGCATGAGAGTGTCCTGGCCCGGCCTGGGCGCGTAAGGGAACAGGGATGATGCCATCCTTCAGGTCCAGGGGACACTCTGGTCAAATGACTTTCGCTGGGTCGCGTGAAAGTAGAATCCGTTCACTCGCGGGTCCAGATATCGTCCGGTATCTCGTCGTAGACACTGGACAGCTCGCCTTCGCCGACGATGCCCCTGCTGCGACCGGATATGAGCTCGTGGATGCGGTCCTTGCGGAACATCCAGTAGTGTATGCGCCACTCGCGGCCATCGTAGAGGGTCGTCTCCTCGCGCTCGGTGACGAGTATGCCTGCGTCCTCGAGCATGTAGAATGCGTCCCTGTCCTCGGGCTCAAGGACATTGTCGATGATCCTCTCGCTATATCCGAAGAAGTTCATGACATGCTGGGCCATGGCCCTGGCCTCTTCCTCGGGCATGCCCTGCTTGTCTATGCTGTTCTTGATCGCCTTGGTCAGGTGCTCGACGGTTAGCGTACTGCCCGCCGGCTCGCTGTCCGACTTCTTCAGTTTGGTAATAATATTCAAAGACTCCCCTCGCCTCTTCATAACATACCCGCCCCATGACTGAGAACCGCGCCGACTTACCAGAAGATTCATTTAGATTTCGCTCGTATAAATAGATTGGCGTTCAACCTCGCGACCCTAGCCGGGTCTGCGTCAGTGGGATCTTGCTCGCCATTGGTCGGATGGACAGAATCGTACGGCGGTGGTCATGTGCTCGTGGAGTTCAGTGTCGTCCCCCTCGGAAAGGGAGAGAGCGTCAGCCAGTATGTCGCGGAATGCATCAAGATCGTCGAGGTGTCGGGCCTTCCTTACAGGCTCTGCCCTATGGGGACCGTAGTGGAGGGGGACTATGACGCCGTTATGTCTGTCGTGAGGGGATGTCACATGCGTGTCATGGGCATGGCGTCGAGGGTGATCACCACCGTGAAGATCGATGATCGCAGAGGCGTGACGGGCACGATCGACAGGAAGATACAGTCAGTCGAGGAGAAACTGGGAAAAGAAGTCAAAAAACGAGGGGTTTGTGTCGAGTCGGGTCCT
>Ga0208373_1005329_pt1 | contig 10854 bp, 9 predicted proteins | sample RifOxyC2_FD_184036 | JGI IMG/M metagenome (GOLD analysis project Ga0208373, IMG submission 184036) | Soil microbial communities from Rifle, Colorado - Rifle Oxygen_injection C2 (SPAdes) | ecosystem: Environmental > Terrestrial > Deep subsurface > Rock core/Sediment | place: Rifle, Colorado... | reverse complement strand
CGGGGAGTCCGAGTTGCGGTGCTTCTTCTCCCCGTAGAGCCCGAAGGAGAACAGGTCCTGGAACGGGAAGCCCACGGACTCCGGCAGACCGGAGCCGTAGTAGGAGAGGACCACGTCGCTGGCCCCCTGCTCCTCGACGTGGCGCCGCAGGCACTTGAGGTCCTGTCCCCAGTCCATGCTCGCGTCCACCATGGTGCGCCAGCCGCCCCGGGGCCCGCCCGCGAGCTGGTTGAAATAGCTCAGGTAATGCGGATGGATGAGCGCCGACTCCACGGCCAGCCAGGGCACGGCCAGCAAGAGCAGCCAGCGCCAGACCGGCAGAGCCACGGCGCCGCCGGCCAGGACGAAATCCGCCTTGCCGAAATATATCTGCTCCGCGGCCTGGGAAATGGCCTCGAAACTGCTGGAGCAGATGCGCTGGACCGAGTGGCATGGCGCGCTGATAGGCGCCCCGCTATAAAGCCCGATATGGCGCGGGAAGAAAAATGCATCGCCGCTGGAAGCCGCCACATTGGCGAAAATAACCGATTCAATGTCGTCCGGTTTGATGCCGGCCTGGGCAATGGCCGCCCGGGAAGCTATCACGCCTAATTCCACCGCCCCGACATTGGCTAACGAACCCATAAACTTGCCGAATGGCGTGCGTTTCCCGGCCAGGAAGACGATGCCGTCATATCTGGCGCCGTAGCCATTAACCTTGTCCTTGAACCCCTTGACCTGTGCCGGCACGATGAATTTCTTATCCATAGATTTTACTCCATCATTCAGTTTATAAGTTGATATGGCTATAAGTTTATAAGAGCCATTCTTCTTATCAACCTATCACCTTATTTACTTATAATCTATCTCTAACCGGGTCAACAAAAAGCAGATAAAAGATTGATGGACGGTCATGGTTTTGATATTAGAAATCGATATGCCAGTTCAAATTATCCGCCAGAAGAATAATCCATTGGTTTCAGTAATTATTCCCTCTCTGGACGGTTATCGGGATGGGAATGTGCCCAAACTCGTCCAGGCGCTGGAAAACCAGAGCTTTCAGGACTTTGAGGTACTTGTGGTGGTAGGCGAGAAACCCTGTGCCCGGGCGCACAATGTCGGCGTCCAATCCGCCCAAGGGGAAATTGCGGTCTTCTTTGACGACGATATTACCCTAGGTGATGATAAAGTAGTTGAAAACCTGATTACCCCACTTGTAAAACAATCCTCAATCACCAATTGCCAATCACCAATCGGAATAACCGGCGCATCTACATTGATTCCGCCGGACGCCAACAGATTCCAAAAACTCTGCGCCAGGGAATTCGAACGATTTGAGTTTCCGGTAGTATCCGAAACAATTGAAACAGATATGGCTACCCATGCGGCTATGGCAATGGAAAAGAAAACATTTACAGAAGTGGGTGGAGAGAATGAAAATCTGATATTTGGGGATGATCCGGAATTAAGAGCCCGGACAAGAAAAGCCGGATACAAAATAGTGGTAGTCCCGAATACCTGGATATTTCATCCGCCGCCATCTAACCTGCCCAGTTACTTAAGGATGTCGTTCCGGAGAGGCATTGGCGCGGCGCACGATTTCTGGAACTATCCACACCTAATATATGAAACTCCCCCATCCGGCGTAAAAACCTTTGTGCCTCATCGGCCATTCCTATATCGGGCAATCAGATTCATCATTCAGAACATTGAGGCGATAATTAATCTTAAACTTATTTTTCTTACTGTCCGCCTGGCCTATGGAACGGGATATTTAGTCGGACTGGCAAAACAATCTATCTCGCCCCGTGCCTGCGTTGATAAACGGGAGAATTCATAGCAATATAGCCAATAAAGAGATATGATCTTATTTGATTAACCTAGGCTGAATAAATATGAGAATCTTTTATTACTACCCTGACGAGATAAATGCCTCCAGCGGCAATACCCGCAGAATATTAGACTTCGTGCATAATCTCCGCCAGCAAGGACACACAGTATATTTATTCTCACATACACCCGCCAAAAAATGCGCCGATACCGTATCAGAATATAACACTATCCTTATCCCGGCGCCTAATTTAGCTGGGAACAAAGTAATCGACCGGATAACCGGAACGCTTTTGGCATTCCTCTATCTCATCTGGTATGCTCTGAAACTTCAGCCCAAGATACTTTATGTCCGTGAGCCATCGTATGCCATAACCGCCGCAATGGCCGGCTTAGTCATGAGATGCCCCGTAATAATGGAGGTCCACGAACCTCTGTTTGCTGACCTGGAGTGGCTCAACCTTTCTAAAGTAAGATTGTTTTTATTGAAGCTGGCTGAAACAATAAATTTCCGCCTTTCCGCGAGATTTATCGCCATTACAGAAGATATTCGCCAGTGGCTCCATAGAACCTATAAAATCCCCCTAAAAAACATTACCCATATTGAAACCGGGGCAAATCCTGATATCTACCATCCGATGGACCTGATAAAAAGCAGGGAAACCTTAGGCCTTCAGCCGGATAATTTATACATCGGTTTTGTCGGATTAATTTCATTTTGGTCCGGGCTGGAAATCCTGGCCGAGAGTGCCCGGATGGTTATCAAGGAAATCCCCAATGTAAAATTTATTATTGTCGGTTCAGGCCCAACTGAGGGAAATATTCACCAACAGGTAATCTCTTTAGGATTAAGCGACAAATTCATCTTCGCCGGCCGAATTGAATGGTCAAAGGTCCCCATATATGTTAATGCCTTTGATGTCGCGGTCGCCCCTTATACCAGGCGACTGCCCGGCAACCGGATTAGCCGCAAGAAATCCTGTTCGTCGCTGAAGGTTTTCGAATATATGGCCTGCGCCAAACCAGTCGTCGTCACAGAATACGAAGGACCAGCAAAGGTTGTCCGCGACTCTGAATGCGGCTTAGTAGTCCCGATAGACCGCCCGGACGAATTAGCCAAGTCAATCGTGATGCTCCTAAAGAATCCGGCATTACGCCAACAGATGGGAATTAACGGCCGAAATGCTGTCATGGGAAAATATGAATGGAAACATATGGCTTACCATACTGGAAAAGTTTTCCTATCAATACTAAATAAATAAACTAACTCTTCATGAATGATATAAGTATTTCGACAAAAGTGGTCCGCAATACTATCTTCAACGCCTTGGGACGTGGCTGGGGAATATTAGTCGCCCTATTTCTAACCCCATATATTATCGGCCATATCGGGGTTGACAAATTCGGCATCTGGGCAATTGTCGGGGTCTTGACCGGTTACTTTGGACTATTGGATTTTGGGATTGGCACATCCTTCGTCAAGTATATCTCTGAATTCTATGCCCGGAAAGATTATGCGAAAATAAACCAACTCGTTAACACCGGTTTTACCTTTTATGGTATTCTGGCGATTGTTATTATCGGTCTTGGATTTTTACTTATTGACCCGATTTTGCATCTCTTTAATATCCAGGCCGGATTATATAGCGAGGCGCGGTTTGTATTCTTGATGGGCATTATGATTTTTGGGGTGTCTAACAGTTTAAGCCCCCTGACTGCAATTCAGACAGGACTTCAACGGATGGATGTTTCCAACAAGGTCAATATCGCCATTTCGTTTCCCCAGATTGCCGGAATCGTCTTCTTTCTGGAATCAGGATACGGGCTGTCCGGATTGATTATCAACAACGCCATCATCATGGTAATAAGCAGTGCTATTAATATCATTATTGCTTTCAGGATATTGCCTGAACTAAGATTTACGCCTTCATTGTCTACAGGCGAGATGTTTAAGCGGTTATTCAAATTCGGCTATAACCTTCAACTGGCAAAAATATTCTCTATCATCACATTGACTATTGATAAACTCCTAATTACCTACTTCTTGTCTATCGGATTAGTAACCTTTTACCAATTGGGGAGTTCTATAGTGGAAAGAACAAAAGGAATCTTACTGCTGCCAGTTCCGGCATTATTCCCGGCTTTTTCAGAGATAGATGCCAAGGGAGAAAGAGAAAAACTGATAGAGGCCTATAGCCGAATAACAAAATATCTTTCTCTGATAGCAATCCCCATATATACCTTTGTTATTGTTTCCGCCCCACAGTTGATGCTGGTCTGGATGGGTCCGGGATATGAAAAATCAGCCCGCATTATCCAGATCCTATCAATTGGTCACCTTCTTGCTATATTAGGAGCCGGGGTTGGCAACGCAGTCCTTCAGGGTATTGCCAGACCGGATATAGAGATGAAAGCCGGCATACTTAATGTCGTCGTTAATCTCCCGTTAAGTATTTTTTGTATACTTAAGTTTGGTTTTATAGGCGTTGCATTCTCCACAATGTTTTCCTGGTCTATTACGGCAACCTTTTTCTTTATAAGACTACACCAAATCCTAAAGATACCAATAATTACTTTCATAAAAGCAACATTCATGAAAACAATACTACTCTGCTTGTTTATTGGAATAATTACCTTGAAGCTAACAACCATATCTCAGTCGTTTTTATTGGACTTTAATAGAACAATCAGTTTAATTATTCTTATTATTCAATTAAGTTTATTCATTACCTTATATTTAATAGGATTATACTTTACGAAACCATTGGCTAAGATTGACATAGACATATTGCAAACTAGACTACCTTTTATGAAATGGTTAATAAAATTCCTTAATTACTAACTATATCGAAAGGAGAAATTTTATGATAGGATCAAATGTACAACTCGGTAAAAATATAACCTGGGGTAATAATATTCGTGTTTTTGACAACGTCATTATAGAAAATGATGTCTGGCTGGGAGATAACATACAAATAGGATATAAGGAAAAACCTAATGAGGAATTGACTATAATTCGTAAGGGAGCCAAGATAAGAAGCGGCGCAACTATTTATTGTGGATGTGAAATAGGCGAAGGTTCATCAGTCGGACATAACTCTGTAATAAGGGAGAGAACCAAAATCGGGAAGAACTCCTATATCGGAGCATTGGTAATGATGGAAGGACATATAACGGTTGGTAATTATTGCGGCATAAATGCCCAATGTCATATAACTGCGTATACAACAATTGGCGACTACACATTTTTCGGGCCATCCGTAGTAAGCACTAACGACAAGAAAATAGCATATAAACGAAAAGAACATGGTAAAAATCTTATCGGATTTACGACCGAGAAATATGTTCGTATAGGAGGAGCGGCCAAATTGTTACCCGGCGTTAAATTGGGCGAAGGATGCGTAATTGGCATGGGAAGTTTAATTGCTAAAAATGTGGCGCCATATACTTTACTAAGAGGCGAAGCAAGTAAAATAACAAAGCAAATATTGAAAGACAAAATAATTAAATAAAAGAAATGACTGGAAGTAACCCCTTGGTGAGTTTAGGAATAATATGTTATAACTATGCCCATTTCCTGAATGAAGCCATTGAATCGGCTTTAAACCAAACATATAAACCAATAGAAATAACGGTTATTAATGATGGTTCCACTGATAACACAATAGAAGTGGCGAAGCGTTATCCAGTTAAATTAATTAATCAATCAAATCAAGGCGTGGCAAAAACAATGAATAGATTTATGCGTGAGGTTTCCACATCAGAATACTGCATAATGTTGAGCGCTGATGACAAGTTTGACCCAACTTATGTTGAAAAGACAATGAAGATGCTATTAGAAAACACTAATATTTCATTTATTTATACCCAGTCAAAATTATTCGGCGCCGAGGAAAGGGCTGTATTATCTCCCGAATATAATATCCTTTTACTTAAAAAGGAAAATTATATTAACGGTAGCGCCCTGATGAAAAAATCACATTTTATGCAGACAGAAGGATTTGACTCAAGTTTAAAATGGGGAGAAGAGTGGGATTTATGGCTCTCTTTTGCCGAAAAAGGTTTCTATGGTAAGTTATTACCAGAACCATTACTTCTTTGGCGAAGACATATAACTGGCAGTAGAAATACAGCCCTCGTAAAAATTAAACAAAAAACACGCCAGCAAATAATTAAGAAACATTATAAATTATATGCCTCAGCAGAATTATCGGCGGAAAGATATCATTACATAACCTCAAGAATACATTCATTCGGAATAAATATAGGACTGCGGTACCTCTGGAGAAAATCTGGCTTAAAGTCGCTTTGGCTACAAATTAAAAATATACTGGTTACATGAAACAACATATATTGTTAATGATGGTATTAGAAATAATAACAGAGAGCCAATTTATTTAAAATGCCAGAACCAACTTTAATCTGCGAAGTTTGCGGGAATACGCGCCAAAACACAATCCATGTCGCAAAAGAAATGATGCTTGGGTTTAGGGACGAATTTGAATATTTTGAATGTTCAAATTGCGGATGCCTTCAAATAAAAGAATTGCCTTCAAATATAACAAAGTATTATCCTGAAAATTACGACTCTTTTCGCTCGCCGGCAATACCTAAATACAGCTTTATAGGGAAATATCTGAGAACCGAAAGGGACTTTTATACTATTTATCAAAAAGGCATTATTGGTAAACTTGTATCAATGCTTAAGCCTCCGTCGCAAAAGTTGATATTACTAAAAAAATGTAATGTTACTTTTGACTCAAATATTTTGGATATAGGTTGTGGAAGCGGCCAATTATTACTGGACTTAAACCAATCGGGTTTTAAAAACCTGACGGGGATAGACCCCTATATTAAAAGTGATATTGTATATGATAACGATGTCAAAATATTCAAAAAAGAAATATCTGCTCTGGAATGTAACTATGACTTAATAATGCTGCATCATTCATTTGAGCATATGCCCAAGCCTTTAAATGTATTCAAGAATATTTCCAGATTATTAAATAAGAGCGGGCGCGTGTTACTACGAACTCCAACTACTTCATCTTATGCATGGAAGCACTATGGTATAAATTGGGTACAACTCGATGCTCCCCGCCATCTGTTTTTACATTCGCTAAAAAGCATTGAAATATTAGCGTCTACAGTAAATCTTAAAATAAAAGATATTGTGTACGACTCCACGGAATTTCAGTTTTGGGGCAGTGAGCAATATGCAAGGAACATCTCATTACAAGAAGAAAAATCGTATGGACGAAATGCCAAGAAAAGTATTTTTACTGAGAATGAAATCAACTCATTTAAACTAAAGGCAACACAGTTAAACAAAGAACATTTGGGAGACCGAATATGCATTTATTTAACCAAAGAATAATATAAAATGTTAAATCCTTTGATTTTATTTATTAGGCCGGTATAGAATTATGCATAGATGAAAGTATTATTTCTAACATCAGGCAAAAAGCAACCATCCAGCCGTTTTAGAGTTTTGCAATTCATCCCATATCTTGAGAATGAGCATATAAAATGCGCTGTGGCGCCATCTATCCCGAGCAAGTTTTATCTGTCCGACACTATTTCGGCCGTGAGGAGCGCAATAAAACCATCGGTGCGAAAGGCAATTAAACCAATGGCCAGAAAAATATTGCAGCCGCATTATCTTCAAGTGCCCAAACGACTCTACGATTTTATCCGCGCCAGATTCTTTGATATCGTTTTCATCCAAAAGGATATATTCACCTCGGAAACCGCCGTGTACGAAAAACTACTCTCGCGAATAAACAACAAAATAATCTTTGATTTCGACGATGCCATATTCCTTAATAATGAAACAAAATTAAAAGAAATAATAAAGTTAAGCGCCGCGGTGATTGCGGGCAATGATTTCCTGGCAGAATTCGCCCGGAAATATAACAGCAATGTTTTTGTCATACCGACCTCCGTGAAATTAGACCGCTATAAAATACGCCCATCCGCTTTAAATAAAACGTTAACCATCGGATGGACCGGCACCAGCTCAACCTTGCGGTATCTTATTGGTATCAGGAACATCATCGAAAATGCCGCCAAGCAACACGATTTCACATTAAAGGTTATTTATGACAAGCCCATTAACCCTTTCACTGGCAGCTTATTAAAAGTCGAATCCATTGCCTGGAAGGAAAAAACCGAGATTGAGGATTTGTCAACGATTGATATTGGATTGGCGCCGCTCCAGGATGGTTTATGGGAAAAAGGAAAATGCGGCTTTAAGATTATACAATATATGGCGCTGGGCATACCGGTTATCGCTTCTCCGGTGGGCGTAAACGCAGCGATAATCTCAGACGGGGTTAATGGATTCCTTGCGAAAACCGAAAGTGAATGGGCTGAAAAATTGTCTCTATTAATCAACAATCCTGATTTGAGGGATAAATTCGCACAAGCCGGTCGGGAAACTATCGAACAACATTACTCGGTTGATATGAATTACAAAAAAGTGCTTGAGGTGCTGCAACTGGTACAAGGTCGTTAATACTGAACTCCCCCGCCTGCATTTAAACTTAGGTGGGCAGCAGGTAGCCACTGAATTATTGACCCTATCAGAGAGGTTTGGTAATCTGGAAAAACAATACATAATTCTAAAAAAACTAATACTAATTTCCAAAAATTGCGAAAATAGTATGAGTAACCTTACAAGGTAGTATAGGTAATCTAACACGGTGGTATAAGTAACCTGATATGGTAGTATGAGCACCCTTACAAGGTAATATGGATAACCTAATCAAGTAGTATAGATAATCTAAAAAAGTAGTATAAGTAACCTCGCAAGGTGGTATGAGTAACCTAACAAGGTAGTATAAGTAACCTCGCAAGGTGGTATGAGTAACCTAACAAGGTAGTATAGGTAACCTGATATGGTAGTATAAGCAACCTAAAAAGGCAATATGGGTAACCTAAAAAGGTGGTATGGGTAATCTAAAAGAGTGGTATGGGGTATGGTAAGGGGGGAGGGTGGGGTCACCCCTATTAGTTCTAACCCTATAATTTACAGGAGATAGAAAATGAGTCAAATCGAATTAAAAGTCCGGCTGGTTGCACCTTATTTCACAGAAATCCCTCCAGAAATCAGCGCTAAATGGCTGAACGGTTCCAAAAAGGCCACATCCAAGACTTATCAGGGTATAAAAAAGTCAATCAAGACCCAGAAGGATTTTAAGGAAAAGATAGCCAACCCCCTGGAGAATGAAATCGCCTCTTTTCTCAATCCGAAACTGATTACAAAGAAAGGCCTAACTTACCATGATATAATGAATAAGACGCGTAATAGTTTAGAGCATGCGGCGAAACGGTATTTCCCGGCACGAAAAGCGGCTTTTGAGGGCGGGGAATATGAGAAGAATTTGGAATCCGGGCAAAAGGAATATAACAAAAAATGGTGTGCCTATACCGGGCCACTTAAAGGGTATAAAGCTGGCAATATTCTGGGCCTGGCCCGCATGGCGATAATGGCCCTGACCGGTATGAGGAGTTTAATTGATTACTTAAGACCTCAAAATATCCAAGTTAAGGGTGAACCCGCAATCATCACCACCCCGGACAAACTTAATAAGTTCAAGCGTACCTTAGATAGCCGGATTGTTCATTGGGGAAGCGAAATAATTACCATGGACCACGAAGACCAAATCATCAAACGAGCCAACGAGGAATTAAACCAATTGGTTAACGAATACCGCCGCCCTGAAATTGCGCCCTTTTCCGCCGAAGGCGGATCCGCCTCTGGTGGAAGCTCAGGCGGCGACTCGCATATAGATTTTATAGTTGTAGAAATCCCAGACCCCAAAAAACCAGGCGAGAAAATAAAACAATTAGGATTGGACATCCAGGTTTCCACAGTATAAAGAATGATAACCCTGAAACGCAATACTCATTTATTAATATAGTATCCCACGAATTACGAGGATTATAAAATGGCTAAGAATACTTCGCAAGATATAAAAAAGTTAAATATTAGATGTTTTGATGCTGGTGAAGGGCGAGTTAATTTAGAAATACCGAAAACAGATTACATAAAAGAACATTTTAATGATAATATCTCCCCATCTCATCTGGTCTTGGATTGCGGTTGTGGAATAGGCAGTGTTTTGCTATCTTTAGATTGCACGAAGATAGGATTAGATATTTCAAAAGAAAACTTAAAAAAAAGAAGACCGCTCAAGGAAAATATTAATTTTGTGCAGGGGGATGCCGAATCTTTGCCTTTTAAGGATAAAGCTATTGACGCGGTTATTCTGGCAGCCGCCCTCCATCATTTCCCTAACTATGAGAGAAATATTAAGGAGGTAAGCAGGGTTTTAAAAGATGGCGGCAAAGCTTATATCATCGAAGGAAACAGCATTGGATTATTGCCGGTATCCATTCCCTTGTGGCCGCTAAATATAATACGAAAAATGAGAGGAACTTATCCGGAATATGAAATTCACGCCGGGAAGATTTCACTAACGAAAGTTACACATTTATTAAAAATCAACCATTTTACTATCAGCAAACTCTATGGTGATAATACTTTTATCGGTATTTATACAGATATTTTTATAAAATATATTCCTGGCCTTAAAAAACTTAAATGGGCGATCAGTTTCTTTAAATTATCTAACTCTATACTCGCAAAATGTCTGCCTACTATTTTTCGACCCTATTACCGATTATTAGCTGTTAAAAATGAAAAATAATTGTCTTGTCAATTTAGAAATTATACCCTGGAGGATAATATTCACTTATTCATATGTATCGTGTCGCCCAAATTCCACCAGGTGAACACTCTCGTAAATGAATAATGCAGAAATCTAATAAATTATGGCGCTTATACTGATTATAATTATATTTATTTTACTGGGGTTTGTGGTGTTCATAAAGCCCACCCTGGGACTGGGTATCATTTTGCTAAGCACCCTATTCCTGCCTGAGGTTCAGCTTGGAGGGGTTATGACTTCGGTTGGCGGGGCCAGAGAGATTTCGCTCCGGTCTGAGGATTTCTTCCTGATACTGGTGGCCCTGGGCTGG
>Ga0208373_1005328_pt1 | contig 10857 bp, 8 predicted proteins | sample RifOxyC2_FD_184036 | JGI IMG/M metagenome (GOLD analysis project Ga0208373, IMG submission 184036) | Soil microbial communities from Rifle, Colorado - Rifle Oxygen_injection C2 (SPAdes) | ecosystem: Environmental > Terrestrial > Deep subsurface > Rock core/Sediment | place: Rifle, Colorado... | reverse complement strand
TGATATTGACAACAGTATAATGTATGCGATAATTTCTTATATTTACCCATACTCTAACTTACAAAAAGTTGGCGGCAAAGCCAAGTGGTCATACCACCGCCATAGGCGGTGGATTTCTTTGATTAAAAAAGAAATGCAATAATAGTGATAAAGGAGCTAATGAAAAAATGAAAGATGAAGGGATATTTCAATGTAGAGACAGGTCTTAGACCTGTCTCTACATTTTATTCTGTACTACAGAATTCCTATTGTTATTGATATTACCGCCGCAATGATTAGCAGTGTAAAAATGATAAGTGTTATAGATATGTACGCTACCTGATTGTTATAGAACTTTTTCATAACTACCTCTGATATTAAATTGTGTGCTGACACAATATTGTTCAGTCACCGATAAAAACAGGTAGAAATAAAAAAATAATCACCTTTTTTATTAATTGTACATCAATCTTTTATACAATGACACATGAAACCCAAAAAGGTCTCAGAATTTTATTGAATAATTAAAAATGAATAATGAATAATTATGGATTTATATTAAATTCAAATTGAACATTTTAACTGAAATTATTCACTATTCGTTATTCACTATTTGCTAAAGAAATAGTAGTTGGCATAAAATAAATAATGGTAAGAGTATGATAAGTGAAAACTTATACATATATGCAAAGAAATGTGGCATTTTGATATTGCTATGCTCGGCAATGGATTTGACCATGAAATTTGGTCCATTGCCTATGTAAGTCATAGAGCCAAAAAACACGGAACTTACACTTATTGCTTTCATAAATACTTCAGGAATACCTGCTACAACAGGAACATTTTGAAGAAGGAAGGGTTCCTGTTCTACAAGTCCCTTTGCCAAAGAATAAAATGTTACGGCAGTTGGTGTATTATCGAGAAAACCCGATAGGCCACCAGTTGCATAATAGAACAATGTGTGAGTTGTTATTCCAAGCGATTCTGCATTACTTTCAAGATAGAGCAAACAGGGGACCATAGTAATGAAAATACCTAAAAATAAATATGCTACTTCCTCTATTGGATGCCATGAAAAGCTGTTGGATGTTCGAGTCATATGCGTTGTAAACTGCAAAGAAAGTATAGCCATTAAAACAATAACAGTTTCTCTTATAAATGACAAATATGGATTCGTTCCCAAAGCAGGAATTGTATGAGGGTTTATCAAAGCAACAGCAAGTATAACTCCCAAAAGCCAGATAAAATTCAGCTTGCCTTCAAGTTTGATAGGCTTCTTATATTCGTGTTCTCTTCTTTTGGCTTCAGGTGTTTCTTTTTTCCAAAAATAAGTATCAACAAAAAAGTAAATAATTAGGAGTAAGATATTCACAAAAAGCCACTCAGGAACTAAATGCAGAAACCATGTGAAAGGAGCACCACGAAGATACATCATAAATAGGGGAGGGTCTCCGAGAGGAGTTAGCAAGCCGCCACAGTTGGCTACTATTCCAATAAAAAATAAAATTGTATGTGTTTTTAATTCCCTTCTTTTGTTTGTATGTATAAGGGGTCTTATGAGAAGCATTGCCGCACCTGTTGTACCCATAAATGAAGCAAGGACTGCTCCTATGGCAAGGAAAGCTGTATTAGCAATTGGTTTTGCTTCAATATCACCATCAACAAAAATTCCACCGGTTATTACAAATAAAGCACCAAGTAAAATAATAAAAGGTATATAATCGAAAACCATCGAGTGGTAAAGTTCACTACCAAGACTGTTTGCAAGAAGCCAGATTGCTGTTGGTATTCCAAGAACTAAAGCCATGATGAATTTGTTCCTATTCTTTTTCCAAAATCTTTCGGCAATAACCGGAAAAACAGCAATAGAGCCGAGCATCAGGATAAAAGGGAGCATTGACCAAAGAGGTATTATTTCTTTCATATTCTATAAATTCAATAAAACATAAAAGCAATATACAAATTAGACTTCACTATTTAAAAAATGTCATTCATTAAATTCATATAATCAAGCAACAATCTGGTCATTAAAAAGTTTTTTCTTACATGTTCTTTACCTGCAATCCCAAATTCTTTAGCCTTACTTTCATTTTGTAATAAATAAATAATTCTTTCGGCAAACCCATCAACATCTTGTGGGTCAAGTAAATATCCGCTAACACCATCAGTTATCTGCAAAGGAATACCACCAACTCGTGAGGCTACAACAGCCGCACCCTTCCATAAAGCTTCGGTTACAGTTAATCCGAAACCCTCTTTTATTGACTTTTGAATTATTACAGCACTTGCTCTTTGAAGTGCATTGACAAGAAAATTATTTTCAACAGTAATTAATATAATATCTCCTGATTCAATAAGACTGCTTGCTTTCTTCTGAACTCTTTTGTATATCTCGATACCTTCCGGGTCGTCGGTTGCCATGCTGCCACATAAAACAAGCCTGCAATCTTTGCATTTTTGTTTAACAATCTTAAACAGTTCAATCACGCCTTCAGGGTCCTTCCATTTATCGAAACGTGATATTTGGGTTATTATCTTTTTATCGGTCGGAATTTTATATTTTTGAAGTACCCCCTCGATTTCTTTATCTGATAATTCCATGTTTTTTGTAGAAAGTGGACTGATTGCCGGATTAATGATTTTAAACTGGATTGGAAGGTCGTCTTGAATATATTTTTCATTTGACACTATCACCATATCATACTTAATTATAAACTTTTTTAAATATGCCCATAATTCTTTATTAGGATGTGACAAATCAATATGACAACGCCAAATCCACGGCTGCTTCTTTATATAATAATTAATCAAGGGCAAAGGTTGAGGGTCATGGATAATTATTAAATCATGATGCAATCTTGTAAAAGTCGAGAATCTTTCGTTGGCTAATAAATACGCTCTTCTTTTATGTTCGCTCAGAGTTATATTGTCTCCCTGAAGTGCATTATGAAACTCTTTTGTTATAGCGAAAAAATCGGGAACTCCATACTGAATTCTCCATTCAGCCTCGACTCCGATATCATTCATTAAGGGTATGAAGGTGGATAACATCTCTGCAACACCACCGCCAACGAAGGTAGAATTTATATGAACCATCCTTTTATTAAATAATTTTTTACTGACATTATATAGTTTATGGATGACTTCATCATCAACAATTCCATAATAATTTTGTATGCTTATCATATTAATAGTCTCCCAATTTTTTTAATAATACTCTGACGTCTTTATATGATTTTAAGTGAAATTTTGCTTTTGACTTCTCATTCCCGATTCTGATTGAATATGCATTAGCATCGAGTACGGCAAACATATCTTCGTCGGTTAAGTCATCACCCACAGAAAGTATGAAATCAGGCTTTTGCTTTCTAATCATTCTTGTAGTGGCAGCACCTTTGTTAATCCCAAGGTTCTTAATTTCCAGTACTTTGTTGCCTTCTAAAAAACCGATATTCAGATTTACAGTAAAATTTGCCAGGATATTCTTAAGCTCATTTACCCGATTAGATGCTAAATTGGTATTAACATTCCTGTAATGCCAAACAAGAGAATAATCCTTTTCTTCGAGGAAAGAGAGTGGTGTTCTATCAACAAATAATTCAAGAATTGGGGTGATTTCCTTCTTCCATTCTCTTTTGAGATGATGCAAAGTTTTCCAATCCTTTCCAATGTCTTTTATCCAGACTCCATGTTCTGCTACAAGAGTTAGATTTAATTTTGAAAACCAACTATCCATTGTATTTCTGTCTCTGCCACTAATTATTACTATTGAATTCCCTTTCTGAGCAGATAATTTTTCAATAATATTTAATAACTCGTTATCAGGCATTGCTAACTCAGGTTTGTCATAGAAGCCAACGAGTGTACCATCATAATCCAATAAAAGCATCCTTTGTTTACTCTTTATATAATCTTCAATCAGGCTCTCTTCAAATTTACCGGCTAAATATGTCGTTTTAAAAATTTCTCTCTGTTCTTTAACAAAATTTAACCTATCGAGGAAATCACTAGCCCATCGGGATATATCGTAACGTTTTAGTCTTTCCTGCATCAAACGGTTTGAGCTAATCTGCTTTTCAATCGGCATCTCCAATGCTTTTTTTATGGCTTCAGCCATTTCCCGTTTATCATGTGAATTGACAATAACAGCTTCGCCCAATTCCTGTGATGCTCCTGCACTTTCACTGAGAATAAGAACGCCTTTGGCATCAGTCTTAGCAGCGATAAATTCTTTGGCTACTAAGTTCATCCCATCCCGTATTGGCGTAACCATTGCTATATCTGCAAGGTTGTATAAGCCGGATATTTCTTCAAATGGTAAGGACCGATACAAATAATATATCGGCGTCCAATGAATGTTCCCGAATTTACCATTGACCCTGCCCACCAGTTCATCAACCTTGTACTTTAATTGTGTATAGGTATCAACCTGTGTTCTTGACGGAACAGCACACATTATTAAACTTACCTTTTCCCTGTATTCAGGATATAGCTCCAAAAAATATTCATAGGCCTCGATTCTATTCGGTATTCCTTTTGAATAATCCAGTCTGTCTATAGAAACGATTATTTTTCTGTCTTTAAATTTTTTTCTGAATATACCTACTATTCTTTTTGTCCTCTTATTTTTCTTAGCTCTTGAGTACTTATTATAATTTATTCCTATTGGAAATATATCTGAATAAACAACTCTCTCATTAGTATTAATTTGAGAAAATACATGTTCATATCCTAAAATTCGCCTCACACTTTCATTAAAATGTCCTGCATAGTCATAAGTATGAAATCCAATTAGATCAGCCCCAAGCATTCCTTCGAGAATTTCCTTGCGATAGGGTAGTTGCCTGAATAATTCTGAAGAAGGAAATGGAATATGAAGAAAGAAACCAATAGAAGAATCCGGCAAATATTCTCTTAAAAGATTTGGTAAAAGCATTAAATGATAATCATGTATCCATATATCATCGCCTTGCTTTGCAAATTTTAGTATTTCATTGCAGAATCTTTTATTTACTTCCTTATATGATTCCCAATATTCCTGGTTATAGTCGGTGTATAAAGGAAAATAATGAAACAGCGGCCATATTGTTTTATTTGAAAAACCATAATAGTATTTATCAATTTTCTCCTGGTTTAAAAATATTGGTATGCAACCAAACTTCTTTAATTCAGTTATTATTTCAGTTTTTTCAATTTCATTAAGCTCTTCATCAACAATACCAGGCCATCCCATCCATACCTTTTTCGGAAAAGCCCTTAATGAGCTAAGTGCCGTGGCAAGTCCCCCAACACTTTTCTCAAAATGAAGTTTACCTTCCACTTTTGTGATATTTATAGGGAGCCTGTTTGATATAATTATTAATTTATTCATTACCTTACACAATCCTATGATGTTTTATCCAATTCATTTTTTATAAAAACTGTTTGTGTTGGATAAGCAAAATATATATTTTCCTTATCAAACTTCTCTTTGATTGACAGATTCACTTCCTGCTGAATATCCATATATTTATTATAATCATTACCGTTGACATAATATACTACTTCAAAGGTTAAATCTGATTTATCGAATGAAAAAAAATGGCATCTGTCGAATTTAGTTTCTTCAATATTTTCGATGATATTTTTTATCAAATCTGGAATTTGTTTTAGTTTATCGGCTTCTGTATTATAAACTAAGCCAAACCGAAACAATACGCGTCTCATTTCCATTTTCTTATAATTTTTTAATCTTGATTTTGTAATATCAGAATTAGATACTACCAATTGTTCACCCCAAAGACTTACAATTCTTGTAGTTTTAATTCCAATGTGCTCGACATTACCCATCATATCATCAATAACAATATAATCTCCAATCTCAAATGGTTTGTCAATAATTATAACTATGTAACTGAATAAGTCTCCAAGTATTGACTGTGCTCCGAGAGCCACTGCGATACCGCCAATACCTAAAGCAGCTACAATTGTTGAAATATTTAATCCAAGATTACTCAACAAAAAAATTATACCGACCACCCAGATTGAAATTTTTATTGCAGGCATTATGCTTTTCAGTAACTGAGGCATTGATTCATCTTTGCCTTTTTCATATAATAGCTTATTAATAATTATCTCTAATAATGATATTATAGATACAATACCAAAAACTGTAAACAAGCTCATCCAGATTATATCAATAATTCTGTCAACCTTTGATGGAAAATCTAAAGTTTTTACGAGAGAAAGAAATACGATTAGATATAATAATGGAACAATTCTTCTCTTTATTCTGATTTTAATAAACTCAGAGAATTCTTCGCCCAACGAACCAAATACTTTTTTGATTGATTTTATGGTTATTATTTTAAAAATTTTTAAGAGTACGACACTAATTCCGAATAAAAAAATAACCAACAGGTAATCAATTAATTTGTTACCATAAAATACATAATTGAAAAAGTTATTATTAAATAAAAAATCATACATTAAGTTCATTCCATGTAATTTATTATTTCCTTGATACGAACATTTTTTTCAATGGCAAATAATGATTGTACCAACCAAAATTCCTTTTTGGAAAATATCCTTCGCTGACTATTCTGACATCTTCTACAGTATAGAAGGCATTCGGATTATAATTTTTAATATTGTCTATTAATTCGTAAAGATTTTGTCTTTTAATCACAATATATAACACTTTAACATTACCACTGTTACCGATTGCATCAACATGTGTAAAGTGATAATTCTTTGACTTCACAAATTCTATGAGGTTGTCAGCATTAAAGCGTGTGATAACTCTTACTATAAGTTGGCCGAGTGAAATTCTTCTCTCAATAGTTACACCAACATAAGTACCTGTTGCAAAACCCAAAGCCCAAACAAAATAATAGTAAAAGTTATGTAAATTTAACATAATTTGACTGACAGCAGTAATCCAGATAAATACTTCAACAAATCCCAAAGCTGCAGAATAAAACCGGTATCCCTTGCTTATTAATATTATACGTAAGGTTCCAATACTAACGTCACAAACTCTTGCAAGAAAAATAAATAATGGAATTAGAATCCATGCCGTTGTATTGAAACCTGACAAAACCGAATTGCTTAATAAATTCATAAAGTTTTTATTATTACTGTTAATTTATTAGTAATATTATTTTGGCTATTTTTAATTTACAAGTCTTGGAAAAAGAATTTCTTCTCTCCGAAAGCTGGTTTCAAATCGTCAAACCAGATAGCCTTTGGATTGAATTCAGCAAAGAATGGATGATTTGTCCATTCACTGTTTCTTCCCTGTAACATCTTCAATGATATTACTTTCTCGTTGTGGACATTTGCAACTCCAAGCACCTGAACCTTTCCCGGTGTACAAGACATTACAGGACCTCTAAGCGTTTTCGAAAGGCCACTTACATCCTTACAGGCATCCTTGTAAATTTCCCACGCTTTCACAAGAGGAACGCTAAAATAGTGTTGAGCACCTGTATCCCTTGGAAGAAACATATAATATGGAATAATACCTCTTTTTACCTGTTCCCTGAGCATATCACTCCAAGTTTTGGCATCATCATTAATATGCTTCAAAAGTGGTGATTGAGTTCTTATTTGAGCTCCGGTTTCCCGTATAGTATGAATCGCTCTACGTACCGCTTTTGTTCTTAATTCATTAGTATGATTAAAGTGAGCCATAATAGCAAGATGTTTTCTTGTTTTTTTTATCTTTAAAAATAAATTTATTAACTCATCAGAGTCTTTATCGCCGAAAAATTTATAAGGCCAATAGGATAATGCTTTTGTACCAATTCTTATTGAAACCAGATTTTTAAGATTTAAATCTAAAATCGGCTCAATATATCTTGATAATACAGAAGCACTCATTACCATTGGATCGCCGCCGGTGAACAAAATATTCGTTATTTGGGGATTTGCTTTCAAATACTCAATTATAATATTAACATCTTCAGTGTGGAATTTAAATTTTTTCTCATTCAAAAACTGAGGCCACCTGAAACAAAAAGTACAATAAGCATGACAGGTCTGCCCCTGACGAGGAAATATCAGCATCGTTTCTTTATACTTATGTTGAATACCGCTTAATCTTTTACCTTTAAACACAGGTACATTTTGCTCCATTTGTCCACCTGGATGAGGATTTAATTCAAGTCTTATTTTATTTACTTCATCATTTATTTTTTCATTATCTGCACAGTTTCTAATCAAATCAGCTATTTTATTAAAATGATTTGTCTTCAGCATACTTTTTTGAGGAAAGGTTAGTATGAACAGCGGATCATTTTTATAATTGTTCCAATCAATTAATTCATCAACAACATAATTATTTGATTTAAAAGGAAGTACTTTACCAACAACATCTATATTAAATAATTCTTCCTCTGAAAGATTTTTTATTTGTGGTAATGTTTTATAATTAAAAAGTGTGTAAGCCTTATATTTTACAATATCTTTTCTAATATCTACCGGCTTAGAATCTCTTATAACTTCTATTTTAATATCATTAGACATAGCCAACCCTCAAAAATTCTTGGTAAGTAATCTATTTACCAAGCAATTCGTAAAATTTAAAATATTGATTCTAAAAGTAATATAAGAAAAAAAAAATTAAATAGCAAAAAAATGTATTAATTTTTATTTATGTTTTCTTCAATAATAGACATGTTTGAAGTAATTAATCCAACAGCCATTAATACACTTGATACCAATATTACAAATACGATGATACTGTCTTCAAAATTTATAATCTTATATTGAATAGGAATGCTATAATATAAAAGAATCGTAATCAAACCTCTTGGGGCAATAAATATTTCTGGGAATAAATGAGATTTAATAATTAGTTTTAAATAAAAAAATCTTAAGAAATAAATACATAATAATATCAGTGAACCTGTATATATTGTTTTAAAATCAGCAATTAATCCGAAATCAATAGAAAAACCGAAAATGACAAAGAACAGTGTTCTTACTAAAAAAGACATCTCCTGTGTAATTGTCTTCAAAATTTTATGGTCTTCCTCAATTAATTCCCTATTGAAGAATTTTTTAAATTTATCTGTTATCAAATGATGATTATTAATGACTAAGCCTAAAATAAGAACTAATATTAGAGAAGATAAATGTAATAGTTTTCCTGAAGCATATAAAAGAACTAGTAAAGATAACAAAAACATTAATTTTGCTTTCAATTGAATTTTATTTAACATTAGAAGAAGCAGAATTGATATCACTGCTGATAAAATTAATGTAATGACAATCGAAAAAGCAAATCCACTAATATTCAGAAGGTTTATAACATTATTAGATACTATAAAATTAAAAAGAATTATCCCTATAATATCTGACATTGTAGATTCGTACGTGATAAATTCTTTTTTCTCGTTTGTCAATATGTGAGCGCTAGGTATAGCAATAGCACTACTTATTACTGATAGGGGAAGTGCATAGATAATTGCATTTTTAAAATTAGTCCCTGTTAATAAATAAATTATTAAACCAATTAATAAAGCTGCAAGAATAATTTGGATGCTCGCTGAAAAAAATGCTCTATTTATTACTTTTCTTTTTTTGTGTTTTAATTCGAGTTCGATTGCACCTTCAAATACTATTAAAATTAATCCCAATGTTCCAACAACACTAAGAATATCCATTGGAATTTCGAAATTAAATCGTGTTGCATTAATAATATATTTTATAAAAACTCCGGTTAATATGAGTAAAATAACAGAAGGGACCTTAATTTTTGAAGAGATATAGTTGTAAAAATAGGATAAAATAATGATCACACATAATAATATTAAAAAGTAAAGTTCCATATAAAAAACTAATTATTAATATATTAATAAATTAAATTCCCACCCTATAAATCCTCAGCATCTGGGCACAGTTCTGGTGTGTGAGAACATACAACTCATTCTTGCCATCTTTATTTGCATCAGCTTCATAAATTGATACATTTCTCATTCCCGAAAAAGTAAGTTTGCCGCCCCTGGTTTCCAGTTCAACAAGATTGTATCCTGTATCTTCGCAGAATGAGCCATAACTCGTAACCGTTACTTTTCCAAAACTCGTAATTAGTTTCTGTTTCCTTATTATTATTTTTCCGCTCTTAGAATTGAATCCCGGGTTTGTTCCTCTTATGCCTTTTAGTTCAGTACTGCACTTGTAATTTAATATATTTTCTACCGTATCATTTTTTACAACAAAATTCAAATTGGGCTCAAAACTAAACACAAGGTTTGAATCATTACACGCTTTGAAGAACCACAGGCTTTCATTGAATCTTACCTTACCGAATTTTTCATAAAATTGGTCGAACAAAAGCTGAATTTTCAGAGGAGTATTATTATAAATGGTTATTTTCTCATCACGGTATAAAAATTGACCAACTTTTGCATATTTATTTGTCTCTTCTCCATATTTTTCAATATATTTGAGGTTTCCAAATTCGTCATTTGTTAACCATGTACCAATTCTTTTATTTTTATTATTAATTCTATTAATAACAATTGAATCAATATCTTTACTTGATAATATTTCTTTAATAAATTTTATATCATCTTGATTTGTTAATAACTTAATATAGTTTGATAGTTTGATTTCTTTGCTTTCATTCTTCCCGAATGTAATATATAAGAATGATAAAATAATAACTAAGATAATTGAAAATCTAATTCTTATTAGATGCATATATTCTAAGATTATATATTATTAAAATGGAAAATTTTAACCGAAATTATTCACTATTCGTAATTCCTATTTGTGCCATTTGGCTCATACCTTGATAGCAAAAGTAAAAATTTTTACTATTTAAAGTACGTAGCCATGATAAATAATTATAACAATCAAAAAAAGCAGGCAGAGCAAAGACTCAACCTG
>Ga0208373_1005326_pt1 | contig 10860 bp, 13 predicted proteins | sample RifOxyC2_FD_184036 | JGI IMG/M metagenome (GOLD analysis project Ga0208373, IMG submission 184036) | Soil microbial communities from Rifle, Colorado - Rifle Oxygen_injection C2 (SPAdes) | ecosystem: Environmental > Terrestrial > Deep subsurface > Rock core/Sediment | place: Rifle, Colorado... | reverse complement strand
CAATTTCGAGTCTTGACTCGAAATTGGTAGAGCAATTGAGCAATAGAAAATAGAACAATAGAAAGAAATAAAAGCTCAATTGCGGTCTAATGTTCAATTGTTCTATTGCTCAAAAGGTGATTTATGCCTTTTATGTTCGAGAATCTTGAAGTTTACCAAAAAGCAATTACCTTTGCCGAAAAGATGGGAAATCTAACGGTGGATTTCGCGAAAGGCAATTATTATCTTGTTGACCACCTGAATCGGGCAGCACTTTCAATTGCTACTAATATAGCAGAGGGAAACGGTCGTTACCATAAAGCAGACAGAAAGAATTTTTTCAGAATTTCCCGAGGTTCTGCTTTTGAGTGTGTACCAATTTTAGAACTATCCAAAAGAAAAGGATTGATCAAAGAAGAACAAGCCAAGGTTTTAAAAGAGAATTTGGACGAGATTTGCAAGATGCTCTCAGGGTTGATGGATTATTAATTTGTTGCTAAACTTCACTGCACAGGTATAAGATAATGGTAATTTATTTGTAGTTATGCGAAAGGAGCCACTGTGAAAAAACGAGATAAATTCATAATAGGTGGCATTATCCTTGTAGCGTTAACTAAGCTGTCCAACTTAAAAGAACAGACTTTTGATATAGCGGCATTGATTGGTTTGATTATAGGGGGGGCTTTGGTTGGGTTGCTTGGATATACCATTTTCGGGAGAGATAAGAAACCAAAGCAATAATCGGTTGTCAATTAGGTTGTCGTTTGTTATAACAGTAATGCACTGTATATAACTCATAAAAACTAACTTTAAAATACAACAAAAGGTTATAAAATGTCTAAAAATTTCGCGGGGATAATTTTGGCGGCGGGTAAGGGCACGCGGATGAAGTCGGAAATCCCTAAGGTGATGCATCCTCTCTGCGGCCGGCCGATGCTGGCCTATGTGTTGGATTTGGCTAAGACCCTTAAATTGGACCGGACCATTGTTATCACCGGACACGGCAAAGAGCAATTGCAGGGCCTTTTGGCTGAGTATAAGGCCAAGAGCGTTTATCAGGATAGGCTGGTGGGCACTGCTGATGCCGTCCGAAGAACCGAAGGCACCCTAAAAGGTTTCTCCGGGAATCTACTGATTCTTTATGGTGACCAGCCGCTTCTAAAGGCCGCAACCCTAAAGAAGCTTATTCAAAGACATATTTCCAGCTTTGCCTCGGCTACTATTTTGACCGCTTGCATGGATAACCCCTTTGGATACGGGAGGATAATTCGGGATAATCACGGCCGAGTCCGGGCTATTGTGGAAGAAAAAGACGCCTCCGAGGAGCAAAAAAGGGTCAAAGAAATAAATACCGGGATAATTTGTTTTAAAAAGGATATTCTTTTTAAGGCCATAGCCAGGATAAAACCGGATAACGCCAAGAAGGAATATTATCTCACCGATGCCATAAAAATAATGGCGGCTCAAGGGTTGGCCATTGAGTCTTTATGTATAAGTGAAGATGTCCGGGAGGCCCAGGGGATAAATTCGCGGATAGATTTAGCTCAGGCCCAAAAGATTATGCGCCAGCGGATCTTAGACAATTTTATGGCCTCCGGGGTTAGTATTATTGACCCGGATACTACCTATATAGAAGCAGGGTGTAAAATAGGCCAGGATACCGTAATTTATCCCTTTACAGTTATTGAAAAAGATGTTATAATTAAAAAATTCTGCTCAATCGGGCCTTTTTGTCATTTAAGGCCGGGCACCAGGATTGAAGATAAAGCGGTGATTGGTAATTTTACCGAGATAGTCCGTTCGCGCATTGGCCAGGATACCCTAATGAAGCATTTCAGTTATCTGGGTGATGCCGTGGTGGGAAGAGCGGTGAATATCGGCTGTGGCACAGTTTCGGCCAATTTTGACGGTAAGAATAAGCAGAAGACGATTATAGGAGAGGGCGCCTTTATCGGCTCGGATACGATATTAAGAGCTCCGGTTAAAATCGGGAAGAAGGCGGTTACGGGGTGCGGTTCGGTGATAATCAAGGATGTTTTGGCCGGAGAAGTGGTGGCAGGGGTGCCGGCGAGGACGATTAAAAAGACGATTAAATAGCGCGGAACTACGCGGAACCGGACGCGGAAATACGCACAACATATCAAGCGTGGTTCTGCGTAAGATTCCGCGTAGTTCAGCGATTATTATATGGATAAATTAGCCGTAGTTACCGGTAATGCCAATCCGGAATTAGCCAGAAAAATCTGCAAGTATCTTAAGATCAAGCTCTCTGAATGTTTGGTGGGAAGGTTCAGCGAAGGAGAAATCAGGGTTAAGATTGAAGAAAATATCCGCGGCAAGGATGTGTTTGTTGTCCAGCCGACCTGCACTCCGGTTAATGACAACCTGATGGAGCTTTTGATTCTTATTGATGCCCTAAAAAGGGCCTCCGGGAAGCGGATCACCGCGGTCATGCCGTATTACGGCTATGCCCGCCAGGACCGTAAGGATCAGCCCAGGGTTCCTATTACGGCAAAGTTGGTAGCTAATCTGATTACTGTGGCCGGGGCAGACCGGGTTTTAACTATGGACCTGCATGCCGGTCAGATTCAGGGTTTTTTTGATATACCCTTAGACCATCTTTTTGCCGTGGGCGTGATGGTGGAGTATTTTGAAAAGTTGGAGTTAAGTGATTTGGTGGTGGTTTCTCCTGATGTAGGCGGTATTAAAATGGCCAGGGCTTATGCCAAGAGGCTGGAGGCCGGGCTGGCTATCGTGGATAAGCGCCGGATTTCCCCCGAGTCCACCGAGGCAGTGCATATCTTAGGTGATGTTGAAGGCAAAAATGTCCTTTTGGTTGATGACCTTATCTCTACCGGCTCTTCCCTGATTGAGGCGGTAGAAATTCTCAGCCAGCGGGGGGCCAAGGAAATCCGGGCGGCAATTACTCACGGCGTGCTTTGCGGTTCGGCCCTTGAGCGGATAGAGAAATGCAAAAAACTTAAAGAGCTGGTGATTACTGACAGTATTCCTCTGGATGATGCCAAGAAAAATATCCGGATCAAGGTTTTATCGGCTGCCGAACTTTTTGGTGAGGCAATCAAGAGGATTCATGGCGAAGAATCGGTCAGTTCATTATTCGATTAGTGATAAATATTAGTAACCAGTAACCAGTAACCAGTAACCAGAAGAAATTTCTCTCTGGTTTCTGGCAACTGGCCTCTGGTTTCTCCCGAACGAAGTGAGGGCATATGGAAGAGATAATTTTAGAAGCGCAAATAAGAAAAGATAGCGGCACAGGCAGGGTTAATCGTCTGCGTAAGCAGGCAATTATCCCGGCAGTGGTTTACGGCGAGGGACGAAAAACGCTTACCATCCAGGTGCGTTCAAAGGATTTTGTGAATTTGATGTCGGCGCATCACGGCGAGTCTTTTGTTTTGAACCTGAGGATAAAAGAAGACCTGAAAAATGAAGATAAGGCGGTTTTGATCAAGCAGGTCCAGCACAATCCGGTCACCGACGATATAGTGCATATTGATTTTAATGAGATTTCTCTGACTAAAAAAATAAGGGTAAAGGTTCCGGTTGCCGCCAAGGGTGAGTCTGTCGGGGTTAGGCAGGACGGCGGGGTATTAGACCATGTCCTCTGGGAGATTGAGGTTGAGTGTTTGCCTACCCAGATACCCAAATCAGTCGAGGTGGATGTTACCGCTTTAAAAGTGGGTGATTCTATTCATGTCCGGAACCTGGTTATCCCTCAGGGCTTGAAGGTATTTAATGACCCTGAAGCGACAGTATTGGCGGTGGTCGCTCCGATCAAGGAGGAAGCCGCGCCAACAGTTGAAGAAGCATTGGCAGCAGGGGCAAAGGCTGAGCCTGAAGTGATTAAAGAGAAGAAGGAAAAGGCCGAAGGCGCGGAGGGTGCCTCTGCTAAGACAGCTCCGGGAGAGAAGAAGTAGTGATAGCCCATTGTGCTGTCACTACATGAGGCTTCAGGTGAAGTTAGTCGTAGGTCTAGGGAATCCCGGCCCGGAATATAGAAACAGCCGGCATAATTTGGGTTTTATGGCCCTTGACGGTCTGGCCAAAGATTTACTGCTTGAGTTTAGGCTTGACAAAGAGAGCCGTTCGATGCGGACAACAACTTTTTTTAATAAAGAAGATGTTATCTTATGCAAGCCTCTTACCTATATGAACCTTTCCGGTGAGAGCGTCTTGAAGCTGAAAACAATAAATAAACTCACCGCGCGGGATATCCTGGTTGTCTGCGACGATATAAGTTTAGAGTTGGGCAGGTTAAGAATCAGGGCCAAGGGAAGCTCCGGAGGCCATAAGGGGCTAAATTCTATCATTAAGGTTTTAGGCTCAAATGAATTCAGCCGCCTGCGCATCGGGGTATCTTTACCTAAAAAAAAACAGGATGTAAGCGATTATGTATTGACTGATTTCTCTCCCTCTGAAAAGAAGACAATCCGTCAGGCCTTAGATACGGCGAAAGAGGCGGTTGTATGCTGGCTGAAAGAGGGAATAGAAACAGCGATGAATAAGTATAATGGACAATAATAAGAGGAGAAAGTAATGATTAATAATTATGAGGCAATGTTTATATTACAGCCGAATCTAAATGAGGCGCAGGGTAAAGAAGCTTTCGCTCAGTTGGATGAGGCGATAATTAAAAATGAAGGCCAGATAGTAACCTCCGGGATTTGGTCGGAGAAGAGGAAACTCGGTTATCCTATAAGAAAGTTTCAGGAAGGCCTTTACTATCTGATAACCTTTAAGGCTAAAGCCTCCGCTATCTTGAAGTTAAAGCAGATTTATAAGCTTAATGAGAATATCCTCAGGATATTAATTATTAAAAACGAACAGCAGGAAGTTAATGGCGCGCGCAAGTGATAAGCTCTAATACAAACTCTAAACCCGAAACACTACACTTGTATGAGCATCGTATAGCTCGAGGGAGGAAGTAATGGCTAATTTTAACAAGGTGTTATTAATGGGAAATCTTACTAAGGATCCCGAACTGCGTTATACTCCCCAGGGCACCGCGGTGGTTAATTTAAGGATGGCGGTAAACCGGCGCTGGAAGGATAAAACAGGGGAGTCTAAAGAAGAGGTCTGTTTTATTACCGTGGTAGCCTGGGATAAACAGGCGGAAGTCTGCAACCAGTATCTGCGTAAAGGCGCTCCGGTATTTGTTGAGGGAAGGCTGCAGTCGCGTTCCTGGGAGGATGCTACCGGAGGCAAGCGCAGTGTGGTTGAGGTCCGGGCGGAGAGGGTGCAGTTTTTAAGTTCGTCTCAAGGCGCCTCAGGAGCAAGGGAGCAATCCCAGCCTGACGCGGATGTTATATCAGAAGTAAGTCCTCAGCAGGTAGATTCTGATTCTTTACAGGAAGACAATATTTCGTAGACGCAGATGGAGGGAGTGTAATGATTAAAAAAAGTTTTGCCGGTAGAAGCACCGGCTCAGGCGCTGGCCGCGGCGCGGGACGCGGCGCGGGACGCGCCGGCGGCAGGAATGTCAGAGGCAAGGTATTTACGCTAAAGAAAGAAAATGAATTCGGTTTGCCCAGAAAGAAGGTATGCCGTTTTTGTATTGAGAATGTTAAAGCAATTGATTATAAGGATACTAAAAGGCTGGAAAAGTTTATTAACGAAAGAGGCAAGATGATTTCCCGCCGGGCAACTGGCGCCTGCACTAAGCATCAAAGAGGATTAGGCCGGGCAATTAAACTTACCAGGTATATGGCTTTATTGCCGTATGTAAGGACTTAGTACGGCAGTATTTAAAATTAAAGAAGCGGAGAATATATGAAAGTTATATTAAAGCAGGATGTGGAAAAATTAGGAAAGGCCTGGGATGTGGTTAGTATCAAAGACGGCTATGCCAGGAATTTTTTGTTTCCCCGGGGGCTTATTCTCGCGGTAACCAAAGAAAACTTAAAGCTTAAGGAAAAATTAGAGGCCTCTAAGGCCGTCTTGGAAGAAAAGAATAAAAAAGAGGCCCAGGGCCTGGCCAAGAAACTTCTGACTGAGTCTTTTACCCTTACCCGGGAGGCAACGGCCGAGGATAAACTCTATGGAAGTATTGACGCTCAAGAGCTTGAGAAATTGTTAAAGAGCGAAGGGTATGATATTGACAAGAAAAACATCCTCCTGACTGAACCGATAAAGTCTTTAGGCGCCTATACTGTGGATTTAAAACTGCATCCTGAGGTCACCGCTACCATCAAGGTTTGGGTGGTCAAGAAATAAACCATAGTAATCACCAATACCAATATTTTAATTATAAAAGCTAAGGCTAGGGCTTAGGTTGAGCTATGTCTCAACCTTGACCTCAGCCTCAGCCTTTTCATTTAATTTGGTGCTTGCCTGCTGAGTAGGCAGGGTTATGTAATCGCTCATGCCTCAGGAACTTATCTTAGAAAAACTCCCGCCCCAGAATCTCGAAGCTGAAATGGCTGTTTTAGGTTCGATGCTTATTGACGAAGAAGCCATTGCCCAGGCAATTGAGATTTTATCTCCGGAATTATTCTACAAAGACAGCCACCGCCGCATCTATAACTGCATACTGGGGTTGTTTAATCAGAATAAGGCGATTGATATTATTACCATCTGCGAGGAATTGAAGAAGCAGAATATCCTGGATAAGGTTGAAGGGCCCAGCTATATAGCCTCATTGGTTAATACCGTCCCTACCGCGGCCAATATTCAGCATTACGCCCATATCGTCAGGGAAAAGGCAACCTTGCGGGCTTTAATCAGTAATTCTACCCGGATAATCAGCGATGCCTATACCGCTGAAGGGAATACTGATGTGGTTTTGGATGATGCCGAGCGGCTTATTTTTGAAATCAGGGATCAGCGCAAATCAGGCCAGGTTGTTCCTCTGAAGGAAATAATCAAGGATTCTATTGAGGCAATTGATAAGCTTTATCAGAGGAAGGTTCATGTTACCGGCATAGCCAGCGGATACACCGATTTTGACATCAAGACCGCCGGCCTTCAGCCTTCAGACCTGATTATTGTCGCCGGCCGGCCTTCGATGGGTAAAAGCGCGCTGGCCTTAGGGATGGTGGAGTATGCCGCGGTTATCGAAAAAGTGCCTACCGCGTTTTTCAGCTTAGAGATGTCTAAAGAGCAGATGGTTCAGCGCCTCCTTTGCTCTCATGCCAGGGTTGACGCCCATAAGGTGCGCACGGGATTTTTGTCGCTTTCCGACTGGCCGAAATTAACCGCCGCCGCCGGTAAACTTTCCGAGGCGCCTATTTTTATTGATGATACTCCGTCTATTTCAGCAATGGAATTAAGGGCCAAGGCCAGGAGGTTGAAATCTCAGTATGATATTAAGATGATTGTTTTGGATTATCTTCAGCTTATGCGCGGCTCAAATAAGATTGAGAACAGACAACAGGAAATTTCCGATATATCGCGTTCGTTGAAAGCTTTGGCCAGAGAGTTGAATGTTCCGGTGATTGCCATAAGCCAGCTCTCCCGGGCGGTAGAAAGCCGCACCGACCATAAGCCGCAGTTATCCGACCTCAGGGAATCGGGGGCGATTGAGCAGGACGCGGATGTGGTGGTTTTGCTTATGCGCGAAGAATATTATAATCCCACCGAAGAGAATAAGGGCCTGGCCGAGATAAACATTGCCAAACAGCGTAACGGCCCGGTAGGAGCCTTTAATCTGGTTTTTGTTAAGGAGTACGCCCGATTTGAGAATATGGCCCGGCCGGGAGAGGAATAATTCAATTGCTTTTTGAAGTGTAATTCACTATAATAAAATACATGAGAACAAAATATTTCTTATTTTTTATTATCGGAGCGTTAGCTTTGCTATCAAAAACAGCTTATGCTCAAGGCTCGGCTAATCAGACAGCCGAAGAAAGATCTGTCTTGGGGGCCGTTGTAGACCCGGGTGAGCCTGAAACAGCTTTAAAATCAGCCCAAAGCCCGCCCGCGGTGAGCAGAGTCGAACCGCCTGTCGAGAAAAAAATTACGGCTATTGAGGTTCAAGGCAACAGGTTCATTAGCTCAGCGGTTATTCTTTCCAAGATCAAGACTCGCCTGGGTTCGGTTTATTCCACGAATATTATTAGTGAGGATATCAAGCGGGTCAATGAATTGGGTTACTTCAGCGACATCAAGATAGATACCCAAAATTTTGAGGAAGGGCTTAAGGTGTTCATAATTGTTACCGAGAAATCGCTTATCGGAAAAATTGTTTTCAAGGGATATTTCTCCCGGATAATCCGTGAAGAGAAATTAAGAGAAACTATCAAGCTTAAGGAGGGCCAGTATCTGGATGAGGTTCAATTAAGAGAGGACCTCCAGACAATCAAGGATGCCTGTGTTAAGAAGGGCTATCCTGAGGCCCGGATAACTCAAGGCCAGGTTGTCAGCCCTGAGACTAACAAGGTAATCCTTACCATTACCATTGATTCCGGCGCCCGGATGAAGATAAAAAAATTCGATATCCGCGGCAATAAAAATTTAAAAACCAAAAGGTTGATTAAGCTGATGAAAAGCCGCCGGGCGGGTTTTTTTAGTTCGGGTTTTTACAAAGAAGATCTTTTAAAGGATGATATTGAAAGATTAAAGTCTTTTTACCGCCGGGAAGGCTATACCGACGCGAAGATAGATTACGAAACCGGTTATGGAGCGAAAAAAGGCTGGATGTTTGTGGTAATTAGGATTGAAGAGGGGAAAAAGTATGTTATCGGCCAAGTGCGCGCCAAAGGCAACACGGTTTTTGGCGAGGATGAGATAATTAAATCCCTGAAGGCCTTGGGCGCGGGTAAGGTTTTCAGCCCGGAGAGCATGCACGAAGGCGCTTCTGATATCCAGAGCCTCTATTTTGATAAGGGCTATATTTTTGCCCAGGCTTCTGAGAGTTCTTATCTAAATCCGGATACTGACCGGGTGGATGTTACCTATTCTATAGATGAGGGAATAATCGGCTATGTGGACAAGGTTAAGATACGGGGGAATATAAAAACTAAAGATAAGGTTATCCGGAGGGAGCTAAGGATATACCCGGGTGAGCGTTTTGACGGGGATAAGCTTAAACGCAGTAAGGAGCGCCTGCGGAATCTGGGTTTCTTTGAGGAGGTAGGGTATGATATTGAGCCTTCGGATTCTCCCGACCCAAGCAAAAGGAATCTGGTCGTGGATGTAAAAGAGTCCAAGACCGGAGAGTTCAGTTTCGGCGGCGGATACAGCTCGGTAGACAGTCTGATAGGTTTTATAGAGGTAGCCCAGAAGAATTTTGACTGGAAGAATTTTCCTTATTTTACCGGCGGCGGCCAGGACCTGCGTTTTCGGGCGGAACTCGGTTCAATTACCACTAACTTTGAAATGAGTTTTACCGAGCCCTGGATGTGGGATTATCCGGTATCCTTTGGTTTTGACGCTTACCGCCGGGCCCGTGACCGGGAGACCGATGTAGGTTACGGCTATAGCGAGAAAAGGACCGGAGGCGACCTGCGCCTGGGAAAAGAGTTGAATGAATATCTTAGGGCCGATACGATGTATAAGATAGAAGAGGTGGATATCTCCAACGCCTCCAGCGATGCCACAGCCGATCTGATAAAAGAGGTAGGAACCAATATCATAAGCTCAATGCAGTTTGGTTTAACCAGGGATACCCGGGATAATATCTTTAGCCCTTCCAAGGGCTATGTCTTAGCCGGGACATTTGAACTTGCCGGCGGGCCTTTCGGAGGCGATAAGGATTTTGTCAAGTTTACCACCGCCAACAGTAAATATTTTGGTTTATTTAATTCTTCGGTCTTGGAGTTTAGGCTGCGCGCCGGATTAACCGATGCCTACGCTAATTCCGGCACCGTTCCTATTTATGAGCGTTTTTACGCCGGAGGCGCCTACAGCATCCGCGGATACCACGAAAGAAAAATCGGGCCTATAGACCCGGTATCCAAGGATCCTATCGGAGGCGATTCAATGCTGGTGGGCAACATTGAATATCTTTATCCCATCGTTGATTTCATTAAGGGGGCGGTATTCTACGATACGGGTAATGTCTGGAGAAAAATGTCTGATTTTGCTTCCGGAGATTTTAAATCAGGTTTTGGTTTTGGGGTGAGAGTTAAAACTCCGATTGGGCCGATGAGATTGGATTATGGCTGGCCCTTAAACAAGGAACCGGGTGAGCCTTCAAAAGGAAAAGGCAGGTTTCATTTCAGCTTAAGCCACGGCTTTTAAACGCGAAGGCGCAAAAGATATATATAAGGAGAAAAAAGAATGAAGAAGATATTGATAGTTGTAACAGGTTTGTTATTTTATGTAACGTTTTTAAACATAGCTTTCGCGGCGGGGGAGAAGACCGGTTCGGTGGACGTGGGGAAGCTTTTTGATGAATACGAAAAGACCAAGGAATATTCCAAAGGCCTTGAGCAGAAAGCCGGTTCTTATGAAAAAGAGCGGGATGTCAAGATTTCCGAGATAAAACAACTTCAGGATAAGCTTAATCTTCTTACCGAAGCCGAAAAGGAAAAACAACAGAAGGATCTGGAGGATAAGGTTAAGGCGGCGCGGGATTTTACTTTAACCAGGGAAACCGACCTGAAGAAAGAAGGCGATGACCGGCTTAAAGAGGTAGCTAAAGACATTGAGGAGGCCACAGCCCAGTTTGCCAAAAAAGAGGGTTATACTATGATTTTTAACGACCGGGTATTTGCCTATACCAATAAGGCCAACGATGTTACCGATAAGGTCTTAGAAATGCTCCAGGCGAATTACAAGAAAACCAAGGCGCCAGCGGGGAAATAGCCCTCATAATTTTAAAAAATAAACATGCAAAGCACTTTATCTGAAATAGCCAGGCTTATTGACGGGGAAATAGTGGGGGATCCGGATACCGTCATAACCGGAGTCAGCGGAATA
>Ga0208373_1005321_pt1 | contig 10865 bp, 10 predicted proteins | sample RifOxyC2_FD_184036 | JGI IMG/M metagenome (GOLD analysis project Ga0208373, IMG submission 184036) | Soil microbial communities from Rifle, Colorado - Rifle Oxygen_injection C2 (SPAdes) | ecosystem: Environmental > Terrestrial > Deep subsurface > Rock core/Sediment | place: Rifle, Colorado... | reverse complement strand
AACCCTCCTCTTTCTCACCCTCTGCATCCTCTTTGTCGAATCATTTGTTTCGAGAAAATAATTTTTATTGACATCTCTAGATTTTTTAACTAATATTGTAATCTAAGTAACAATCAGTTTTGTTTATTATTTGGAATAAATATGGAAACGGTAGAAAAACTAACTGAAATACTCAGAAATCACGGCATGAAGATTACCCCACAGCGGTCAATGATCTTCAAGGTCTTAGAGAATAATACCTCCCATCCATCCGCTGAAGAGGTCTTTAAAAAGGTGAAAAGGGTTTATCCTATGGTGTCGTTTACCACGATCTACAAAACCCTGGAAACTTTGCGGGATCTGGGAGAGGTGAAGGAACTCTTTATTGACGAAGACCGTAAACACTACGACCCCAACATCAATACCCACCATCACGTCATCTGTTCTAACTGCAAAAAGATACACGACATATTCGAAGATTTTTCACCACACATCAAATTACCCGCCTCCCTAAAAAAACATTACACCGTCTCTGGCTTTCAGATATCCTTCCACGGTACCTGCAAGGAATGCGCTTAGAGCTGTTTTTAACCACAGATTTCTCAGACTTCGTCGTGAGCGCTCAGTCGAACGATTGCACAGATAAAAACACACATAATCTGTGAAATATAGATTTTAAGAAGAATCTTTTTGGTACCCGTTGCAGGTTCACTCATTAGAAGGTACAGACGCACGCAATGCGTCTCTACATTTACTTTGGGTTTGAAGAAATGGTGTCAAGTTAATCCCTTTAAGTCCCCCTTAACAAAGGGGGATTTAGGGGGTTGTGTTTTTTCAGGGGTTATTCCCCGTTTTCACGAGGACAAGTTTACAACCCCCTAGCCCCCTTTTCGTTCGACTGAGCGCTCACGACGAAGTCTAAGGGGGATTTATGCATCGCATATGCCATGTGAGCCGTATAAATAAAATGAAAATTCCTATACAATCAAGTTACAAACCCTTACGAGGGATTTCTTAGATTTTTATAATATCTGTGCAATCGTTCGACTGAGCGCTCACGACGAAGTCTGCGAAATCTGTGGTTTCAAGTTTTGGAGGCCTCGATAAGAGCCTTGAATAAGGCCAGGTGGTGTGGTGAATCTGTCATGCGTTCGGGATGCCACTGAACGCCCACCAGAAATGGGTAATCTTTCCATTCGACGGCCTCAATAATACCATCCTCAGTGTGGGCTGTGTCCTTCAAACCATTACCCAGCCTTTTAATTGCCTGGTGATGTGTGCTATTGGCCTTGATACAATCTGTCCCAATAATCTGATAAAGGAGGGAGTTTTTTTCAATAGTTATTGTATGGGTGCAGCGCTCGTTTTTTGAATCCTTATGAATTATGGGTGTTTTGACTTCAGACGGAATGTCCTGTATTAATGAACCACCCAATGCGACGTTTACAAGCTGAGCGCCATAGCATATAGCCAAAATGGGATTTTTCATCCGGATGGCTGTCTCTACTAAAGCAATATCGGAGATATCCTTATCGGGATGGACACATACGGTCTTTTCATGTCTTTCTTCACCATAGCGTTGAGGCGGGACATCATTCCCTCCGGTCAGAAGCAGTCCATCTATTTTTTCCAGTAAAAATTTCACATCGTTTTTGTCATTGATAATGGGCAATAAGAATGGGATTCCACCTGCGGCAATGATGGCCTCGCAATAGTCTCTGTAAGTAAAAGAATAGGGTTGTTTCCCTTCCTCTTCGTAATCGCAATTGATGCCGATAATCGGTTTCATATTTTAGAACAATCGTATATGGGATGAAAAGGGAATTGTTCTATATTTGATATCTCCGTTGTTAAGTCAATGGGCTTGTATCTTTTTAAATTTGTGTCATCTGTGGTTCCAAAGTTTTTTACAAGATATATCGGCTCAAATCCTCGTCTTTTGCTATGGCTTGCAATTTATCCTGCACATACTTCGCATCTATTACGACCTCTGCGCCGTCCATATCAGGGGCATTGAAGGAAGCGTCTTCCACGAGTTTTTCCATCACGGTATGCAATCTTCGTGCGCCGATGTTCTGTGTGCGTTTATTAACTTGTACGGCAATATCTGCTATGGCCTCGATGGCGTCATTTTCAAATCGCACCTTGATTCCCTCAGTTTCCAGAAGCGCCTTGTATTGTTTGATCAAGGCATTTTTGGGCTCGGTTAATATCCGTAAAAATTCCTCTTTTCCAAGGTCTTCTAATTCCACCCGGATGGGGAATCGCCCTTGAAGTTCTGGGATTAGGTCAGACGGTTTGGATACATGAAATGCGCCTGCGGCAATAAAAAGGATGCGGTCGGTATTGACCATTCCGTATCTTGTATTTACCGTAGTGCCGTCAACAATCGGCAACAGGTCTCTCTGCACACCTTCCCGTGAAACGTCGGGGCCGTGTGTGCTTTCGCGACCTGCGATCTTATCGATTTCATCAATAAAGATAATGCCAAATAATTCCGTCCTGCGAATTGCCTCATGCATGACCTTTTCCTTATCAATGAGCTTTTCAGCCTCTTCCTGTATTAATATTCTTTTTGCCTCGGCGACAGAGACCTTTCGCACCTGTGCGCGTGGAGGAATTACCTTTTCCAGCATGTTTTGGAAATCCATGCCAATTTCTTCAACTCCTGCCACGATACCTTGCAGTACATAAGGTTTTTCATGGATAGTAATTTCCACCATACGATTGGCAAGTTCTCCGTCTTGCAATTTTTTCCGGAATTTTTCCCGTGTGCTTAAACGCTGTTCTTCGGCTTCGATATTAGACGGTTCGGTACTTTTTGGCACAGGCGGCAGTAACAAATCCAGGAGTCTTTCCTCCGCCATCTTCTCGGCCTTTTCCTGAACGTTCTGGATCATCTCAGACTTCACCATATTTACACCGATTTCGGTAATATCACGTATCATCGATTCCACGTCGCGGCCATGGTAGCCCACCTCGGTATATTTTGACGCTTCGACTTTGAGAAAAGGCGCCTTGACGAGCGCAGCCATACGTCTTGCAATCTCAGTTTTCCCAACGCCCGTAGGGCCGATCATAATGATGTTTTTAGGTAAAACTTCTTCCCGTAATTCATCGGAAAGCTGCTGTCTGCGCCATCGGTTACGAATGGCTATGGACACAGCACGTTTGGCATTTTTTTGACCAATAATATATTTATCAAGTTCTTCAACGATCCTGCGCGGCGTCAGTTCCTTCACTACTTGATTTCCTCCACCTTGATATTTTTATTGGTATACACACAAATGTCCGCTGCAATGTTGAGGGACTCTTCCACGATCTCTTTTGCGTTCAGCGAGGTATGTTTTATTAATGCCCTGGCTGCTGCAATCGCATAAGAACCGCCAGAGCCAATACCAATTATACCATCGTCTGGCTCTATTACGTCACCGCCGCCGGAGATCAAAAAGGAGTGTTGTTTATCGACAACGATAAGCAGAGATTCCAATCGCCTTAGCACCTTGTCTGTGCGCCATTCCTTGGCTAATTCATGAGCGCTGCGCAGGACATTTCCCTGATATTGTTCGAGTTTGGCGTCGAACCTCTCCATCAGGGCGAATGAATCAGCTGATGAGCCTGCGAAGCCCACAATAACCTTGTCATGATAGAGCCTTCGAATCTTTTTGGCATCCTGCTTAACTACGGCGGCGTTCATGGTAACCTGGCCGTCACCGCCAATGGCGATCTGCCCGTCCTTTCGGACTGCCAGGATAGTGGTAGATATGATAACAGGGTTCACATTCAAATCCTTTTTATTAGAAAATAGGTATTGAGATTATTTTTGAATTAGTTTTTTATGTTATCAATTTACAGAAGAGTTATCAAGGGTTTTCTCATTTGTTATTGTTTGACAAACAACGAATTGGACGTATAATTAAGCCAGAGCTCACCACGTATAATCTGTGAATGAGGGGAATAGTTGCTTAATATTTTATAGCAATTTATGATAGTATTTTTTGAAAGGAGGTATATGTTATGGTAGCCAGGGATATTATGAATAAGATTGTTACTGCAGCAAAGAAGAATACGATTGGCAGGGATTTGGCAATAAAATTGTTATCCGGCATGTACAGCGGACTGCCTGTTGTGGACGATAAAGGAATGGTTGTTGGGGTGGTAAGCGAGTTTGACCTTTTAAAGGCAATTAGAGTCGGGAAAGCGCTGGAGCAGGTGAAAGCTGAGGATATTATGTCCAAAAATCCTATTTGTGTCTCAGAAAATACTGCAGTTGACGAGATCATAGACCTTATGATGAAACATAATATTATTCGTGTGCCTGTAGTGAGAAACAATAATCTCGTGGGGGTCATTTCCAGGTGTGACATCCTCAGCAGTATTGTGGAACCTGAGTTTGTGACGGTTTTTGCCGATTAAAATAATTATTTAACCACGAATAAACCTAGCGCGGCCTTTGGCCGCAACCAAATTCGAAATACGAATATCAAAATACGAAACAATTTCAAATGACAAATGACAAAAAACTCAATGCTCCAAACTTTACGTAAGCCTCGTCTAATCAATGCATTTCAGTTATGCAGTTTGAAAAACGAGCATAAAAAACAAGAAGTTGATGGATAGTAGTACAAATAGGCACGAATAAAAAAAGATGTAAATAAGGGGAAATGGAGGAAAATGAGGCAACGGTGGGAAAAATAAAACCTAAATCCATTTCGATAGATTCAGGAAAACTCTTTTCTTCCTCATTCCCCCCTTTTCGTAAAGGGGGACTAAGGGGGGATTATGTGAACAACCAGAATACATAAGCGCCGTACCAGATCAATAAGAGTACACCTTGCCCACGGGTAAGTACGAATTTCCAGGTAATTATGGGGATGAGAAATATGCTGAAAAAGAGCATGACGGGCATATCGACACGGAGAGAAGCGCTATTAACTCGCAAGGGCTGGATTATTGCGGCAATACCAAGAACGGCGAGGATGTTAAAGATATTGCTGCCCAGCACATTCCCCACGCTGATATCAGATTCCTTACGGATGGCAGCAACCATTGAAGTGGCAAGCTCCGGAATGGAGGTACCCACGGCAATAACGGTAAGCCCTATAACAAGCTCACTGATTCCCATAACCCTTGCGAAATATATGGCCGAATGAACCAGCAGGTGTGCGCCTCCGACAAGCGCCCCAAGACCAATTACGATAAAAACTATATCCTTAAAGATGTTTTTATCCCGTGCTGCTATAAACTCCTCAAATTCCTCATATTCCTGTTCAATTGTCCTGGATTCCCTCAAGGCTATCCGGTATACATAACAGGTGTAAGCCAGAATCCCGATAAGAAGAATGCTCCCTTCCAGGCGGCTCAGAGCGCCGTTCCATCCCATAAAGTATAAAAGCATGGAAATACCCACTACAATCGGCATCTCACGATAAATAAGTTTCATGTCAATTTTCAGGGGTCGAACAACGGCAGAGAGTCCCAATATGAGACCAATATTGGCAATGTTGCTTCCAATGACATTTCCCATGGCAATATCGCTTGAATGCTTAATACTGGCAATTACACTGGTAACTAGCTCTGGAGTTGAGGTGCCAAATGCAACTATGGTAAGACCTATAACTACGGGTTTGATATTGAAAGAACTGGCGAATCTGGAAGCCCCTTTTACGAGCCATTCTGCCCCAAAGTAAAGACCTGCAAGACCTGCAATGAACAATATGATTTGTAATAGCATAAATAAAATGAAAATTCCTAACCCGAACGAGTCGGAAAAGAAAGTCCTTCTGTTTCCTCACACAAAGCCACCAAGACACAAAGATTTATGGTATATCCCCATTTCCCCGTTTTCACGAGGACAAGAATTATTCTTGATATTTCCATCCTTCATCATTCTTTGCGGCTTCGTGTCTCTGTGTGATTACTTCTCCCCATTTTCATGAGGACAAGTCTTATTCGTTAAAAAATATTTTGCTGAAAATGTAAAAATAATTTTTACATGGCATATTTGTAATTATTACAATTCTATCTGGTTAGGAAATGGCACATTCAATATTGAAGTGCAACACTTGGGAAAACGACTTCGTAAGGGGTTTTAAATTTCAGACACTTTCTTGTTTGAAATAAAAAGGATATCTCGATGACCTACGGAATCCTTTTCGAGGACAAACATTGGCATTTCAAGTAATTTTGAAGCTTCTTTGAAATCTTTCTCCTGTATGAAAAGAAACACACGTTCATTCGAATTCAGGAATCGTCTCAGTTCATCTATCCCGCATAGTGCCTCTATATGATTTTTATTGGTATAAAACAGATAAGGGTCTCTGAAAAAATTGTACATGGCCAATTTTTCACCGGGCTTCATCACAGAATTTGCCTTGTCGCAGATTTCTTTGGCGGATTTATATTGATTCAGAATCGGAATAGCCTTCAAGGTGCCGATATTAAAAGCGAAAAATACAACAAAAATAAGCGTGAAGAGAAAAGGAATTATCCTGCCATGCCTTGCGAACCTCGACATCATAAGGCCACCGATCAGGAGAATTGCCACAAATGGAATTGTTGAAGATGTATACTGTGGAAAGAGTTTATATACCACTATCGGTAAAAGAATACTGAGTGCAAGTGAAATTCCACACAGAATATAACACGGATAATAGCCTATTCTTTTAAAATGTTTTTCACGGAATTGCTCAACAAATTCATTCAAAAACCATGCTGTAATCAGGGCTGCAGCAGGATAGAGAGGAAGGACGTAAATATCTCTTTTCCCAGACACAATCGAAAAGAAAATGAAAACTACCGCAAACCAAATGACAGGCATCAAGATATTTTGTATCTTTGCCCGTCCTTCTTTGGAAAACAGGTATATAGCGATACCCGGGATAAAGAGACTCCACGGTATAAAATTGACAGGAAAATTTATGAAATAATAATAAAATGGACGTTTGTGGGCAAACGAACTGGCAAATCTACCGACATTCTGCTTGAAAAGAATCTGGTAAGTATATTCCTTGCCGCCGTAAATACTCGCCAGATAGACCCAGGTAAATACTATAAAGAGAAATATTGCCCCGCCTATCCAGGGACGAGTTTCCTTTAAGACCCGAATATCCTTTTTCAAGATGAGATAGGTTAATACAATGCAAAATGGAATGATGAAGCCTACAGGTCCTTTTGTAAGCACCCCCAGCGCCATGAAAATGTAAAAGAGGATGTAATATCGCCGTTCTTGTTTTTTTACTTTACCTTCATCCTTCCCTTGAAAAGATGGGGGAATAGGGGGAGTAATCGGGCTGTGATTATGCCGTGCTGCGTATCCTTTATAGAAACAGAGTATCGCCATCGTAACGAAAAAAGTGAGGAGGACGTCAAAGGCCACGCGATGCGCCATCCACAGGAACTTTGAACTGGTGGCAAGGAAGAGTGATGCCAGTAAAGCGATTCGCGTATTATGGTATAAACTTTTGCCGAGATAAAATATTGCCAGACAGCAGCCGATGCCTGCGAAGGCGGAAGGCAGGCGGGAAGACACCGCCGTAATCTTTCCAAAGGGAATCGAAAACAAATTAATGAGCCAGAATAAAAGCGGGGGTTTATCAGGATATGGTTCGCTGTTTAAATGAGGAACAATAAAGTTGCCGCTGTCCCGCATTTCTTTCGAGACTTGCGCATAACGAGGCTCATCAGGCGCCCATAAGTCCCTTTTTCCTGTATTGAACAGGAAGAGAAATGCCGTAAACAGTATGATACAGGCTGCTATTGTCCGCGTGTTGTTGATAGAGGGTGTTAAGCTCATCTTACTATAGTATTACCTTGTAAAAACTTTTTTCCCCCATTTTCATGAGGACAAGTTTTGGAAAGTTTTTTTACACCCCCTTGTGTCTCCCCCTTGCGAAGGAGGGAAAGAGAGGGGGTCATTTGGTTGCGGCAATGCTGCGTCATGAAAATCTCGATGGTTTTTCAGTTTCCGCAGCTTCCAGCCGAGCCCAACCAATAATAAAACACACGCCCAAAAGGTATTGCCCAGTGCTCCCAGACGATTGAAGCCGGGTACTGGTAACGTAAAACAGAGGAGAAGCAAACAGACCATAAACCAGGTTAATGTCTTATTCCATTCCCGGGATGGAAACGGTGTAGTTAACAGGATATTTAAGACGACCATGAGCGGATACAAGAGCCAGACATAAAAATAGGTAAACGAAAGCGGTGTAAAGAGCAGGATTAACAGTAACAGCATGGCATACTCGATAGAATTAGAGAGCATCGTTCGCCGAGTATAGCGAGGCATTGAAATGATGTAAAAGAGGCAAAAACCGAGGCCAATAATTACAATGATACTATTGACGTACTTAAATTCAAGGTTTACTAAATTTACATAGCGGGGCTTATTTTTATCCCGGAAAGCATCCACAGGTCTCAGGAGTCGATTGGCAACAGCGATCAGCGATTGATTTTCCCAACTGTACCCGCGGCTGGGACGTTGGGCAATCGAATTGGCATCATAATGGAATACCATGCCTTCACTCCAGGTTTTGAGATCCTGCAGATTGCGCTGAAATCCTCGTAATGGAGCAGGCAAAAGCACGAGAAAAAAGAACATGAACGCAAGCGTAAACAGCGTTGCTTTCCAATGCCGGCGATACACTAAATATGCAATGGAAAGGATTGGGAACGCTTTGATTGACACTGCCGCTGCAATCAATGCTCCCGCACACCATTCCTTCTTCAGTTGAAGGCAGGTGAATGCTCCCAACATGCATGCAAGTAGTAATAAATTGGGTTGTCCCAACAGGTAAATGTCCCAGATGTAAGGTGCGCAACAGGCGGTTGGTATCAGGTACAGGAGCGAATGTTGTCGCAATGCCTTTCCTGTGGTGAGATATACAGACAAAAAGACACTTGAAACCCATGCGGCTGAATTTACAAGCACAAGAGTTCCGATGAATGGTAATAGTCCTAATGCACTCAGAAAAGCGAAACAGACAGCCGCAGGGGGCGGATACATAAACTGGAACATTTCATCTCCACCTTTTATGTAAATGTCGCCATGATGAAGTGCAGTCTGTCCGATTTGATAGTATCTACCGTAGTCCTTCGTATGATCATGGGTGTGACTACGAAAATAGTTGCAGACAGGGAGAACGGAAAATCCCACAATGGCAACTGCGAATATGATGATCAAGAGTTTATAGGTGCGATTGTTTAGATTCTTTTTTACATCCATAGCGCTGATAGCCACAACTAAACTAACCACCCATCTTCCCCGCCTTTCGAAGGAGGGGAAAGAGGGGCGGTTATAACTTCAACTCGTTCCGATAAGACATCATTTACGCATTATACAAAAAACGTCTTTAAAATCAAAAGTTAACTGATGTTTATACTTAAAATATCTTTTTACAAAAATCTTTATAGATAGCAGCCTTTTAATCTTTCATTGTAGTGATACTAAAAAACACTTGGATTACATTACAACGTCAGTTAAAATTAAAATCTTACTACAAACAAGAATTGACTCATGTTCTCCCTCGTAAAAATCATTGACATAATCGTATAAATTATATATACATGTTAACAAGTATTAATAATCTATACGCGAGGTTGAATGCAGACACGAGCACACGAACTAATGAGTTTTTTTCAGCATCATGGCGGGGTAGCGCGGTTTTCCGTTATTCTAGGGGCTGGATTTCATCCTGATTCGCTCAGCGCTCTTGAAAAAGAGGGGAAGGTTGAAAAGATTGCCCGGGGTCTTTATCGTATATCTGATTACGATCCTGGTTCTCACCCTGATCTTGTTATTGCATCGCTTCAGGCTCCGAAGGGTGTTATTTGCCTTCTTTCCGCCCTTTCTTTTTATGAAGCAACAAATGAAATTCCTAAATATGTGGATCTAGCTATTCCACAAGGTACACACGCCAATAGAATTAAATACCCCCCAGTCAAATTTTACCGCTTTGCGTCCAAAGCATGGAAAACAGGGATTGAAAAACACGAAGTTGAAGGTTGCCAGATCAAAGTTTATAGCCTTGCCAGGACGATTGCCGATTGTTTCAAATTCCGCAATAGAATAGGTGTCGATGTAGCGAGAGCCGCCCTCAAAGTTGCTGTTGCAGAAAAAGGTATAAAACCAAAAGAAATCATGGAATACGCTAAAATTTGTCGTGTAGATAGCATTATAAAGCCAATACTGGAAGCTCTGATATGAAAAAGGATAAAAAAAACAGAGAAGCTTCTGTGAGGGCTTTGATTCAAAATAAAGCAAAAGATTTAAAGAAACGACTCTAGAACTTACAGGAGTTTGTTAAAGCAAGGACAAATAAGTAATGGCAATAAAGAAAAGTCAATTATACAGTTCCATGAAGGTAAATATCCACTTGCCAAGGATGGGGTTTAAGATATGAGCAAAGAAAAATCTATACGCAGAAAACCGGCAGTATTGCCGGAAGATTATGCCGTATGGGTTGTTTCTCTTAAAAAGAGAATTGCCGGTGCTCGCCAGAAGGCTCTGCTTGCCGCGAATGCCGAACAGATCAAATTGTACCATGAGATTGGGCGTGAAATATTGGACCGTCAGAACCGGCAGGGGTGGGGCGCTAAGGTGATTGATCGGCTTTCGGCGGATCTGCGGGAGGCATTCCCTGATATGAAAGGTTTATCCGCTTCGAATCTTAAATATATGCGGTTTTTTGCACAAGAATGCCCTGACCGCACAATTGGTCAGCAGTCTGCTGACCAATTGCCATGGTGGCAAGTCTCTAATCGCTGATAAAGTCGAAGATGTTAAAAAAGAGGTAGATAATGCTTGATATAAAAACACTTGAGTCATGGCTTTGGGACGGGGCGTGTAGTATTCGCGGGGCGGTGGACGCGCCGAAGTTTAAGGACTA
>Ga0208373_1005318_pt1 | contig 10869 bp, 7 predicted proteins | sample RifOxyC2_FD_184036 | JGI IMG/M metagenome (GOLD analysis project Ga0208373, IMG submission 184036) | Soil microbial communities from Rifle, Colorado - Rifle Oxygen_injection C2 (SPAdes) | ecosystem: Environmental > Terrestrial > Deep subsurface > Rock core/Sediment | place: Rifle, Colorado... | reverse complement strand
AGATCTCCCGCCGGGTTGGCGACAGCGCCTCGCCCTGGGCTGCGCCCTCCTCCACCGCCCCCGGATCCTCTTTCTCGACGAACCGACCTCCGGCGTCGATCCGATCACCCGGCGCCATTTCTGGACTTTCATCGGCCAGCTCGCCGGTGAAGGGATCACCATCTTCGTGACGACCCATTACATGGACGAGGCAAGCCACTGCGGACGGATCGTGATGATCAACGAGGGGAGAATTGTCGTCATGGGTAGCCCGGAGGAGATCATCCGTGGAACCTGCCCCGGACAACCGGACGCGGACCTGAACGACGCCTTCGTCGCCCTGATGTCCGGGAGAAAAGGGGCGAGAGATTAAGGACAAGCTTCAAATTTCCTCACTGGATGAGATGGTCGATATGGTGTCCCTCCAGGGGGCGAGGGATTAGAGACAAGCTTCAAATTTCCCCTCCCCTTGCGGGAAGGGATAAAAGTCACGTTTCCCCTCCCTAGGCGGGAGGGGATGAAGGGGAGGGGGAGAAAGACCGCTTATGCCGGAGATGATTTCCATTCCGAGAAAACCGCGGATCGTCGGCGTGATGGGGAGCCGCGGTGATGAACCGGAAGCGCGGGAACAGGCCCGCCTCCTGGGTGAGGCCATTGCACGGCGGGGTCATGTTTTGCTCACAGGCGGCGGTACGGGCCTTATGCGGGCGGCCTCCGAGGGCGCCCAGGTGGCCGGGGGGCTGGTCATCGGGATCCTCCCCAACGACCGGCAGCGGCCGATGGACGGCTATCCGAACGAGTTCGTCGATATTGCCGTCTTCACAGGGATGTACGAGGGGCGGAACGTCATCAACGCCAAGACGCCGCATTGCCTGATCGCCCTCGCCGGCGGTGCAGGGACGCTCTCCGAGATCGTTCTGGCCCTCCGCGCAGGCACACCGGTGATCGGTCTGAACGCCCCTGGGGTATCGCTCGCCGGATCGGAGGGGATCGTCCGGGTCGCCACAGTCGATGAGGCCCTCCGGGTCATGGACCGGATCCTTGCCGAGGGAAAAACAACAAATTGATGGAGTTATTATCAATCAATTCACTTTATAGACCAAATTGCCCCACCGTGAAGTCGGTAGACTATGACGGTCGATGAGGCGTCGCCACATAGAGTTGTCTCAAGTCATCATAAAGCTTTGCAGCTTTAGGTAAGCTATCTCAGGGGGAGGTTTTCAAAAAAATCATGATCAAGGAAACTGGAGCAACTCCACTTACTCTCCTATCATCTGCCGAAGTTTGGGACCGGATTGATCCCCTTGCTCCAGACCTTGGGACGGATCCTGTCGTGATGGGACTGGGGGCGCTCCCATACGCCCAATTGTCATGTCCGCAATTCGAGCGACTCTGTTATGAGTTACTCGTTGCCGAAGGTTTCTCGCCGCGCTTCTTTGGACGTAGAGGACAGCGAGATTACGGCGTGGACATCATCGTCGAGTCGGGCGAAAAGCGAAGGGTCTACCAATGCAAGAACTTTGCGCATGAGCCCAAATCGGCCGAACTCCGAGACGCGGTCGCCAAATTTGAGGCAGATTGGCTCATTGGGGCCAATCTGCCTCGCCCACAGCAATTTGTGTATTGCTGTCCACAACCCTTGAACGACAAGGCGTTGGGCGAATCCTGGACCAAATTCAAGGACGATTTCCAACAGCGGACGAAGGTGGAAGTGTCTTTCTGGGACAAGTACGCGCTCGATGCCCGCCTGCGGCGGCTGCCCGACATTGTAGCAGGTCTATTTTCGGATTCTTACGCAGAGCACTTCTGCATGTGCGATGACTGGCGTGATGATCTATGGATCAGGGTAAGCTGGAACGAAGCTCGCCACCCGTCGATAGAACGCTTCCTGAATTGGCATAAGCGAGGCGCCATCTACGTTTCCGATGAGGACGAACAGCATTTTCAGGATCTTTTGTCCGCTTCGCCAGTTCTGGCCATTCGCGGTCTCCCAGGATCCGGCAAAACATTCTTTGGTTTGGAGATGGGTTGTCGCTTATACGAGCCGCGGCGCCGCCTCTATTACGCCACACTGAAGGATTCCACCAATCCTGACCGTCTTTGGAAATCGGTGCGCCGGCGTGGCAACCTGCCGTCCTTGTTCGTGTTGGATGACTGCCACTTGGATCTAAATTGCGCTGGGATAGTCCGAGAACGTCTGGTCCCAGAATTGAAGGGTGGCGCCGTAAAGCTCCTGTTTATCCTACGCGACCCGCCAGTCTCTGCGATCCATGAGTTCGATGATACCCCTGACTGGCTGATAAGCTTAGAGCAAGATGAAGCACTTATCGACATGAGGACCAGCCTGAACCGAACACGCACTGTCGTCGAGCATCTGCGAACCGACATGGTCGGCTTATCTCAACTACGACTGGGGAAGCTTCATCACTTCAGTGGAGGTGATTTACTGCTGCTGGACGAACTTCTCAGTGGCATCCATTCGCCTCTGGAGTTGGATGAGTTACGTCCCGAAAAGCTCTACCATCAAATTCGGTCCCGGTATTTTGAAGGTAATCGGATTCTTCCGACCATCCGGATACTGGCCTCTCTGGCGCAATTTGATCTTACACCATTAGCTTCCTTTCTCGATGGTGGGTGGCAGTCGGGCGAGAAGGCTCTGGCGGCCCCTCTCATGAGCGAACTATTCGGGCCGCCTCGCTATCAGTTTCTCCATTCATCCCTCGCAGAACTTGTGCTTCGTGCACAAGCGGCCTTGGAAATCGATACAGCTCATTTAGAGCAAGACGTAGCGAAGACGACCGCAGGCGCGCTACTCACCTATTTGCACCATCTTCTGCTCTCAAGTGCTGCGAGGGATGGTCGCGAGGTCGTGTTTATGGCGAATCTGGAACTCGTGCTGACGGGACGACTCAAGCTGGCTGAAGGATCGGTAGAGGCGGGGATTAAGGCCAGTGTTCTGGCGGACGAGGCGATTCAAGCCGGCGTTGAGGCGCACCTCAACCATTGCTCTTTCAACTTTTTGAACATCTGTCTTATCAACCTTTCCATAGCGGCCCATCCAGCACTGAGACGCTACTTGGAACTGGTCGAAAATCGCTTCAGACTCTTGTTCCAACACCATCATGATGGTTTCGATTCAATTGGCTTGAAAACAGTTGGAACCGGCTTCTTGTCGCTGAGACGAAACGCTCCGGACGTCCTCGCGAGGATGGAAGAAGAGTTTGGCTCCGAGAATTTACTGTGCCTGATCGTCGCCAACGGTAATCTGTTCGAACTGTTCAGGATCCTGCAGTACGCCACCTCCGCCTTCCGGGAGGCGCTGATGGACCGGCTCGACCCGGGTAGGGCCACCGCCCTGGTCGAGAAGACCATTACCGCCAGGCGCTCGGTCGGCACGCTGCATTTCACCATACGCGAATTGAGCAAGACAGACCCGGCCTTGCTCGGGCGTCTGGAACAGGCCATCGGTGCGCAACAGTTCCTGCGCCTGATCGCCGCCAACGGCACTCTGTTCGAACTGTTCAGGATCATGGAGTACGCCACCCCCGCCTTCCGGGAGGCGCTGATGGACCGGCTCGACCCGGACGGGGCCGCTGCCCTGGTGGATAAGACCATCGCTGCCGGGCGCTCGGTCGGCACGCTGCCTCTCGCCATGCGCGAATTGAGCGAGACAGACCCGGCCTTGCTCGGGCGCCTGGAACAAGCTATCGGTGCGCAGCAGTTCCTGCGCCTGATCGCCGCCAACGGTACTCTGATCGATCTGTTCGGGATCCTGGAGCGCGCCACCAGCGCCTTCCGGAAGGCGCTGGTGGACCGGCTCGACCCGGACGGGGCCACCGTCCTGGTCGATAAGACCATCGCCGCCGGGCGCTCGATTGAAAGCCTCCACCACACACTGCGGCAACTTTCCAAAATCCCGGCTCAGCTTGAACGCCTCGAAGATCTGATAGGAGTCCACGGTTGGTGGCGTTTATTTGTCGGCGTTGGCACTCTGAACAGCATTAGTCAGAACACCCAGGTCATGAGTGACGTTTTCCGCGAACGAATCATTAATGCCTCTTCAGACCTGGGTGTCCCGGAATGGCAAGGAATCATCGCACGTGGCCTTTTCTTGAACGCCTGTACCTTTGTTACCGACAAACTCGCTACCTATCCGGCGGCCAGCCGTACGGCGTTTTGTGAAGCACTTCGTCAGGCTGCCGGCCCATTAGCGGCCGAAGCAAGCTGGTTCGACATCAACCCCAGCCACCCGCCCGCCAGCCCTGATTCCGACGAGAGTAGAATCCTGCATGAAGCACTGCGGATGAGGGTCGAAGGGATTAACATGGACGGTTTTTTCGGGCTGGATTTCCGCGAAGCAACTAACGCCTTAGCCTTCGCCTGGCGGAAACGTATCGACCTACGCCCTAGTTTGGCCTCTCACTTCCTGGAGATTCTTCCACCTACAACGGAATGGCCACGGCAGGAAGGTGTAATTGCTGCCATACGTCTCGTGTTGGCCATTGCCCGATCGGAAGCCATCCCGTTGCAGGATGCACAACAACTCCTCGCGACAACCGGTTTGTTCCTGGACCAGGATGTCTGCGCGGAAACCCACACATTGCCTCTATTCCTGCTGATTTGGAACATGGTCGCACTGCATTATGAGCGCGTGACCAATCACTCTTTTGACGGGGCGTTGCCGAATAAGTTGGTTGAAACACTCCTGGACCAACTGGAGCAACGCGTCCGTTCCAAAGGCCCGAACAAAGAAAAAATTGCCCAGTTAGCGCTTGCCGGCCTGCTCGGGTTCTTGCTGCCGTCAGTTACGGCCAAGCTGCGCAACATCATCAAACCGTTCTCAGGTACGACGCCATGGTTGGAGGAGGAAATTAATAAAGATCAGGTGGGATTTGTACCGGCTTTGTTCGCACTGGAAGGGATTGCCCTGCTAAAACAGAGTGATGCAGTGTTCAAGCCTTTGGTCTGCGCGAAAATCTTATTGAAGCTGGGAAAATACGAGGACATAGGCCCGGCAATAGAACATCTGCGCGAGCGTGTGAAACGTCATGGAAAGCGCCGGTAGAGGGTCAGCATTGACCATCTACCATACCAAACTGTGGTGGACTGGAGGTGAGATTCCTCCGGTCTACCCGGTGATGAATCTTATTTATAGTCCGCGCAAAACAGATATAGTCTCAACCCTCACAGAAAATAGTCATGTTAAAATGAGATGATTTAAGGTATGTTTTAGCCGGAAAAGCAAAACCAATTGTGGTTAGGATGCCATGGAATCCGATCAGTTTACAACACGAATTCCCACCCCGGACGTTGATGAGCGGCCGACGGTTTACGCCGACCGGGTAGGGCGGTGGTATGCCGCCCTGGTGTCGGATGATCACAAGCGACGGTTTGGCCAATATCTGACACCGGTCGGGGTCGCGATGTTCATGGCTATGCTCTATCAGTCAGGCGTACGGCAGCAGTTCCGGATGCTGGACCCCGGGGCGGGGTCGGGGGTTCTGGCCTGCGCACTCCTGGAAGTTTTGGCTTTCCGTAAAGAAAGGCCTTCTTCTATTGAACTCATAGCCTACGAGATCGACCCTGAACTTGTTTTTTGTCTGGAGGCGAGCCTTTCCTATGCGAAGCATTGGTTAGCTCCGTTCAATATACGGCTGCAATTCACCATAATCAAAAGTGATTTCATTTTGGACCATGCCGAGGTATTGGAGGGAACGCAACGACTCTTTACCGAACAATCGACCGACGGCAATACCTTTGATACGGTCATAGCCAATCCCCCTTACTTCAAGATCCCAAAATCCGATCTACGCGCCCGGGCCGCCGCCGCCGTCGTTCATGGACAGCCCAATCTATACGCGCTTTTTATGGCGGTCTCTGCGAAACTGCTCAAGCCCGGGGGGGAACTGATCATCATCACTCCGCGCAGTTATGCAGCCGGTCCCTATTTCCGTCGTTTCCGGGAACATTTTTTTGCCGTCATGCGGCCCGAATCGATCCACCTCTTCGGTTCACGGCGCGACGCCTTCAATCGGGACAACATTCTTCAGGAGAACGTGATTCTGCATGCTAAAAAAATCGCAGACACCAAAGAGCTACGACAAAATACTATGGTGCAGGTTTCGGTAAGCGCCGGCGCGTCCGATTTGCCCCAGGTACGACGACGCATGGTTCCCCTTACAGAGATCTTGGATCTCTCCAGTCGGGATAAGATGATGCGGATACCGGTCGACGATGTGGATGATGAAACGTGTCGGGCAGTCCGTTCTTGGCCGGGGCGCCTTCACGCCTACGGAATGGAAATTTCCACCGGCCCCGTCGTTCCATTTCGGGCAGTGTCGTTTCTTGATGACGACGGTCAATCGCCTGAATCCCGTGTGCCGCTCCTCTGGATGCAAAATGTTCAAGCCATGTGCGTAACCTGGCCGACCACTGCACGTGGGAAACCTCAGCATATTAAGATCTCCTCACAATCCATGCCACTTCTGGTGGCCGACAAGAATTATGTTCTCCTGCGCCGTTTCAGCGCCAAGGAACAAGCGCGGCGATTGACGGCGGCGCCGCTCATGGCTGGCGCTCTTGGTTCACCCTGGATCGGTCTCGAAAACCACGTGAACTATATTCACCGACCCGGCGACACACTAAACCAGCACGAAGTATACGGATTGGCGGCGCTCTTGAACAGCCGCCTACTGGATATCTACTTCCGAGTCTTTAATGGCAATACCCAGGTCAGCGCTACGGAGTTGCGGGCTTTACCGCTTCCCCCGCTGGACGCGATCATAGAAATCGGCAAGAAGTGGCTGTCAATGGCATCTGCCGTAGAAAATATCGATGCCCTAATTGAAGAGGTTCTTGATTTCATTCCACCGGAATGCATGATGGAGGCCGTTTAATATGGCTAATATGGAGGAGGCTCGGAAAATATTATCGACACTGGGGCTGCCGCTCGCACAACAAAATGAAATGTCCGCTTTGACATTATTGGCCTTATGTGGTTTGAGTTCCCGCCATGCATGGAAGAAAGCAAAGCGACAAGGCAAGACTGTTACAAAAGGCGTCATGGACTTTATCGCCAAAGAGTATGACCGGCAGTATGCGCCCAATACACGCGAGACTTTCCGCCGACAGGTCCTGCACCAATTTGTTCAAGGCGGCATTGCAGATTACAACCCTTTTGCTCCGGATCTTCCCACAAACAGCCCCCGTGCCCATTATGCAATTACCCCGGCAGCTCTTGCCGCTGTTCAAACGTATGGCACAAGAAGATGGGAATCGGAGGTACGGCGCTTTCTTCAGCAAAAGGGAAGCCTTTTGACCCTTTATGAAAAGCGGCGTTCCGGTCGGCTTGTACCAGTGAAGCTACCGGTAGGAATTACCCTTGAGCTTTCCCCAGGCAAACACAACCAGTTGCAGGCAGCCGTGATCGAGCAATTTACACCGCGTTTCGCGCCTGGGGCGTCATTGCTTTATTTAGGCGATACCGCCGATAAGATTCTTTATTTAGACGCAGACCATCTCGCCGCGGCAGGGATTCCCGTAACCGAACATGAAAAACTCCCGGATATCATCCTGCAGGATACCAGACGAAAAAGGCTGTTGCTCATAGAGGTCGTGACGTCGCACGGACCGATGACGCCCAAACGGGTTCTTGAACTGCAAGCCATGCTTTCCGCCTGCACAATTTCCGCCGTTTATTTAAGCGCATTCCCTGACTTTACAGAATTTCGAAAACACCTTAAGGAGATTGCCTGGGAAACAGAGGTTTGGATCGCCGAGATACCGGATCATATGATCCATTTCAACGGCGATCATTTCATGGATCATCCTTAAATAAAGCCTGTTCAATACTGTTTTAGTTTAATAAATACTATTACTTACAAATGTTAAAAACCGAAGTTAACTCAAATTTGCTGCGTTTCCGAGGGATCAATCGCCGGAAAGTCAATGTTTTGGAAAAAGTTAACTCAAATTTGTTGTGCTTCAGAGGGTAACTTAACTCAAAAGATTTACGTTTCCCGCTCTTCGAAAAATAGGTGATTTTAGATAACCCATTTATAATATTGTACTTTTTGTTAATTCTGAATATTGAACACCAGTATTGAACAGCAAACGGCACATGATATGGTCAGTTTTCATGGTAAAAACCGAATTATTGAACAGGCTTAAATAAGCGGAGGAAGCCATAGTGGCCCTTGTGTGCTGAAGGAAGAAAGGCCATGACTAGAAAGAAAGCCCCAGCCAATCCAAAGGATGATCTGCGCAAGCAGGCGGAAAAGATCGTAAAGGCAAAGAATGCCCGGATGCCGAAAGACATCCAGGTCCTGTCGCCCGAAGAAATGTGGCGGATGCTCCATGAACTCCAGGTGCATCAGATCGAACTGGAGATGCAGAACGACGAATTGCGCCGGGCCCAGGCGGAACTGGACGCCTCTCGGGCGCGCTATTTCGACCTGTACGATCTGGCCCCGGTGGGCTATTGCACCGTCAGCGAGGAGGGGAAGATCCTGGAGGCCAACCTTACCGCTGCGACCCTGCTGGGCACGGACAGAAGCGCTTTGATCAAGCAGCTTTTCAGCCGGTTCATCCCCAGGGAGGCCCAGGACATCTACGACCTGCACCGCAAGAAGATCTTTGAAATCGGGGAACCGCGGGCGTGCGATCTGCGGATGCGAAAAAATGACGGGACGGTGTTCTGGGCGCATCTGGCCGCCACCGCCGTGCAGGGCGCCGATGGCGCTATCGTGTACCGCGTCGTGATAAGCGATATCACCGAGCGCAAGCGGGCGGATGAGAAATTTGAACATTTAGCGATTCACGACCAGCTTACGGGGCTTTTCAACCGATATTCGCTGGAAGACATACTGAACAGGACCATCGCAAAGGCGAAACGCGGGGTGATAAGTACCCTCCTCTATATGGATCTCGATAACTTTAAGGACGTAAACGATTCGGTCGGTCACAATGCCGGGGATGAAGTGCTGATCACCCTTGCCGGCCTCTTCACAGGCGCAGTCAGGACCGAGGACATCGTCTTTCGATTGGGCGGTGATGAATTTGCCGTCCTCCTCGATGGGATGGCCAGTCGAGTTTCTCTCCCCACGGCAGAACGTCTTCGCGCTATTATAGAAGCTCACCGGTTTGAGCTGGAGGGTCGGTTATTCCCTTTGAGTATCAGTATTGGCCTGATCGAAATTGACGGGGTCCTGGCTGCGGGTCAACTGCTGTCCCAGGCCGATGCAGCCATGTACAGGGCCAAGGCAGAGGGGAAAAACAGGGTGGTCGTGGAATAGCCTGGGGATCGCGTTCTTCCGCTGCTAAGGTCTTGGCGGCCTCTGACCCTTGGGGATTCTCTTCATCATCTCTTCTATATTCCCGATACCGCCGAAACCCATCACTTCCTGTACGCTATTGACTTTCCTGTAATCTCCCGGCACCTCAAACATGGAGGCAGTGGCCGCACCCAATCGGATATCTTTGAACTTCATGACCATCTTCCCCCCGGATCCCGGATACTTCGGATTCGGCGGGACGGTAATTTCGCTTTGAATGTTGAACTCCTTGAGATCCTGGGCTTCCCAGATGACGGCCTTGTACTTTTCCCCGGGTTGACTCTTTCGGTAAAATACCGCATCGTACTTGATGCACGGGTGACCGTCAATCGTATCGGCGCCCACCTTCTTCTTATCGAACACCATATCGGCGTCGTACATATTCGGCGCTCCCTGCTGGTCCTGGATCGGCTGCTCGAAATAGGTCTTGCCGGCAACGTTCAGCATGATCGTCTTTTTGGCATCCGCGAGAGCGATAGTGACCAGCCCTTTCATGGCGGGGTTTTCTACCCGACTCTTCGTTCCCATTTTTGCCATGGGCATTTCCATTCCCGAAGAGACCATGGTCGCCGTGAAATTGTCGGGCGGGGCCGCAAAAACCGACAAACCGGTGAATAAAAAACTTGCCATAAAAAAGAACGGCGCCAGATACCGAATGCTTACTCTTGACATACCTTCCTCCTTTTCCTCCGATGGTCCGCTTACTCCTGTAAGCATAGCAGTTTCATATCACAATTGTCGAAGAAACAAAATGGATACCTCTTACCGCTTTCCGCCTGCCATGCCGTGAGCCTCCGGCATGCGCCGCAGTTTAAGCGTCATCAGCGGTCCGAGCAGGGCGCCGATACCGAGGGATGTCCAGGCGAGCCCCCACGCCATGGCATCCGAGCGCAAAGGTTCGCCGCGCGCCCAGTCGAAGACGAGTCCGAAAACCCAGGGGCTGACGATCCCGGCGCCGAAGCCGAGCAGCGAACGCAGCGCATAAGCGGCGCCCAGGTATTGCGGCGGCATCAGCTCGGTGAGCGCTGTCGAGTACACCGAAGAGTCGGCGATAGCGGTGATATTATAGAACGCCGCTACCGCCACCAGCAGCCACAGCGGCAGCGTGATCATCCAGCCAAACGTGAAAGAGCATGCCAGGCTCAGGCACGCGCCCCATTGAATGATCCTGGTTCGTCCCCAGCGATCGGACAATGCGCCGCCGTAAATGCTGCCGCTCATGCTGGTGATGTAAGTAAGCGCGGTGAACAGCGCGCCAACGCCGGCGGCTTTCATCGTCATGCCGCCGCCGTGCGCGATCGACGCCGCCAGATAGGCAGGCAGCCATGCCCATAAGCCCAGCAGTTCCCATCCGTGGAATACATAAGCCCAGATCAGCAGCATCGCCGGCTTGTTCCGCCAGACCGCGAGCAGAGAAAAACGGAGGGTATGTTCGGCGCTGCGCGGATGTATCAGATTGGGTGTCACGCGGAGCGTCCTGAACGCGATCACCGTTCCGATAAGCGGCCCGCACGCGGTGGCGATGAAAGCGCCGCGCCAACCGACCTGCGGCATCAGG
>Ga0208373_1005316_pt1 | contig 10871 bp, 13 predicted proteins | sample RifOxyC2_FD_184036 | JGI IMG/M metagenome (GOLD analysis project Ga0208373, IMG submission 184036) | Soil microbial communities from Rifle, Colorado - Rifle Oxygen_injection C2 (SPAdes) | ecosystem: Environmental > Terrestrial > Deep subsurface > Rock core/Sediment | place: Rifle, Colorado... | reverse complement strand
CCAAGGGCGAGGGCTTTTTCAAGATCACCACTTCCTCCAAGGTTTGAAAGAATGACAACGGGAATATCTTTTGTCTCCGAGTCTTCTTTTACTTCTTTTAATATATCAAATCCACTCATGTCGGGGAGCATGAGATCAAGAAGAATAAGTGCTGGCTTTTGAGCCTTTGCTTCTTTGATGCCTATTGCTCCAAGATTTGCTGCGATAACGGCAAATCCGTGCTCAGCAAGCTTTCCTGATACAAGTCCGGAAAGGAATGCGTCATCTTCGATCGAAAGTATCTTCTTTGTATCCATAGTGTCCATAAGTATATCGTAAAGAACATACTTTTGCGAAGAGGGTGGATAAAATGATAAAAACACTCATTTTTGTATGAACTTGTTGTTTTGTATGGGTTTGATTGTGTTTTATTTCTCAAAATAGAAAATCTCCCTTGCGGGAGATTTTCTTAACGTTTTTGTGCCCTCGATAGGAATCGAACCTATATTTAGAGTTCCGCAAACTCTTGTCCTATCCATTGAACGACGAGGACGGCATTGCTCTTTTATGAGCGTAGAAAAACACTATCACAAATTATTCCGAACGTGAAGTGCCTTGTCTAGGCCTAGAATCCAAGGCGCTCAAAAAGAAGGTGAGGGAGGGATTCTTTAAGATCTTTCTCGGGAAGATATTCTGACATTACTTCTCGAAGCAGGTCGGGGTCTATTTCACTCGCGAGTGGGATGACATGAAGAGGCATGATGTGGCGATTTGACTCAAGAAGAAGCCTCCCTTCGTGCTCATATTCAGCGATAGCAAATCCATCAAGTGTGTTATATGGATAGAGTGTGTTGCCCGCGCGGACTCCTTTTTTGGTGATCGCGACATTCATGATGTTGGGTCTCCTTGCTGCAAGGAGGAGAAATGTTGCGGTACCAATGAATGTAAGCGTTATGAGAACAAAATTGTTCATCAAAAACTCAACGGCAATAAGTGAGCCGGCAATAAGAATGACCGAAGCGTACCAATCATTCGTCTTCTCTGTGTAGCTATGTTCTAAGGTATCCCACTCCATACTTTTTGTTCTCTCATCATATCACGTGCGCGAGTATGCACTCAATCAAAAATATCTTTCCTGTGTATAACAAAATAGGGAGTCCGAAGACTCCCTATGACTGCTGCGTTTATTTTTTCTTTTTGCTCACTTTTTCCGCCTTCGGAGTGCTTGTCCCTTTATTCGGGTTTTTGCTCCGCTCCTGACGACGAGCCTCCCTTTTGCTATCCCGAAGTGCGCGGATCTTCGCACGATCTTCTTCAGAGAGTTCATCTTTCGCGTAAACAGTGAGTGACTCGCGCGAAAGCGGATTGAGGAAGATCTTGCGATGCGAATCTTCTTCGCTTACGGTGTATCCCGCCTGGAGAAGCTCAGCTTCGGTATAGCGCCCATTCCGCTCGTTCCACTTCTCGCAGGCCGCAATGCGTTCTTTGACCTCATTCGGAAGTGCCGCATTTGCCTCATGGAACGCTGCAATGGTGAGTGCTCGCGCGCTCAGGTATTGTGCTCGTCCTACGAAGTTTGCCAGCTGAAGAAGGGTCATGAACTTCCGAACCTTCGAAATGATGTTGTCATTACGAAGGATGGAAAGCAGCTCATCGCGATAGCGCTCAAGCAGTTCGAGGCGCAGGTCACGATCGCTGTCGTGAAAGCTGGTAGGGCAGCGCTGCACCAGCTCATAGAGCTGCTGCGACGGGAGATTGAACGTGTTCCATGTTCGGGCAAACAGGCGAGCCCAGCTTGCAAAATCACCTGCTTTTGCCGCCGTTCCAAGATTGAAGTCGAAGTCTTGCGTGGGATCATGCTTTACCTGAGAAACATTGCGTGCATTGGAATGGTTTGCAACGTGTTGCTGTTCCATGGAATTACTCCTTCTGTGGTGGAAGTTAACAGACAAAAAACAACTAGAACAACTGTAGCATATTTTAAGTAAAAGTCAATACATTGGAGTAGATAAATGAAAATATGGGCGTTCTGGGAACATAAAAGATCAGCCTTTTTGGCTGATCTTTTATGTTTGTGCAAAATATTCCCGTGCTTAGAATGTGAGAACTTTATCCGAGCCCTCAATCATTTTAAGTAAGTCTGACATTGTGGAGATCGGACATACTCCGCTCTCTTCTTTTCCACGAATCTTGATGCATGTACCGCAGGCGTACATCACTCCATTTAATTCTTTGAATTCTGCGATCTTTACGGAAATATCAAAATGCTCACTATCGGGGATTGTGTCCAGTTCAGATCCCTCACTCATGAGAAATATCTCCACTTGATGCTCCGCCTTGAGTGCGGTTATACCAAAGCGGAGCGCGTTCCATGCGTGCTCCGGATTGTTTGATTGTAGAACTATACCTATTTTCATGATGATCTTTAGTTTGAGCGAATATCTCTAATTATATAGGAATGAATGTGTAAATAAAATCATTTGGATTTTGCTCGAAATAGTTTCGAACTTTGTCCAGAACATACCGCAGCAACAAAAAAGGTCATCTTGTATGACCTTTTTTGTTGCTATGATAGGACGCATTCGATGTTTATGCCCCGAAGTGGTAAATTCCTCCCTTTCCGCAAAAATTCGGGGCGGACATTATTGCAATAGTATATCCATGGCATTCTAATATGCTATATCAATGCGATATACTGTGGATAATGCAAAACGAATCTAATACTTCTTTAGTTGTTGTATTCTGAGTATGCTTTACTTATGTGAACTATGAAAAGAATAAAAAGTGATTTTATTGGAACATCTGTTTTGGTCGGTTTTGCGATTATTGTCGTGGTCGTCACTATTGCGTATTTTTCACAGAAAGAAAATCTAGCATCGAGAGATTCACGCAATGAAGTTTCTGTCGAGTCAGTCGACAGCGCTTCTCGAGCAGGCGAGCAGAAAACTCGAACACCAGACCAAAAACCAACAGAGAGAACACGACCCACTGTTGTCACTCCACCAGTCACACCGACAACACCATCTCTAACTCCAAAACCTACTCCGGCACCGGCAAATTCTGTGTCACCAGTTTTAGCACCCTCAGGTGTACGTTTGATTTCCTCGACATCCTGTGGTGTTTCTACTTGTTACACACTTGGTGTTACATGCGAGGGGATTACTGAGAAACAAATTATACTCCAGACTACATCACCAGAAAGTCCAAAAGGAGCTGTAGTGCTTGGTACTGGTGGACATAGTAATGTTCTCTACAGTCGTCAATCAACAGAACAAAGTCAGACGGTAAAAACGCTTGTTGATAATAATTTTGAGGTGTTTGAGCTATATTGGAAAAATGGTTGGCCTTCAGCAGCGGATGATGCTGGTTTTAGAAAAGCAATGTGTGGTTATGCTCAGGCTGTTCAGTGGATTGCATCAAGTAAAGCTAAGCAACCACAAACAATGTGCGCACAGGGGAATAGCGCGGGAAGTTTTTCTATTGGGTATGGACTTTCGTCTTATGGCCTTGAAAATATTTTAGACATGGTGATTTTAAGTGGTGGTCCACCAACGAGCCGTCTTGATGTTTCTTGCTTTGGCAGTACAGACCCTGCGCTTAAAGGAGCTGTATGGTCACTTGATATTGCAGGGAGACAGATTGTTGATGTTGCGATGGGATGGTCGCGAACAGGAAGTTATTGTAAAAAGGGAGGTCCTAGTTCAGAGGACCGTGTGAAGGCACTTCAAGACACTAGCCTTGTTTCACCTACTGAGACTCGCGATTACTCTTTCCCAAAGACAAAAGTTAATTTTGTGAATTCAAATACTGACTATGCAAATGCTACAGGGAAGCTTTACCATGATGTTATTACGACTGCAAAGGCGTGGTATCAGATTTCTGGGGATGAACATGGTGTTGATCAAACCACGGATGGTGCTAAAAAAATTCGTGATTTATTTTTAACTGAATGTGTCGCTCAATAAAATGAACTACCTTAAGATAATTTCAATTGTTATCATCTTTACTTCACTTGGTGCTGTTGGAGTTGATTATGTGACAAAAAGTGAAGCGCCAGTGCGCGATGGTGTGGTGGATGGTAAGCAATCTCTCAAGGGTGAAGTTACGGAGGTTACAAAAACAAGTACTAGCTCTGAATCATCAAGTCCTATCGCGAATACTAGCTCAATTGTTACACCGATCGCTCTTTCTTCGTGGTCGTCATATCTAAGTACTTCAGGAAATTACACAAGTTCACCATGGGCGGGAACAGTTCGCAATAGAATAAGCGAAACAGAACCGGCAGATGTCTTGCTTCATGCAAACATACTTATGGTGGAAAGTCAGGGACTTGAGTCTGCTCGTCAGCAAAGCGAAGTTGATGCATACATGAAAGCGATTCTTGCAGATAATGGAACATTGTGGCGAGAGGATATGTATTCACGCACGATTGATTTAATTAAGGAGCAGAAAAAATCTTCCAAAACTTTTTCGTGGCAAATTGGTAACGAGATTAACAGTATTCATTTCAAGGACGCGTTTAATATATGGAGCGCTGCAAATCCTACAAAAAAACTATCTGGAGACCCGATCATTCCATATTTTGTAGAGTACTATTTAGCACCTAGTATTGAGGGTATTAATCGCGCCGAAGCAGAAATGGGCGTTGATATTCCTGTAGCGCTTGGATCGATTGCGGGGGCATATAATCCAAACAACAGAAAATGGCTTGATGATATTCTTTCGTACAAGATCACAGGTACGTATGCGCCAACTCTTGCCGGTAAAAAAGTTTCGGATATTATTGAAATTATTACAATCCACTATCTCGTGTCTAGCGACGATGATTGGGAAAATTCACTCAATGGTATTTGGGATAAATGGATTGGAGTGGGAAGTGTTCGTGGCCTTTGGTCTACTGAGGAACTAGGAAAAAAGGCAGGAAGCGACGGGGAAGGTGCAGAGGTTGCGGTGCGTGTATTTGCTCGCTATAACTCGTGGTGGATAAAAAGAGGGATTGATTCAGAAAAAGGACTCGTGAGCTTTTGGGGGCCTGAAATTTATGGACCAGCAGGCAACACCACAAATGGAAACTATTCGCTCGGACTCATAAATAATTTTTGGGGAAATAAAAATGGAAAGATAACAGACCTATCTAGCTCACTCAAGTTTGGAGAATTGTCAGGCTCTTACGAGGCATACCTCTTTGGTAATACTCTTTCTCCAGACAAGGCGCTCATGATCATTTTCCCTCGTCGCGATTCCTCGGTAACGTTTTCCTCTGCCTCTTTTGGTATCCCTGGGTGGGATGGTGGCATATTGGCATCCGCTCACGCGCTTTCATCTTCAGGAGATAAAGCAAGCACTCCGTCGGTGGCGCAGGCAGCAGGGCTCTATTCGCTAATTTTTCAGCCCCAACTTTCACTTCAGGCGTCGGGAAACGATATTCCTGTCTACGTGCTTTTCTTGACGAAGAACTAATCTGGGTAATTTGTGAGCTCTTTTTGGCAGGAGGTGGACTGGCCCTGAATAAGTTCACATACATATGAGAATTCTCTCTGGCCTAAAAACCGACCAAAGCAGATGTTTCAATAAAATCGCTTTTTATTCTTTTCATAGTTCACATAAGTAAGGCATACTCAGAACAAAAACTACATGAAATATCTTGGTATCGACTTCGGCTCAAAGCGGATTGGTATTGCGCTCTCAGATATCGAGGGGCGCATGGCTTTTCCGCATAGTGTTATTCAGAATAGAAGCGATATTGTCGCACGTACAAAAATGATAGAGGGCGATATTTGGGAAAAGAAAAATGAAATCTTGGAAACAACTAAAAAGTTACTTGGTGGCGAACCCTTTTGGATTCAGGATTTTGTGGGGGTGGGGGGATGCAGAACACACGGCGCTTCGCGCCGACCATATTTTGGCGGAGGAGATGGGATGCGGTCACAAGTCACTAAGTATTTTTTTTGTGCTCCACGCTAAAAAATACAAAGTGCTCGCGACCCCGAGCCACAGGCGGCACTTCCATTTTCTAATCGGAAATACCTCAAGAAAATTAGGTCGCTCGCCGTCGCAAAGCGACATGCTCCGTCTTTCGAATCTCACACGAAAGCCAAGCCATTGGCTTTCTCTCCTCCGCAAATTAAAGAAAGCCCTTAACGGGACTTTCTTTAATTTGCGGAGGAGGTGAGATTCGAACTCACGGCTCACTTACATGAGCGACGGTTTTCAAGACCGTTGCCTTAAACCACTCAGCCACTCCTCCATGATATTTAATTGTGACCCTATACTTTTTACTGTATACCAACGACGGTCTGACCGTCGCCTGCTCTACTTTGATCTGCACTCAGTCATTCCCTCCACAATATTTTGCACATCCAGCAATTATTATTGCGTGCTTCACATACTAGCAAAATTTCCTAGAGTTGCAATTGTTCCTCTGGTTTTTAACTGATAGACTCAAATGGATGAAATATCTTGGTGTTGATTATGGTTCGAAACGTGTTGGTATTGCAGTTTCCGATGAAAATGGTCGTTTGGCCTTTCCGCGCATGGTTATGGCGAATACAAAGACGTTCGTTGATGAAATCGTTGCATTTGTTGAAAAGGAGGGCATCGAGGGAATTGTACTTGGTGAGTCTCATGATCGAAATAATATCCCCAATCCGATCATGAAGAAGATACACGCATTTGCGGATGAATTGCACGCACGCACTATCCTTCCAGTATTCTTTGTTTCTGAAGCGTATACTTCTCAAGAGGCAAAACACATTCAAGGAGAGAATGCGATGCACGATGCGTCTGCTGCGGCGATCATTCTGCAAAGTTTTCTTGATCGAGAAAATGATCACGCATCATGATATACTAGGATCTACTATGGCAACCATTGATGATTTTCACGTTATTGAGATGAAGGTGGGGAAGATCCTTTCTGCGGAGAGGATACCTGACGCCGATAAATTATTAAAACTCAGTGTAGATTTTGGGGAGGAATCTCCACGACAGATACTTTCAGGTATCGCAGAATATTATGAACCCGAAACTCTTGTGGGAAGAAAGTGTCCATTCGTGACAAATCTTGAGCCACGTACGATCAGAGGTTATGTGAGTAACGGAATGATCCTTGCCGTCTCACTTGGTGATGAAGGGATCGCGTTACTAGAGCCGGACAAGGACGCTCCACCAGGGAGTTCTTTGCGGTAGTATTCACATTATTACTCAAATATCTTTGGCACACACGCATTCATTGCGTATAATTAATGAGTAATGTCTTTTTTTATTGCACCTAAATTTCTCTCAATGCCTGCTGTTGGTCTCGATATCTCGGCTGACGCAGCACGCTTCATTGAACTTGAGCCCTCAGGAAAGGGGTTGCGTGTTTCAAGATACGCCACAAAAAAGTTTCCCGAGATGTTCATTGAAAAAGGAAAGGTTCATGAAAACAAGAAACTCAAAGATGCGATCACTGAACTCGCGAGCGAACACAAGTTATCTTTTGCGAACGTCTCACTGCCTGAAGAACAGGCGTATTTGGTGAACATCCAAATTCCGCGCATGGAGCTTTCGGGGGTCCGAGACGCGATTGAATTTCGACTCGAGGAATATATTCCGATCTCTGGCGCTGATGCGGTGTTTGATTACGTCGTCGCAGATGCTGGATCTCGCCATAAAGACACGATGGATATCGTGGTCTCCGCACTCCCTCGCGTTATTGTTGAGGAGTATTTTGAACTCTTTCGAGACACAGGTATCACTCCAAAATCATTTGAATTTGAGTCTCAGGCAATGGCAAGAGCGATCATACCAAAGGGAGATAATGGAACATTCCTTGTGGTTGATATGGGAAAGATCGTCACCGATGTCTTTGTGTGTGTGAATGGTATCGTGCAATTCTCGGCTTCACTTGATATTGGTGGTCATTTCTTGACTCAGGCAATCTCAAAGGCACTCGGTATTACCTATGAAGAGGCGGAGGCCCTAAAGGCGAAGCATGGACTGATAAGTGGCACAAAGGTTGATGGGCTTTATGATGCGATGGAGTCGATCGTTGCAGACCTCCGTGCGCGTCTTATGCGCCATTATTCATACTGGCAGACCCATCACGGAGAAAAGGGCGGTGGAAATATTGAATATATATACCTGACGGGTGGTGGGGCAAACCTGAAGGGTTTAAGTGAGTATATTGCTGCAGGCATTGATGTGAAAGTTGAGGTCGCAAATCCTTGGGTGAATGTAGCAAAGTTTGAAGACTACGTTCCACCGCTTTCACAGAGCGAGTCTCATGGATATGTTACTGCAATCGGACTAGCATTACGAAATACGTCCGGAGAATAATCATATGATCAATCTTCTTCCTCAATTTGAAAAAAAGACATTGCTAAAGGTGTACCGCCTGCGTATTGGTGTGCTTATTCTTGCGGCAATACTCGTCCTTGAATTACTTGCGGTTGCACTTTTCTTTCCTTCCTTCTACGTATTAAATGGAGTAACGACAAGTCTTGCCGAGGAGCTTGAGCAGAAGAAGCACATGACTCCTGAGGGTGAGAGTTCTGCTCAACAGGAACTTGCAGTCATTAAGAAAGAAATTGCCGTGCTCAAACCAGGTACGGAGTCGATCGATGCTCCACCTTCGGTCATATTGACCGAGGTTCTCTCTGAAAAGCCCGATGGTATAAAGATCAGTACATTAAATTATGCACGAAGCGCAAAGAATGCTGCAGTGCAATTGATCGGTCATGCGCGCACGAGCGAGGACATGCTTCTTTTTCAAAAGAATTTGAAAGACAATCCACATGTTGCGAGTACTCAGTATGCAAGCAATACGTTCATTATTAAAAAGATCGATATCGATTTTGTAATGACGATCACTTTAAAGTAATAACATGAAACGTCTCATTCAATTGTCTATCATCCTTGCTGTTCTTAATATCGCTGTTGCGGCGGGTCTTTGGTATGGCTTCACTGTCATGAAAGAAAAGAAAGATCTTGAGACGAAGTTGCACGCAGATATTGCCGAGGAGCAACAAAAATGGAAAAAGCTCGCCGTGCTTCGCCGTGCGATTGTCCTTGCAGAGAAAGACCGTGACGCGTATGCAAAGTATTTCTATGACCCAAGTGAGGAAAGTCAGATAAAATTTATTACCGAGATAGAGCGACTGGGAACAACGACGGGTGCGATCGTAAAGACTGAAACGTTTGACTATGCGCGCAACGAACCACGAAGTTTTCGCGGAAGTTTCAGTCTCACTGGTTCCTGGGAGGAGCTTTATCATACGCTCCGTCTCATCGAAGAGTATCCGGGCAAAATGGTGGTCAATCGTTTTGATGCGATAGAGAACGCACCGAGTGTTGAACGTAAGTATTCGTATTGGACAGGCACATTATCCATTGAGTTGATGAGTATTAAAGCAGCTGAGTAATTATGGACAAGTTACGAAATCTTTCTTTTGTCACTCGCTTGCGTGATTTCATGCAGAACATGAAGTCCGGGGGAATGAACCCAAATCTTGCATGGCGAGTCATTATCGCTTCGAGCCTTATTACACTCGGGGTGGTCAGTACCGGAGCGTACTTCACACTCAATTGGGCACAAAGCGTTGACGAGGCTGCTGTGTCCGCGCAAAAGAATCGAGATGCTCTTTCCCCAGAGGATCTTCGTGGTGTTGTGGAGATATACACAGCGAAAGAGACTGCATACAAAGAGCTGCATCAAAGTCGCCCCGTTGCACCAAATTTAAAAATGGGCAGCAAAGTGGAGAACACGAATGTGGTCACCGAGAGTGCGACGACATCGGAGGGTATTTAAGATATACGATTGACCCATTGTGATAAGATTGATATGGTGGCCGAGGTTTTGTCATTGATGTGGGTTAGATTTGAATGGTATAATCCCTTTATGCCATACAAAAATAAAAAAGATCTATATGAAGCACAGAAAAGACATCGAATAAAGGTGCGCAGAAGTTTACTGGAGTTTTTGACTCAAAAAAAATGTATTGATTGTGGAGAGAAAGATCCGATTGTTCTTGATTTTGACCACGTAGATCCTAAGAGTAAGTTTAAATCAATTTCCCAAATGTTGTCGGGCCATTACTCTTGGGAATCTGTTTCTGTAGAAATTAAAAAGTGTGAGATTCGATGTGCGAATTGCCATAGGAGGAAGACCTATCGGCAAACGAATAGTTTCGGTAAAACATTGCCCTTGTAGTTTAATGGATAAAACGGTGGCCTTCTAAGCCGCTAATGGAGGTTCGATTCCTCCCGGGGGCACAGAATATTGTTTGTTTTTTATTTGATGATTTGCTATAGTGCGAATCATCAAGCAGGGAATAGAGCTTGATTTTTGAGTAGTTGTTTTAGTGAGGCTCAGAAAATTAACGTGCGCGCGATTAGCTCAGTTGGTAGAGCAGCGCTTTTACACAGCGAAGGTCGGGGGTTCGAATCCCTCATCGCGCACAAAATGAAAAACCCGCTTCCAGGCGGTTTTTTCTTTGCGCGAGAGTGAGTGAACTGCTTCACTCACGTGAGGGGTTCGAAGGGCGGAGCTTTGTCGCTTGCGACTGCGAGCCGGGGCCGCGAACACTTTGTCTTTTGTGTGTAACGCACGGAAAAGACTTAGTGATTTGTGGCCGAATCCCTCATCGCGCACAAAATGAAAAACCCGCTTCCAGGCGGTTTTTTCTTTGCGCGTAGAAATTTACGTTATAAAAATACACCACCTCGTAAGGTGGTGTATGTATTGAACGCGATGTGACCACTGCCCTGGGTCCGACGTTTTTAAGGCGTCTCTCTCCGTTTTGGGAGAGGCTAGAAGCTGCTGCTCCACCGCGATTTGATCGAACGAGTTTCGCATGATCAAATCGCGGCAGGGAAACGTAAGAACACTATATCATATATTTACTACTATGTCA
>Ga0208373_1005314_pt1 | contig 10872 bp, 11 predicted proteins | sample RifOxyC2_FD_184036 | JGI IMG/M metagenome (GOLD analysis project Ga0208373, IMG submission 184036) | Soil microbial communities from Rifle, Colorado - Rifle Oxygen_injection C2 (SPAdes) | ecosystem: Environmental > Terrestrial > Deep subsurface > Rock core/Sediment | place: Rifle, Colorado... | reverse complement strand
CATTGCCGAAGCCAAACCCTCGGAGTGATTGAAATTAGCAGCATGAGAGCATATTCCACACGAGCTCCTTTTTAAAAGAACGGTTATTAAGATAATTTATAACGAAATAAACAGTTTGTCAATCACTAAGAAATTTAATTTATTTACTCATTTTTCTAATTTTTAACATCGGTATTTTCTTAGCGACTTGATAGGCAGATTTTATCTCATCGCGCACGTAAGGAGGTAATTCTTTCAAAAGTTCCCTGAGTTTTTTACTGTCCGGGGAGAGAATTTTAACCCAATCATTTAATGGGTCTAAAATTTGTTGGATTTTTTCAAAATCGTAAGCATATCTTTCCTGAAATGAACGCATGATGGCAAAACCGCTTTTTTGGGCAAAAATTTGTTCTAGATTATTATCGTTCAAATATTTATTTATTTTACTTACTAGTTCTATTAATCTTTTTTTGCGCTCAGCCTCTTCTTTTTTAATTTTATAATACTCAAGAACCAAATCTTTTATTTCTATATCTGAAGAAGTTTCTTCCTCCGGTTTTTTATAGAGGTGTTTCCATAGTGGACATATGGTTTTATATCCGCACTTATCACAAAGTGGAGAAAGTTTTGGCTGAAAATCACTTTTAGATATAACCTCTGTAGCATTTTGGATGTATTTTTTAAATGAATCTAAATCTTCTTCTTTGCGCAAGCTCGACAATTTTTCTTCATGGCGCAAAAAATACAGGCTCAATTTTATTTTGCGACTTTGCCACTCTGGCCACATCTTTCGCACACCTAAATTATAAAAAGAAAGCTGTAAGTTTTTATCTATTTCTTCTTGCGAGGGCATGCGCATAGCAGTTTTGTAGTCAATTATTTCTAGGTCGTCATTTTCCAATTTATCTATACGGTCTATCTTGCCAACCAAAATGTGGGGATTTAAAGGGTCGTTTTTATTTGGTAGCGTTATATCAAATCGTGTTTCTAGTGCCAAGGGACGAATATTTTTAGGGTTATTTTTTCTATAGTAATCCGATAAAATTCTTACTCCTTCGGCAAAATAAGACTGCTCCTGACGTTCATCTGCAAAAGAAAAATTTTGAGACCAGTGCGATTTATAATAATTCAAAACTTCATCTAGAGATGGCGCGTTAAGTGGGGAACTAAACATAAATTTTAAGGTGTCATGAACTAATGTGCCAAAAAGAGCTTCCTTAGATTTGGGAGCTTTAATTTTATCAATTTCTTGAAATTTATACTTTTGCGGACAGATATTAAAAGTTTCGAGTGCCGAATAAGATATGCGCATATATAAAATCTTTTAATAATTTAATAATAACAAAATTAACACGAAGTATCCAACTAAAATCTATTGAATTTTTGCTGCAAAGTATTAAGCTGCCTTAGTGCTAACATAGCACCTTAAAAAAGGAGGACATAGTGTCAAAATTCACAAAGGGTCCCAGAGGCAGCTTTTTAATGGCCGTAATCATTACTTGTATTTTTGGTTTAATGGGATGTGCCGTGAGAGTCAGAATCATTCCGGACGGTCCAATATTCCAACCGCCACTTCACAGACTGGTAATAAGCGATATAGATTTAAGTAATTACGGTCTGCCCACAGAAAACTCTTACTTAATGGAAGAGGCGTTAAGACGCGAACTGATTATGGCCGGTACTCAATTTGGTCCGGGTGGAGTGGTTCTTGTTGGTAATGTTCAGGTTGTTAGAGGCGGCTGTTGCCCCTGTCGTAGAAATTTAGTAGTGAACGTGGGATCATTTAATGTAGCATTGCTACATTCTTCGGCGAGCATTAGGGTAGATTGTGTGAATGGTGTGGCATTTATATATCCTCAAGATTATCAAAGGGCCGCTCAAATTATTGTTAATGATTTGATTTGGCAAATTAATTAGTGATGTATCGCCCCCTTAATATGGGGGCTTTTAATTAAATTCTTGCTGAAAAATTTAAAAACCCATATACTTGAAGGAGAAAATATAATATGACGCAATTTCAAAATTTTAAAAACTCTTTCAACAAAAAGTCGAAAAATGACGAGAAATATGAATGGACTTTGCATTCTCAGGAAAAAATGCGGTTTTATAATCTGTCCGAAAGTAGGGTTCGCAGAGTCATGCACTCTCCTAAACGAACTGAATGGGGAATAGCTCCCAATACTGTAGCCATGATGCAACCGTCAACATCTTCAAAAAAACCCTATGAAATATGGGTAATGTTTCAAGAAATTAATTCGTTCGGTCCAAACAAGACATTAAAAAAGAAAAGAAGACGCGTCATAACCGCTTGGCGCTATCCCGGAAAAAGTCCAGTGCACGATCCTATTCCTGAAGATATTTTAAGAGAAATAAAAAGTTTATTATAAACACAAAATAAAATATGGAAAAACAAAATGAAAAATTTATGGGTGAAGCTATAAAGCTTTCTTTAAAAGGAGTTTTGAGCGGAAAAGGCGGACCTTTTGGAGCAATTGTAGTTAAAAATAATCAAATTATTGCAGAGGATCACAATAGGGTTACCTCCACCAACGATCCCACCGCTCATGCAGAAGTGGTGGCCATAAGAAAAGCATGTAAAAAACTTAAAACATTTAATCTGGTGGGATGCGAGCTTTATACCAGCTGTGAACCTTGTCCAATGTGTTTGGGAGCAATCTACTGGTCTCATTTAGATGCAGTATATTTTGCCAACACTAAAAAAGATGCCGCCAGTATAGGATTTGATGATCTTTTCATATACCAGGAAATTAATCGTCCTATAGATAAGAGAAGGACAAAATTTAAACAAATTATGCACGCAGAAGCTCTAACGGCTTTTGATCTATGGCGAAGTAAAATTGATAAAACAAGATATTAATTTGAAAAGGTTTGTTTTTTAATGTATAGTTATCATGTAGAACCTAAGTTTAATATTATACTTATGCAAAAAAATACAAAATTTCTTTTATTTGGATCAGTTTTATTATTCATCTCACTTTTTAGTTTTACCTCACTGGTAAGAGCCGAGGACGCTGGTGTTGACACAAGTACCACAGAATCTATTCAACTAGTCAAACCCGCCGTGCTTCCTGGTAGTCCGCTTTATTTCTTTAAAAGGCTAGGCGAGGGAATCGTCAATTTGCTTACTTTTGGAAAAGCAAATCAAGCTAAAAGAGCGCTGGATTTATCACAAACAAGATTAGCCGAGGGGCAAGCTTTATTAGAAAAAAATAAAATCGACTTATCGCAAAAGAGCAATGAAGAATATCAGACAATGATTAGCGAGGCTTCTCGGTTGGCACAAAAAGCACAAGAAGAAGGTAAAAATGTTGATAGCATACTAACCCAGATTTCCCAGGAGACATTAGAAAACCAGCAGGTTTTATTAAATGTTATTGAAAAGGCGCCCGAAAAGGCAAAGCTTGGCCTGCAAAATGCCATCAAAGCAAGCGCTAAAGAACGCCAACAAGTATTGCAAAGATTGTCCGAGCCAAAAAGACAAGAGGTAGAGGCCCAGGATTTTGATCGCAACCAGGAAGTGCAAAATAAAATAGAAGATTTAAATCTCGATATTTCGGAAGAAGATTTGAATGCTCTGGAAGACCTAAATACAGATAATGATTTAAATCAAATTGAAAACGAAATTAATAAACTACAGTCAAATCAAGAATATACATGTAAGCAGTCATCAGATTGCGGCAAGTCTCTAATCTGCGGGGATGGGAAAGAATATCCAGCATGGTCTTGTAATGATGGCAAATGTAGTCAGATATTATATGGAAGATATCCTTGCGCCACCATTCCTTCTCCTGAACTTGAAAAAGAATAGGCAATATAAATTTTATAAATATTAAAAAGTCACTCCTGTTAAAGTGACTTTTTAATTTAATTTACAAACTTTAATTTTTTTGACTTTGTTTTTTTATTTTTTCTCGAAACATTTTAGCTAAGAAACTACTCACTTCTTCCATTTCCTGACTGTATGAGTATTCGTCTTTAGTTTTGTCTGAAAAAGGATACAAAACAAAATCAACATTAAAATTTTCATCCTCATCCTTATTTAGATTAGCGGTTAGATCTAAAGCTAAACGAACATTGTCTAGTTCGAAAAATCCATCTGTTCCATGAAAAAAATCTAAGGGGGTATCAATCGCAGAATAAAAACTAAGTTTTTCGGCGTCTTTAATGCTTAATTTTTTTAATAAAGCCCGAAACAACTCCTGGGCAATTGGCTTTTGAGGATTGTGTGGATCTTGCGCATAAAATTTACGCACATATTCAATAGATTTTTCACGTGGCAAATAAACTCCTCCTCTTTGCGCAGGCCTGCCAAAATCTTTCAAAAATTTTATAGATTCCGCACTTATGCGCACTGATGGACCGAAGTAGTCACTCTCTAGAAGTTTTCCTGTTAATCCAAAGTTTTCAAAATTTGAACGCATCATATTTTTAATCTTGTTAATTTTTATAACTCCATTATTTATTCTAAAGGATTTTTTTGGACTTTAAACTTGTTGGGTGATTGATAGTTTGAATAAAAAGTTTTTTCAAACCAAATCTCTCCATTTTTCCAAACTTGTTGAGTGAGTTTAGTTGATAAAGATCCGTCTGGCGATGACTTTGTGACATAAGGGCCCAAAACTTTAGTTATTCGACCATCGTTTGTTCCGATTATTACCTTCAATTCTTGTTTGGATCATTATATAATTGGGAGTATTGTTAATAAATTTAAGATCTGGACTAGGAGGATAAATGGTGGCATCAAATCCTTGAGGATCATAATACCTGACAGGAAAGGCGTGCGGATAACGCTCTGTGATTTGAAGTCCTGCATTTACCGCCGCACGAAACATGGTCGTAGAAACTTGGCATAGCCCTCCGCCATAATCCGGCGAAACTCCTCCATTTTTTATTACAAGCTCTGCTTTCCAACCGTGTTCTTTGTCCACATCTCCTAAAATTTTATCAAAAGAAAATTCTTCCCCAGGTTTTATCAAAAGTCCATTAAATTTTGAAGTTCCTAAGCTTATATTAAATTTTCTACTTTCGCTGGATCCGAAAAAATTAGACATTCCTTGGCCCAATTTAGCAGTTAAGCCATATTCTTTTATTTTAGCCTCATCAATTTGTGGCTTTTGGTATATAAAATAAATTTTAATTTCTTTTTGGTGACTACCTAAAGCCTCTTTAATCGAGTTGACGCTTTGATCTATAACTATAGACCTACCTTCTTGTGGAAGATTAAAGGCTGCCACTTTATTGTTTTCTACTACTAGCACTGCATCAATTATGGACCTGTTAAAGCCTACGCCGACTGTGTTTAAAAAGGTAGTAATTGTGCTAGTGCTTATTTCTAAATTTAATTGATCACGACTGGATTGATCAGGAATAAACTGCACAAAAGAAGCGAGCGTCTGATTTTCCAAGGGGACAATTTCATCATTTTCCAGTATTAATAAATAAGGCGCAGAACTTATAATTTCTTGAGCCCGGGTCTGAGCTTGAGAAATTCCATTTAATTTAATTTGTGGATAATCTGTAACAGTGTTGGTATATATATCATCTACCTGCAAATTTATAACAGAATTTACGATCGCTAAAATAATAGGGTTTTTATCCACAACACGTCCCACACTTTCTTTTTGAGGTGTAAAAGAATTTTTTTGAATATCATATATCAAAGTAGCGTTTTGAGCGGGCATCTCAAGAGTGGGGAAGTATTCGAGCATTTTTTGACCCAAGACTTCCTTGTTTATAGAATATTTCAATTCTAGGTTTTCTTTTTTGAAAAATGACCAAAATTTATTATATATTTTTTTATACCACGCTCCAACGCGCCCTATATCATAAGCCGAGTTTATAGTTTCTGGAAGATTTATTTCTACGCCAATAGATTTAAGATTTGTAGATTTTGAAAAATCTCCCACAACTATTTTAAAGGAAGTGTTTAATAATTCTTCCGAATGCAATTTTAGTAAATTTTCTGCCTCAGATTTATTTAGGTTAGAAATATTAATATTTTCAACATAAACATTTTTTGCAATTTTTCCATTATCTGCCCCGAAATTAAAAAATGCTAAAGCTACTACAGCCGAAAATAAAAAAAGGTTACGAAAATGTTTTCTTGTATAAAACATAATTATGATTCGATTTCTCTAAAGGGCAATTTAATGGTTAATATGCCATTTTCCAGTGAAGCTGATATGCTTTTGGGATCTATGTCTTCTAAAATTTTTAAAGACCTTGAAAAACTTCCGAAATAGCATTCTTGGTAATAAAAATTTTCCTCCGGCACATTTTCATCACGATGTCGCGATCCTTGTATGGTAAGGATATTTCCGCCGTAGAATATCTCTAAGTGGTCTGTATCTGCGCCCGCCACTGTAGACTTCACAATAATACCCCTGGACGTTTTATAGACATCCACAACAAGTAATCCGCCATCAGTAAACACGGGCAAGTTACTCAATTTTAATTTTTTATTTTGAAAAAAATTGGCCATATTATTTAAGCAAAGACATCTTGCGTATTTTTTTATAGGCTACATTTATAAAGATAAAAAATATTATAAGTATTATTATTGAAGTCAAAAAACCAAAAATATTTCTATTGGATAAAATAATGTAATTAAACAAGGCGTGTAGCAAAATTGCCTCGATAAAAACTGAGGTCATTAAAAATAAACGTTTTTGAGGAAAACTGTGCATATTTAAAGCCAGGCCATATCCAATAATAGACGAACTTAAAGTGTGCAGAAGCGTAGATCCTATAAACCTTGCTGATATCACGCCTATTCCCAAAATTGCCGAGTTGGCAAAAGCAGAACTACTAAAAAATATGTTTTCTGCTGTAGCAAATCCCAAGGCAGCAACCACCATATAAACCATTGCATCAATTGGTTCGTCAAAATTCTTATCCCTGAACATTCTAAGCCAAACTACCAAATATTTTACGATTTCTTCTATGGCCGCCATCAAGATCAATAAAGTCCACAAAGAAACCCTATCCCCGAAATTATTAAGTATTTTATTCAAGGCGCCTTCTGCAACAAGCGCTATAGGCGCTGACAGAGCTCCCAATACAAAAACTTGCAAGATTAAGCTCTTTGGTTCAGGATGCACATCTTCACGAAGATAAAAAAGCAGCCATATGATACCCGGCAAAATTCCAAAAAATATTGATACTAGTAAGATCATGCTCGCTTTACTTATTATTCGGCCAATTTTCTATAATTAAAGGCAATTTATTTTTTATAGGCAATTTTTTCCAAATCTCTTCCGTCACAAAAGGTATAAATGGATGCAAAAGTTTCATTAGTGTGCTCAATGTTTCGATTAATACTTCTTGCGCTGCGACTCTATCAGCTTCATTTTCTGAATTCAATCTTGTTTTTGAAGCTTCAATTATTTTGTCGGCAAAAGTATGCCAAAAATAATGATAGGCGGTTTCTGCGGCGTGATTAAAATCAAAATTATCTAAATATTTTGTTATTTTTTTAGAAACGCCTTTTAATTCTTTGAGATTTTTTTTGTCCTCCGTGGTAAATTTTGGCTTGGTTTTTGTTTCTTTATAATTCATCAAAACAAATCTTGAAGCGTTCCAAATTTTTGTCACGAAATTTCTATATCCGCGAATTTTATCCTCTGAGATTATCGGATCATTTCCAGCTGTAGTGCCAACTATTAAAGCCATACGTACTGCGTCCGTTCCATAAATTTCTGCCACCTCTAAAGGATTTATAACGTTGCCTTTGGATTTGGACATTTTCTGTCTTTCTTTGTCACGTACTAATCCGTGCAAATAAACAGTTTTAAAAGGTGCTTTACCGGTTACATATTTTCCAAGCATCACCATTCTGGCAACCCAGAAAAATAAAATATCCCAACCGGTCTCCATAACATCAGTGGGGTAGAAGTTTTTAAAATCATCTTTCCCAGTAGTCATCAAAGTGGCAAATGGCCACTGCCCAGAAGAAAACCAGGTGTCAAAAACGTCTTTTTCTTGCTCCAATTCTATTTCTCTACAATGAGGACATTTATTTGGCGTTTCTCCATTTGTAACAATCGGCGGACAATCTTGGGTTTTGACCTGCCTGCCGGCAGGCAGGGATTTTCTGCAATACCACACTGGCATTCTGATACCCCAAACAATTTGCCGAGAAATATTCCAATCGCGCAGATCTTTCATCCAATGCATAAAAATCTTTTCCATTCGCTTTGGTATAAATATAACCTCTTTTTTCTTTACTGCTTCCGTGGCAAGATCGCGTAAGGACTTTTTGCCTTGTGCGAATTCGGTCATTTTAATAAACCATTGCGACATCACTCTGGGTTCAATTGTGGTTCCGCATTTATAACAAACTGCTACTTGATGCTTGTAGTCCTCCGGTTCCTTAGAAAATTTATCTTTTAATAGCTCAATAGATTTTTCTCGCGCTTCTTTTACTTTGAGTCCCACAAGTTCTGTTCCAGCACTTGCATTCATTTTACCAAATTGATCTATTACAGAAATTGACGCAGCACTTATTTTATCGCGATTTTTTTGGTAGATTTCAAAATCAAGTGGGTCGTGATTCGGAGTTATTTTAAGTGCGCCTGTACCAAAATTTAAATCGACATTATCATCAGAAATTATTGCCAGATCGTTTTTATTTAGAGGATTGATAGCGGTTTGTCCTATAAATTTTTTCCATTTTGATTTTGGATGTACCGCGATGGCTACGTCAGCCGGAATCGTTTCGGGACGAGTAGTGGCCACGAGTATTTTTTCGGAAGAATTTTTAATATCATAGTAAATATAATAAAGTTTATCCTGTCTTTCTTCGTGTTTTATTTCCAAATCCGAAAGAGTGGTCTGATGTTTGGTGCACCAGCTAATCGGTTTTTCCGCGCGATATACCAGGCCGTCTTTGTATAATTTTTCAAAAGTTTCATAAACTACTTTTATAATATTTTCGTCCAGAGTAAATTTCTCACGCGACCAATCACAAGACGCTCCTAGCTTTTTGAGCTGGTTTTCCATGTAGGTTTTATTTTCCAGAGTGAATTTTTTGATTTCCTGATATAAATCTTCGCGAGGAATGCTCCAGAAATTTCGTCCTTCTTTTTCAAGTTTTTTATTATAAACCACTTGCGTCTCAAACCCAGCATGATCCGCGCCCGGCAGCCACAGAGTCTTTTTACCCTGCATTCTTTGATAGCGAACCATAATATCTTCCAAAGTCACAAAAAGCGCATGCCCTATATGCAAAGAGCCGTTCGCGTTTGGCGGCGGCATTATAATAGTAAAAGGAGTTTTGTGACGAGAAGGAAGCTTGTCTGGGTCAAAATAACCTAAATTTTCCCAATATTTATAAATCTCACTCTCAACAATTTGCGAGTTGTAATTTGAAGAAATGTCTTTATTTTTATCAGATTTTTGTTCCATAAAATCGTTTGATTGTATAGTTTATATTATCATAAATTGACGTTAAATCAAAATTAGATTAGTAATAAAAAAACCCACTCAAAATTTTTCTTGAGTGGTCAAATATATAAGAACTTTAAAAGATTATCATCTCAGATGTTATGATCCCCAACAACCATCCTTCAAAATTGGAAGTGGAGGCGGAGCGGGTGGCTTTGGTGGGCCCGAAGAGTATTCGTAAGGGCTGTTAAGATACAGAAGAACGTTGTCAGGCTCAATCCACCTTTGATCAGTAGGAAACATGACGCATCCTGTAATAACTTGCGGTGAATGATTCCAGTTAGAAAAATGAAGGCCAGCGTTCCCATTTTGAAGCAAACGACCAATTTCTTTAGCTTTGTGTGGATTTTTATAACAATTATTTACAAAATCGCGTATAAAAAGCGCGTCCTCTGGTAGCAACAGATACAAGTTTTTATCAACGGGAAGAATAATGTCGATGCCAAAATCTTTTCTGAGGCGCCTACAATCATTTTTAACCGAAAGTTTTGCCGACTTTATGGCGCAGGCTACATTCGCATTAGTATAATGCGAGTAATAAATATAAGTTGAGGATGGGGGACTTGTCACTACCGGATGGTTCTCGATAGATGAATTTGCTGGCTCTGAACAAGAAAAGCGCGAGAAATTATTATGCCATAGAGCCACAGCGCCCACCAAAATAATGACCAACACAACAATTCCCATGATCAACTTTTTCATTGAAGCGCCTCCTTTTTTCAAAGTCCTTTCTCTCTACTGCACCGTGTAGCAGAGATTGCTATAAATATAGCACCTTAATTTAAAAAGTCAATATTCCCTAAATTTCTAAACTGGTGTACAATAAAATAATTAAACGTCTACATTAATTCCATTATTTATGCAAAGTATTTTCAATATTTTAAAAAAGAAAATTATTTGGATTCCGCTTTTACTAATTATTTTAATTGTAGGAGTATGGTTTTTGTTTGGAAGAAGTGGAACGAACGCTAAATATATAGATGTTAAAAGAGGACAAATTGTCTCAGAAGTTAGCGTGACCGGAAAAGTTAAGCCGCTAAAGAGTATCGATCTGGCATTTGAACAGTCCGGTCGCCTTTCCAGAACATTAGTTGTTGTTGGAGACAAAGTTTACCAAGGACAAATTCTGGCAGTTTTGGACAATGCGGGCATTTATGCCCAATTAGCACAAGCCAAGGCAAATGTAAAAGCTCAACAGGCTAAACTGAACGAACTGAAGAAGGGCGCAAGAGCAGAAGACATTAGTGCTAAAACAGCAGAATTAAATAAGGCGCAGGAAGACTTAAAAGGTTATTTAGATGATGTAATAAATATATTAAATGACGCTTATTCAAAATCTGACGATGCGGTACGTACAAAAACTAGCAATTTATTCACTAATGGTGAAAGTGACAATCCTTCACTAAATTCATCTTTTATTGATTCACA
>Ga0208373_1005311_pt1 | contig 10877 bp, 5 predicted proteins | sample RifOxyC2_FD_184036 | JGI IMG/M metagenome (GOLD analysis project Ga0208373, IMG submission 184036) | Soil microbial communities from Rifle, Colorado - Rifle Oxygen_injection C2 (SPAdes) | ecosystem: Environmental > Terrestrial > Deep subsurface > Rock core/Sediment | place: Rifle, Colorado... | reverse complement strand
CAAGGTCGCGGCTCTTGATCCGACCGTCCTGCCGGCGCTTGATGTGATACGTATGGCAACCTGCGAAGGCGCCCGCGCGCTGGGGCTGGGGGATGAAACCGGATCGCTGGCGCCGGGGAAAAAGGCGGATATCATTATCATCGGGCTCAACGAACCCCACCTGACGCCGCTCTATAACGAATACTCCCAGCTTGTCTATGCGGCAAACGGCGCCGATGTCGATACCGTTTTCATCAACGGCAAAATTGTCATGCGGGAGCGAAAGCTGCTGACAATCAACGAACAGGATGCAATGGATCGGGTAAGAGCTATTGCCCTGCGGGTTCGAAAAAGTCTGTAACCCGCGCAAGACGAGATTTTGCGTTGCCGCTAAACGAGCGGACGATCGCCGTTGAGCTTTTCGTAAATGGAGATATATTCGGCGATCATGTGTCCGAGACTGTAGCGTTCCCGCGCCCACCGCATAATCCTGCTGATATGCGGCCTTCTTACTTCCGCCGGAAGCCGTTGAAACGCAACGCTTTTTTCAAGACCGTGCCACAATCCGCCGGCGTCATAATCATGGAAAAGAAAGCCGTTGCCGAAATCAAGCGGACAACCGTCGTCTTTGAGTCTCAGTTCCTGTATTTTGTCGTGATATCCCCCGGTGTCACGGTTAGTGGCGGTTGCCCCGAAGATATTGCCGACCTGGTCGATCTGCCCGCACGGTTCATAAAGGGAGGCCCCGAATACATCATGTGCGGCAGCATAACCGAGGAGAGACAAAGCCTCATCGAACGGCTGATACGCGATCCGTCCTCCGGACGCCCAGGCGATTCCCCCCAAAATATCCACATGGGTCCGATCATTGCCGATACCGTCGGCAACAAACGCAAACTGCACATCCTGATGTGTTTCGGTAAATTTCCGAACAATCTGTTCAATAAGCTCCACTCCTTTTTGAAATGCATCCAGGCGGGAAGGCCAGTAAAGGAGTATCGCATCCGGGTTTTCCTTCAACCCCATTCTCCGTTGGAATTCCAGCATATTTACCCGCTTGGCCTCAATTACATCGTCGTCAGGGCCATATTTCCTGACCAGGGCTTCGCAATGTTCCGGGTGCATAAGCGAGGAGGGGGCATTGATGATGGCCCGGGCGACGCCATACCGTAACTTCTCCTTCACCTCACTGCGGACGCTTTGCGGTACCAGATTTCTGTCCAGAAAATAGTCCTCCACGACCTCCCGCAAAAATCTCTCTCCCACGAAATTGATCATCGTCGCGTTTTTTATCGCCGTCGCCTGGGCATCTATGCAGGGCTTCCCATCCTTTTCGGAGAAGTACAGCAGGTCGCCGATACGATCCATATCGACTCCATCAAAGAGCTCAAGCGGAATCAGCGAAGTGAAGATGTTATGCACCGTGTGCAGGACGGGCAGGCCGGTTGCTTTGGCATAAGCAACTATTGCTCCTCCCGCCATCCAGTCGTGCGTATGCACGATCAGCCGGTTTTCGCAGCGGGCCCGCACCGTTTTGATGACATTTTTTACTATCTCTTTCTGGAATTCCGCCGCCGTCGCAATCGGATCGCCGGAATACGCGCTCATGTTCTCGGCGAACAGGGAGGAACTGATCAAGTGAATGTTTTCCGGATCAATCCGGTAGCGCGCCTCCCGCCACTGCATCTCGCTCATCTGCAATTCGCGCTGGAACCTTTTTTTGAGATTCAGGATGGCAAGATGGACCTCAAATCCTCGCTCGGTAAGTCCCTCGCACAACGCGGAGACTACCTCTCCCTGACCGCCGCTTTTCCCGGAGATGAACCTGGCGAGGGTTCCCATATCCTCCGGCAGCCTACCCGTTTCCGGAGATATGATCAGGATGGCGGTTTTTTCTTTTTTTTTGATAACATCGAAGCGCTTTACGGCAACCTCAAGTTTATCGATCTTGCGGGTGAGAATATGGGTCGGCTGGGCTATCGAACCGCCGTACGGGTTGAAATACGCATGGACGGCATGGTCCTCGCCGATTCTTTCATGAAGAAAATAGACGTGATCCGAGGTTGTCAGTTGTCTCCAGCGCTTCAGAAGGTCCCCCCCTGCCCTTTTGGCATGCTGTTCCAGCATTTCGATATCCCTGAACAGCTCATACTGAGTCGGGTTTCCGAGCCACCCGAAGGTATCGCGGCCGGCATCCGCCCAGGAGGAGGTGGAAAGTCCGTGGATATCGACAATTGGACATGCAACATCTTGAAATTGAACAGCAATTTCTGTAGGCGTCGCCGACACGATGTTGGGATAATTTTTCAAGGCGTCGGGCAGCCCCCTCCAGAAATCAAAAATCCCCGACTCTTCCCATATATGCTCGCCGATATGTTCAAAATCATAGCCAAGCAGCACCACCTCGCCGTCAATCAGGGACAGATAACGCGCGTACTGATCGGGGGTGAGCGGATTGTGGGAAAACCGGAAGGCAATGTCATCGCTCAGTTCCCGATTGCGCGGGATAACTATCATATCGGTGTTTTGAGCGCGAAAAACCGTGTTTGGGGAGATCGTCCCCCCATCCCGACTGTACATGTCGTCGCGCTTCTCGCAAAGCATGGCCTTGTAACCCATCTCCGCGACGACCCCGGCGATATCGTTGTTGTACATGAGTTCGGTATTGCGAAACGAGGTCGGGAAAATGCCGAAGACCCGTTTTATCATCTCCCTGTGCAGCAGGATCTGCGCCCGGAACTCCTTTTTCTTCGGGTCTTCGAAAAGGCTGGTAAGAGAGTGGTAATAGGTCTCGTCAAGTATTTCCACCTGGCTTCCGCTGGCGCCGGCATCCATCAATTCCTGAAGGGCGCCGACAACCTCCGGCCGGTACTGTTCGGCCTGCTCCAGGAAAGTTCCCGATAACCCCAGAGCGATCTTGAAAAGGGGGTTTTCTTTGACGAGTTTCACGAACATCCGTACCGCGGGAATGTAACACTTGTCCGCTACCTTGATGAATACCTCCCGGTTCTTCTCCTCCCAGAGGAATTTATCGCCGTCCGGATGGAGGCGAAAAGGCTGGTGAAGCTGAAAGTAAAAAGCGACAAGCGGCATGTCATGCCTCCCCAAGGATTTTGACGGATTAACTGGTCACTGACCTGACTTATAGAAGAATACCTGTCTAAAATCAAGATATAACAAACAAAATTTTCTTCATGTTTATTGTTGTCTTTGCCAACCTTGTTGTGTTATGGGCTCCTTGCCGTTTTTGGGGGAATTGAGCAGGCGGCAACCGGGGAGAAATTATGCAGACAAACAGCGGTTACCTTATGGAAAACGATGAAGAGGCCTTGCGCCTCAGTCAGAAAACAGATCCCGACGTGGTGCGCAAACAGGCCTCTTGGTGCGGCATGAAGGCGGGTCTGCGGGTGCTCGATTTCGGATGCGGGCCGGGGATGACCACGGATATTTTCCGTGACATGGTGCAGCCGGGAGGCAGCGTCGTCGGCCTGGATATTTCCGAAGAGCGCATTGCCGGCGCCATCAGCAGTTATGGGGGTAAGCCGGGAATCGATTTTATCGTCCGTGACCTCAGAAACCCGATAAATGATATCGGCACATTCGATATCATTTGGGTACGATTCGTACTTGAATATTTCCGGAAGGAAAGCAGGGAAATCGTTGAAAATTTAAAAAATCTCTTAAATCCGGGGGGATGGGTTTGCCTGCTTGATCTCGATTACAACTGCCTCAATCATTACGAACTTCCCGCACCTATGCAACACATTTTGCCCAAGCTTATGTCGCTGCTTGATGAAGAATACAATTTTGACACCTTTGCGGGCAGAAAGCTCTATTCTTACCTTTTTGACGGACAGTATGAAAATCTGCAAGTGGAGTTGATGGCGCACCACCTGATATATGGCAAGGCCCGGAAAACGGATGTCTTCAACTGGACAAAAAAAATCGAAGTCACCGCGGACCGGCTGCAATCGCTTTTCGTGGATTATCCCGGCGGGATTGAAAGATTTAAAGAAGATTTCAGAAGGTTTTTCGTCGATCCCCGACGTTTTACCTACACCCCGCTCATTATGTGCAAGGGGATGAAGCCTTATGGAAATTAAACTGGAATATCAAGAACTTCCCTGATTATTTGATTTAGTTCATCAATTCTGTACGGCTTGCGGATAAACGCTGCCGCCCCTGAATCCAGGATCCCCTTCTTTTTTTTATCCTCGAGAAACCCGCTTGCCATAATCACCTTCATTTCAGGGTATATTTTCAGCATCTCCTGGAGACACTTGCTTCCCCCCATTCCGGGCATCATCACATCCATGATAATCAGATCTATTCTTCCTCGTTTCTCCCGCAGCACCTCCAGCGCCTGTTCTCCGGAGGAGGCGGTAAGAATACCGTACCCTGAAAGAGAAAGGAGTTCCTGACCGGTTTCAAGGAGGGAATCCTCATCATCAACAAGGAGAATCGTCTCTCCTCCCCCCCTCTTCTCAACGGATGGGTGATTTTCTTCTTTTTCAGCAATAGCAACGGCAGCGTCAATGGCAGGTAGATAGAATTCAAACATCGTTCCCTCGCCCTCTTCGCTGTGACATAAGATGTAACCGCCGTGGTTCTTTATTACCCCATAAACAACGGCAAGCCCGATCCCTGTTCCCCTGCCGACCGCTTTGGTGGTAAAAAATGGTTCAAAGATGTGTTCAAGCGTCTTTTTTTCTATCCCGGAACCGGTATCGGCAACGCGCAAGACAACGTAACTGCCTGGTGTTATCCTTACCGAAGAAAACTCAAGATGTTTTTCCAGATCGACATTTGCCGTTTCAATTTTCAGTGTTCCACCCTCGGGCATGGCATCTTTCGCATTTACCGCCAGATTAAGAATGACCTGTCCTATTTGTCCCGCATCCCCATTGACAGGCCGCAGATTGTCGGCAAGCTCATAGTCTATCTTGATATTCTTCGGAAAAGTGCCGAACAGAAGTTCTGAGCTATTTCTGATCTCCCTGTTCAAATCGAGAGGAAGAAGCCTGCTTTCCATCTTGCGGCTGAACATCATCATCTGCCTGACAAGATCGGCGCCCCTGCCTGTTAATTCCTGAATGCTGAATATATACTTCAGATCTTCATCCGCGTCATCCTTCTTACGCTTCAAAAGTTCTGCATAAGAGCCGATAGCCTGCAAAATATTGTTGAAATCATGGGCAATCCCGCCGGTAAGCTTGCCAATGGCGTTCATTTTCGAGGTGTGCCGGAGTTGTTCCTCGAGTCGGCGCTGTTCGGTGACATCCTTAAGAGTTCCAACTATTCCCATCATTTCCCCCGCACCATTGATATTAGGCGCGGCGCTTATGGTGAACAGCCGCTCTTCCCCATCCCTGGTCCGCAGTTTCCCGTAGAAATGTTTAATGGTTTCAGAGCCATGAATTATTTTTTGAAAAAGATTCGTAAAGATGGCAACATCCTCTTTGCGGACAATGTCGACAAAAGGTTTTCCAACAATATCTTCCGGAGAATAGAACAGATTGTCCTTCACCGCCGGGTTGACGTAGGTGATCACAGCCCTGTTGTCAACCGTGTAGATGATATCCGGGGAGTTTTCACTCAGGGCGCGGAAACGTTCCTCGCTTTCCTTGAGTTTGCGGTGGTTCCTGGCGTTATTAAGACTGATCGCTATTTGCGTTGCGATCCCTATCAGCATGTTGACCCCGCTCTGACCGAGCGCCCGGCTTGACTTGTAATTGTCGACCGCGAGAACCCCCTCAGAAATGCCCTCATAGACGATGGGAACACAGATAAATGAACTTGCGCCCAGCTTTTCGGCAAATTCTATTCCCCGCGGGGAGAAGTTATGTTTGATGTCATTTATGTCACTGACAAGGATGGGGGTTTGTTTAACGAAAGCGGCAACAAAAGGCCCCCGGGAATCGGGGTTATTGAGATGAAAGGCTGTGTCGTACAGAACCTTTTCCAGTTCCGGCGCGTATCCGTACCCGGTCGCATAGACGAGATTTGTCCTGCCGGCATTTGCAAGCATTATCATGCCCCGGTCGAAGTTCAGTCTTTTTCCCAGGGTCTCTCCGATCACTTCGAGGAGCCTGTCGATATCGAGGGTATTTGATACAGCTTGACCAATTTCCTGGACGAGCATGGAATTCTCATAACTCTCCGTTATCTGGTCGAGAAATCGGCTGGCGGTGTCTCCCTGGCGCTCTATTTTTTCGTAGAGCTCCCTTTTTTCAGTGATCTGACTGTAGTAGGATAAACCAACCAGAATTCCGGCAAAGATAACGGCGCATTCGGCAAATTGCAGCGGGGAGAAGAGAAAACCGCAGACGATAGCCAGCGCTATCGAAGGAATGGCCAGATAGTTCCTGACACGCCTCAGTTTAAGATAAGAGGGCTCCTCCCAGCTTATTGTATAAACACAACTGCTTCCCCCCTTGTGGACGCAGACATGATGCTCCACCACCGGCAACTTACCGGTAAACAGTTTCGCGATTGCCTCAAAACTGCCGATCCTGTTGTCGCATTGGTAGGGTTTGTCTTTCACGCCGTTCAAAATTTTTACTGCTATCTCCACCTTGTTGCGACCCAGTTTCCTTACTGCAAAGGAAGCGCCCCTGTTGATGTAACCGGCAACCTTGGGAATCCGCAGGTAGGCTTGCATCGGGGTAATAAACCCGAGCATAAACTGTCTGATTACGCTTAAGGACTGGGCGGAGGTCATGAACCTTCCCGCCTCCCTGAAGAGCGAAGGGTCGTGGATCTGCTGCATCATGGCGTCACTAAAAGCATCGACCTGCTTCTGGGTAAGCCAGTGCCCCTCGTCTTCGAGCTCATATAAGGAAATATTTGATTCAAGAAGAAGTTTGTCTATATCCACATCGATCTGTGACTTTTTAAAATAGTCAAGAAAAGTGGCGATTACCCGGCTGTTATATAACGGCTTATTGTTCATTTTGCCTATTCCTCTGAAATCGGCCACCCTTTCGGAGCGAAGCGAGGCGACGCTGGTTTATTGGTTCTTTCTCATAATGACTTGGTCAGGTCAAGCCGGAATGTTTTTTCCCTCGAACCAAGGTGCATCGGCATTGCCAAGCAGCAGCATCTTGCTATATTTCCTTTTTGTATTCCCTGAAAGCCTCCAGCAATTGCCGGAATGACGTCGGCTTGTATTTTTGAAAACTGTCTTCGTCCACGTAAACGAAGTCATAGGCCACGTCTTTCTGCACCCGGTTGACATCCTCGCACCATTGCGCGAGCCGCGCCATCTTCAGCGGCACGTCCAAATCTTCCTGCCCTTTGGTTTCGACAATGACAATCCGTTTGTCCGACAATTTGACCATAAAATCCGGATAGTAATTGGAGATATCGCCGCCCGCGTTCACGTAATCGAGCTTGAAATGGACGGCCAGGTAGTTCTTCGCGAAAGAGACCACATCACTGCAATCCTCCAGGAATCCGGCAAACCGAAGCTCCAGTTGGCTGTCGCCGATGATGCGGTTGAAGACGCTTTTCTTCGGGACGAGGTAGCCTTGATCCTTGGCCACAAAAGGCCGGGTCTGGCGCAACTTGATCGTGTCCCGGATTTCGGCGTCGCCTTTATCCCGGACGGTCAGCGCGTTGATAGCCTTTTTGAAGGTCTCAATCAGCGTCTTGGTGGCGGCCGGTTCCGACAGGTTGCGTAATGTGTTGGGGTCTTCCAGTTCCACCGGGCGGTCAAACAGCTCCTCCTTCACAAACGCCTTGACCTTGCCATACAGCGCGTCATAACCGCGCGGAGTAGATCCCTTACGATATTCCAAGCGCAATTCTTTCATGAGGCTTTGCGCAAAGAAACCAATCACGCTGCGGTAGTCGGCAACGCCGGCCGTGTCGAGAATCGTGGTATGCATAATCTCGCCGTTGACGATGTCCTTGAAGACGATCTCCCGCTGTTCCTCCTCGCTGAACTGCAAATATAATACACGCTGGTGCCCCATCGCGGCGATGTCCAGATCGCCGAGGTTCTTGTATTCCCGGTAAACGCGCGGCGTCAGCACAGGGATTTCAATGTCCAGCGCGGCGATGTCCTTCCTCTCGTTCTCCTTGTCAACTTCGACCACCAGCGGAGTCTTCGGCCCCGTCCCTTCCCCCATCGCCTTGCGTTCCAGCTCCACGCCTTCGGCCTGAATGGATTCCACAAACTCCATGAAGGCCTCGGTGCCGATCACGCTGACGTACTCTTCCACATCGCCGGGATACATCTTGCGCAACCCCCGGCCCAGCGTCTGCTCGGGAAGGATGTTGCTCTGGGCGGAATAGGCGCGCAGGCCCACGATGGTGGTGACATTCTTCACGTCCCACCCCTCTTTGAGCATCATCACCGAGATGATGGCCTTGTACTGACTCTCCATGTCGTCAATTTCATTAGCCTGTTTGCGCAGATTATCCAGTACGTCCTTGTCCTTGCCCGAGGCGGATTCGGAAATATCGCCGTTGTTTTTGGTGTGAATGACCAGCACGGCGTCTTTCAAGTCCGGGTAATTCCCCTCCAGATACTCGGCCACGTCGTCGCAGTTGCGCGTGTCGTCGGTCATCACGAACAGGATCGCCTTCTTGCCCATCTTCTCGTGCTCAGCGTATGCCTTGCGCCATTCGATCACGCCCAGATGGATATAGTCGGCGTATTTCTCGGTGAACTTTGCGCTCTGGCGCTCCTGCAATTTCGCGCGGCTCGGCGCGTCGGGCAGGACCGGATGCTTCACCACATTTTGCTTGATGGCCTCCACCAGCGGATAATCAGCCACCGTCTGCACGAAAATCGCGCCGCTGTTGTGCTTGGGCGTGGCCGTCGTGTCCACCTGCATGGAAAGAGCCGCCCCTTTCTGCTTCAACCGGTTGTGGATGTCTTCGATGGCCTTGAACCAGGCCATGCGCGGGTCGTGAATATGGTGCGCCTCGTCATTCAACACCATCAGTTCGTCAATATCCCGGACAATCATGCCCAAATCCACCTTGGAATCCGTGGTCGCGCCCGTGGGCCTTTTGCCCAGGAAATAATCCCGCATGTCTTCATCATCCGGCGACGGCGGAATGTCGTCGCCCGAATAAACCCGGTGGATGTTGGTCAGGAAGATATTGCCCGTAGGCCGGGTGATCCGAACCTCGTCTTGCAGATGCAGCGTCAGTTGAAAATCGTCGCGCCAGTTGTGCCCGTCAAACCCGTTATCCGGTAGCACCGGATCGTCGAAGAAGATGCGGAGGCCCTGGAAATCCCGGTAAATCCGGTCCAGTACGATGATGTTGGGCGTGATGACCAGGAAGTTGCGCGCCATCTCCGATTCCGGCTCATAGAGCTTGTGATAAAAACTCCACGCCAGCGCCAGGCTCAAAACCTTGGTCTTGCCGCTGCCCGTCGCCATCTTCACCACGAACCGCCGCCAGGTCTCGTCGAACATGCCCCCGGATACAAGGCCGCTTGAATCGAAGCGCATCAGATCGTGCTTGTCCTTAACCCCCACCACATCGTAGAGGTAGACAATCGTCTCCAGCGCCTCGCGCTGGGCGAAGTAGTATTCAAACTCCGTCATGGTCCCGTCGGCCTTCGGCAGCAGGTGCGGCGTGTTGAACCACCAGTTGAGCAGGCTCCGGCTGGTGTCCGCCGCGCCCACGTACCCCCCGTCCCGGAACTCCTTCACCTTGCGGCGCAGCACCGGCACAAGCGGCGGCATGAGTTTATCCATGCTGCTGTCCCTAAGTGTCTCATCGGCAGGAAACCAGCGGATACCCGGATCAAGAATCGCGTGCGGGGATAGCGGAAAGTCTTTGTGCAGGGCCATTATTTGTCCTCGTTTTTCTTCTTTGCAGGCGTCTCAGCATTGCCGAGTTGCTTGCGCTGTTGGGTTTCGATCATATCGGTGACGTCAACGAAATGATCCTCGATGCGATAACCACTGTTGAAACAGGACAACTTGGCCTTCTCAATTACCCCCTCAAAATTGCGATAATCGCCGTAATCCAATATGCCGGCAAAGTCGCGGCTTGACCAAAATTCCATACCCGCATCATTCTTACGCTTGATCCGTTCGAAAGGCGAAATATGGCCTCCGGCGGTTTTCCCTATTTCCTTGCTCATGGTTGAGAAACTCCTTTCGACCTTCTACCTGGCTTTAATTCCATCGAATTCGATGGAATTAGAATTCGGGTTGTTTAATTGCTCCTATTCCAATTCGCTACCTGTCGGGTAGCTTTTTCCGGTGGTTGTCAATTCTATCCCCGTCGGGGATAGAATTGTTGGCTCACGAGATGAATACGCCTGATAAAATTGCCGAAATTTTAATCATACGCCCGGGGGCCAGGCCCAGAATTCGACTTCAATCTTGTCCTTCTTCTTACATAGCAGAATTCCAATCGACGAATTGTCATCGGGGCGTTTCAACTGGACATCCACCGCTGAGAGATAGAAGTTAAGTTTCCCGGCATATTCCGGTTTGAACTTGCCTGCCTTGAGTTCAATCACAACATAACAGCGCAGGTCGAGGTGATAAAACAGCATGTCCAGAAAATATTCATTATCGCTGATCAAGAGTTTCACCTGCCGCCCGACAAACGCAAACCCCTTCCCCAATTCCAGGAGAAAATCGGTAATTTTATCCGTAAGCGCCGCCTCTATAGCCCGCTCCTGGGCTTCATCTTCAAGACCCAGAAAATCAAAGTTGTAAGGATCCTTGAGGGTTTCGCGAGCCAGACCGGATTGCACGGCAGGCAGCGTTTGGGGAAAATTGGTGAGCGCGCGGCCGACCCGGTGGTAATCCCGTTTTTCAATCTTCAATTCCAGATCATCCCGTGTCCAGCCGTTTTCGTTCGCGGCCAGAGCATACCACAATGCCTCGTCATAATCTTTAATTTTACTGACAATCAGC
>Ga0208373_1005310_pt1 | contig 10878 bp, 12 predicted proteins | sample RifOxyC2_FD_184036 | JGI IMG/M metagenome (GOLD analysis project Ga0208373, IMG submission 184036) | Soil microbial communities from Rifle, Colorado - Rifle Oxygen_injection C2 (SPAdes) | ecosystem: Environmental > Terrestrial > Deep subsurface > Rock core/Sediment | place: Rifle, Colorado... | reverse complement strand
GGTTCCGGTGCTCCCGCCGCCTGGGAACGTCGGTGGAATCCTTTGCGCCGATATTGACCATGCCTCCAACAGCGGGGACATCCGCAGTAAGGACATGGCGGCGGCGTAAAATTCCTTTTGCTTCCGGAGACGTTGACAGGTATTTTATTCCTGAGTGACATTCTGATAATGCTCCTTTCCGCTCAAACCACCCGCAAAGTAGTCGTGAGCAGAAAGAAACTAAAATGTCACCCACTTTTTCTCAATATCTTTTACAGGAAGATTCCCGGAACCCGAAAAAAGGGCGGGATTAATCAGGCAGGAAAAGAGAAACTTAGGCCGGATTTAACAATGATTGAGCCAATCTTTGGACAAATAAAGGATTGTCGAAAAATAGGCTCATTCATGGTGAGGAGTATTGAATCGGTGAGTGTGGAATGCAATTTGATTTGTGCAACACATAACTTATTGAAGCTTTTCAGGAGCGGGAAGCTCAAAATTGCATAAAAATCATAGGGGGATACCATGTATTTGAATACGGAATAAAGAGTTTGGATTAATTCTGTTTACGAAGAAGGTAGGAAGTAAAACTGTTGCACCTTTCTGTCTATCCGGCTGAACGAACGATGCCAGATAATTTTATTTGCGCAACAGGCTCAATCAACTTTTTATCAGGGAGAAAACCATGAAACCTATTTCGAATTTATTGTTGGCTCTGTCTATTTTTTCGCTTGTCGCAACCAACGCCTTCGCCGCACCTGATTTTGCCGCCAAGGTTCAAGAAGCCATGAAGGAATTAAGATCTCAATGTGACGCACTTGGCGCTCCTAAAGTAGAGGGTACCGATGCCGTTAGTGACAAAAAGGACGCTCCGGCACTGTATTTTGGATCGACCAAGATGAATAACAACTTCGACGTCGTGGATAAAGTAAAAAACAAAGTAGGTGGAACTGCCACCCTTTTTGTTAAAAAAGGTGATGAATACATTCGGGTATGCACAAATGTTCAAAAAAACGATGGAACTCGTGCCATAGGTACAGTTCTTGATCCAAACGGAGCTGCTATCAAGAAAATCAAACAAGGCAAAGCATTCTATGGTGAGGTTGACATTCTTGGAAAACCTTATACTACCGGTTATGAACCAATAAAAAAAGGCGACGAGGTTGTGGGTATCTATTACGTGGGTTATTTGAAAATCGTTAAAAAATAGTGGAATTTGTAATTAAGAATTTATTTAGTATCTGTTCGGAGTTGACTAAAAGAACATGCTTTAAGAGTGATAAATTCCGGAATTTCAGGTAAATATATTCGCTTATTTTAACGTTTTTTGCTGTTTTCGTCGGGTAAACCGCAAGATAAGCGATGAAAACGGATTACTATGTTTTGAGAAGCATCGAATTCACTCTGATTTCGGCACTTTTTAGCCGGAATCAACTGATTCTGAACAGATACTATTTAAAAAAACTAAGCGTGAGGGGATGATTATGAATAAACGCATTAGCTCGTTAATGTCTTTTAACAACTTGACCATCGCAAAAAAATTATTTATTTCCAATATCATTCTTTTCACGCTTATCGTAGTGGTAGGTATAGTGTCCTATGTATCCTATACCAGCCTATCCAAAGCTTCCAATCAATTGATTAAAAACGAATTTCCAAGTCTGCTTGGAGTGTCGACAATACATAGTTTAAGGCTCAACATTCGAGTGGCCGAAAGAACGCTGGTCAATTCCAAGATCGATTGGGATGAACGGGTAAACCAATATAAAATATTTATTGAATCCTGGCAGGAATTGGAAAATATAATTACTAAACTGGATAAACAAGCAAACAAATCAGCTGAGTTATCTGATTTCTTAAATGAGTTTAAAACCCAACAACTCGAATTTAAAAAGAATTCCGATGAATTTAAGACATTAGCCTTGGAACGGGATGAATATCTCAGCGCCGGTTATTCATCTGCCGATACTGAGGTGATTGAAGTTGAAGCAAAAATGATGACCAAACTAATGGATGACAGAAAAATAGTTAATGAGTCTGACGAAAAAACTCTTAAAATGATAGAAATATCCAACACAAGCGTTGAAGATGTAGGCAAGGAAAAAGAAGTTTCGGATAAACGCAATCTTACATTGTTGCTTAGCCTATTGCTGATAGCAATGATCATAACCATATCGATCACCATTTTTATGCCGCGTCATATAGTTGCTCCAATACGACGCACAGTGGATATTATAAAGGATATTATGTCCGAGGGTGAAGGCGACCTAACCAAACGACTAGTTATCAGAAGCAACGACGAAATGGGTGAATTGGCAAAATATTTCAACCAATTTATTGAAAAGCTTCAAAAAACTATTGCTTCAATCAATGGAAACGCCAACACTGTTGCCTCCTCGGCAACCGAGCTTTCAGCAGTATCAACTCAAATTGCTGCCAATGCCGAAGAAATGAGCACTCAGTCTTCTACGGTGGCCTCCGCAACAGAACAGGCAACCACGAATATTAACTCCATTTCCTCTGCAGCAGAAGAGATGTCATCTTCCACAAATAGCGTAGCAACTGCAATTGAAGAGATGAGCGCATCGCTTAACGAAGTGTCCCGGAATTGCCAGAAGGAACTACAAATTGCGGGAGAGGCCAACACTCATGCAAAGAACAGCAAGGATGTGATGAATAAACTCGGCGCAGCCGCAAAATCAATTGGAAAAGTAGTGGAAGTCATTAATGACATAGCAGACCAAACCAACCTTCTGGCTCTTAATGCAACCATAGAAGCGGCTTCTGCGGGTGATGCTGGAAAAGGATTTGCGGTGGTTGCTGGCGAAGTCAAAGATCTCTCGAAACAAACTGCTCAAGCAACACAGGAGATACAAAAACAAGTTGAAGATATGCAATCAAATACAGAACTGGCAGTTAAGGCGATAGAATCTGTTTCAAAAGTGATAGAAGAAGTAAATGTCATATCGCAGACAACCGTAAGCGCAGTAGAGGAACAGAGTGCAACGGTAAATGAAATATCTAGAAATGTCACTGGTGTAAGCGCAGGGGCACAGGAAGTATCAAAAAATGTTGCAAAATCAGCATCAGACCTTTCGGAGGTATCCTCATCCATTGCCGGTGTAAACAATGCTGTGGCAGATACTGCCAAAAGGATAGTGCAAGTAAAGACAAGTGCGCAGGAATTGTCAAAACTTTCAGAAGGACTCAAAGAGCTTTTAGGACAATTCAAAATCTAAAAGGCAAGAAAATCGAAGACGCGCGCATGAAGAAATCATTGGCCATTAATGCAAGATACGGACTGGTTTCACTAAATTCTAACAAGCATAGGCTTAAACAGGACAAGGTTCTTTCTTAATTTATTCACTTTCTTCGCCCCAAATCACAAACTTGTGGAGACTTTTGTGGAGACTTGGCAATTCCTTATTGTTATGCATGTACAGTCTTTTGCCCCGAATGCTTCAGGCCAAATTCTTTTGCCAGGATACGGCCACGCTCGGTGAAGTGCTTCACCTGTTCGGCGGGTGTCATGTCTTTAATGGTGTCGGCAATTTTCTCCCGCCATTTCCAGACTTCTTCAACGGCTTTGCTATTTGTCTTCATTCTTTTTCGCCAAAACTCACTGAAGGACTGGTTCATGGGAAAGAGTCTTGAGTTTTAATTGGCGGGCGTATTTACGACCGACTTTATTAATCTCAACAACACGTTCCTTTGGCGATAATTTATCGAGTTTGGAATAAGCCTTCTTCCGCCAATCCCAAACCTCTTCTATTGTCTTATATGCATCCATATCAACCCTCCTCAGGAAGAAACATTTCAGGATTTACAAAGCTCAATGGCCCGTATCCGTTGAGCAAATTAATACCATTAAAAGCATCTATTTTCTTGATTTTTACCAGATGCTTAAAATTGAATGTCAGCAAATAGTCAATGCTGTGCACGGAACAAACGGCAACGTGTGCGGCATCATAATAGCGGTTGGCTTTTGTGGGTTCAAGAATCCCAGCTTCAAAATACTTTTCCATTAAAGACTCACATTCGAGATTATCCTCTAATAGAACAGGTGAAACCTTCTGAATCCATTGCAGCAGAACTTTTTTCTTTTCCTCATAACATTCTTCTATTTCGATTAACACATAGTTCGATATGTAAACTTCAAACCCGTCTTTTTGGCTTATCAATCCCATGAACTTTTCTGTTATCGTATGCCAGTCAGGACGATTGCTTTTATAAAGTTGATTCCAGACCGATGTTTCAATGTATAGCTTTTTTCTCATACTTTAAAAATACCCCCTTTCATAGCAAAAGGCAAGAGGTCTATCTTCAGCCGCATGGGACGTTTAATTATCGTCGGCTTTGATTTTCTCGGCCTCAGCGTCATCGGCCGGAATAATCATCCGGCTTGGTATGCCCGGTAAGCGTATATGAAGCGTCAGGTTAAAAAGGTGGCCGACCCTGTTTGTCAGTATGTTCGTTTTATCGGTGGGCGTATAATTATAAGCATAGTCGAAGGAAAGACATAAGACTTCGTGCAGGAACATGCGTTCTATTCCAACACCGAATACTATACCCATCTGATAATCCTGCATTGAAGCTAACGTTGTATCATAGACGATTCCTGCAGCGCTTGCGGATATTTTATTCCGGTATCCAATCCATGAAAGACCGGCTTTGAAGCGAAAGGCGAAGACGCTGTCAAACCGTGTGCGATTTAGAAAGGCCAGCGTCCACACTTGCAGGGTGTCCGATGCATGGGTGGGAACAGTATCGATAAGTACATTTGAATGGAGAATCGTTATATCGTAAGCATGATTGAATGTACTGTTTCCGGAATAATTGAAACTGATTCCGTTTTGATGGGCTTTATCCATAAACATATCCACTCCTATTCCAAGAACAGGAAGAATATTGGTTGACTTGGAAACGCGGGCGTCATTACTGGAGGGTTTGAGCATGCCGCCATTGAAAGTCAGGTAAAACGGGTGGATGAATGAGAAATCGTTGGCCGTGGAGACGGAAAGCATCAGAGCAAGTATGGTAAGAATCGTTAAAACAAAGCGCTTTCGCATTGAATCTTCCATTTTTATCGGCTCACCTGTTCGATGTCAGCTGTCCGCAGCCTTTTGCGCAATAATTTGCAACCTGCCCTTGGTTTGAACAATGTCGGGCTTTTCCGGCGGTGCTTCATCATGGTGCTATGTTCCACGTGCATCAAACTTTACGAGCGGAATTGGTAAAACACCCTGCAAACCAATATCTTTATCAATGCCTTTATTTGGAATTATTAAAAAATCAGCGGTTCCAAAGAGCCCGTTCCCGCCAAACAATGAAGCATGTGGCGATATTTCCAACTGGTTCGAATACTTATGTCCTAAACCAAAGCCCAAACCGCCCCCAAGTAAGACCGAAGAGTGATAGGTGTTGTCCGCAGAAAGCCAGCGCCCATATTGTATATCACAAATCAAATGATTATAATAACGATTTTTACTGTAACAATACAACGCGAATTTTCCACCGACTGTTACATTGTATGCTGAACCGTTTCGCAATCCACCAATGCTTGTTTTTAAACCAAACGTGATTGCATTCCCGATAGACCACCCTATTCGTATTCCTGGGCTTATATACGGAATAATATCGCCAGCATATATAAACGAAGTGACTGTTAAGACAAACAAGACAATTAATTTTATATACATTCGTTGAAAAAGCATGTTTCCACTATTTATTTCAACAATAACGATGGCATTTTTTACAAAAACATAATAGAATCATTTTGCAAACACCATTCGTATCGTTTTAATGTAGCGACCTGAAACCAACTGGCAAAAATAAATACCCGCAGAAACTATTTGGCCGCTATCATCTGTGCCGTTCCAATCAACGGAATAATAGCCTGTAGTTTCATAACTGTTTTTTAGCGTTTTTATCAATTTTCCGGAACTATTCATAACTCTTAATGAAATGGGATAATTTAAATATGCTGAATTGGAATTTGGAATTTGATATGAGATTTTACAACAAGGATTAAAGGGGTTTGGGGCGTTTTGACTCATATTAAAACATGTTATAAGTTGAGCAGCGTTCTTATCCATAACCATATCTTCAGACGAAGTAAATAATTTTGGCAACGACATTGGAGTCGTTATTTTACTTAGATCTAAATCAATGTACGCATTAAAACTGCTGCCGGGCAACGCCCTGAAACCAGGCTTGATAACAATAAGATTTCCTGCACAGGCGACAGCGTTTGCGCCTGATTCAACGATGAAACCTTTGCTGACGGTTTCACCGGCATCCGTAAGAACGATATCCTCGGTATTTGATAAGTCGAGTTGCCCCGGGGCATTATAAACGATATTGTCACCCGTCTGCAACCGGGCATTCGAAACAGTTGAATTCCAGGGAAATGGCTGGAAAGATAATTGATTGGTAAATGATTTTGTCTTTACAGCAAACCAATAGAGTAAACCTGCCGTTAAGCGAATCGCATAAGGCTGAAGCACGTCATGCATTGATCGACAATTGGCATCGTTTATTTCCGAAGCAATCCTCGGCAATCCTAATGTTGGTAGAATATCCTTTAAGAACGGGAATCCGGCGGAAAAAGCATCATCACCATTTACACTGGCACTGGCATAATGATCGGCAATTTGATTCATCATATACATAAGATTGTAAACAGGATCTGCGTCGATTTCATTATTAAAAAAAGGGCTGATATAGGTTAATCCACGCCCCCCCAAATCATTATCCGTTCCAGTCGCAACTAATTTATTGCCGAACAATTCATCTGCGGTCCATTGATGATATTGGCTACAGTTTTTTTCATAATAGGAAGAACGCATTCCGGCCTGATCGGCATGCTCTTCATTATGCACATGCTCCGGAACAGCCATATCCTGTAGCAAATGACACATGCGACCCAGTATTTCATAAGCCCTTGCAATATCATACCCTTCATAGCATGCCGTGCTCGAATGAACGCCTGTCGCATTTGTGTATGATATTGAATTCATATAACCACTGGCACCACTGCTTTTAGTAAACTGATAAAAGCCCAGCAATGAAAGTGTTTTCCAATCTGAGCGAACAATATCTTTCGCATTAAAACAATCACTTTGAATTGGGGTGGAATAAAGTCTTCGAAATACATAATCACCATTAATGTATGAAATACTTTTTTTATAAGCATTACAAGGAACACTAAATGACCATGCTGATGGTTTACTATCTGATAATACGGTCGGAGCCTGCCTTCCTAAATCAGCGTCCCAGAAATGGCTGATAAAAGTGAAAGCCTTTCTCGGATCGCCTTGAAAGACATCGACATAGGCGTGCAATATATTATCAGTAAATGTTGAAGACAATTCGGGATAGCTACCGATTCCATAGTGATATACAACATCATATTCATCCTCAATCCAGGCACCCGAAACGATTCTACCAGCACCCCATGTTAAATCAGATGTTGCGGTGCTTTTTGTTTCTGTTGTTCCAATTTTATTTGCCATTTCATTTAATTTTCCAGGAAATGACTTTTGAAGAAGCTTAAAAGCCTCTTTGGTTATATATTGATGCATATCTTGGCCATAACTAAAACCGAGACCATGAACAAGAAAGACAAAGATTATCCCCTTTTTGAAATATTTTGATGCCATTTGACCTCCAAATAATAGGTTAATTCTTTATAATTCAATTAGACCCTGTTTTAATGAATTATATCCATATTTTTCCTATACTATTGAAAAGTTTAGCTTTATTCTTGTCTAATCGCCTAATTAGATGGCCGACATGAACCCTTTTACGGGTTCACGTGGAAATGACGCTGGAAGTTATGACTGGAGAGAGAAACCCCTACGCCTTTTTGGCAATGGCCTCGCCCATTTCGAGCCGGGCCCTGTCCCAGGCGGAAATATCGCAGTTCCAGGGTTCGATGTTTCCCATGCACTGCTCACCGAGCGGCTGATACAACAGGTTATCCACGATTTTTGACGTATCCCCCACCATTTTCTCGTAGAGCTTGAGGTATTCCCACTCCTGGCTGCCTGAACGGGTGGCCTTGATGCGGAGGGAGGTTACCGGGTCAGGAAGCCCCAGGAATTCGCCGTTGTAAATAAGGGAACCGTTTCCGTTGAAACAGCGGAATTCCTCAAGCTTATCGTTCTTGAAAGTCTCGGGGTTGAACCAGGCCATGTCGTGCTCGTGCATAAACTCCCACTGGCACCAGGTCTGGGCCTTATACTTGTGAACCAGCCAGCTCAATCCCCGCTGCGTAAGCAACGAAAGGTCAATGAACGAAGAAGCGCCCGTGAGTTTGTTGGTCTTGCTTTCGTACACGATGGGCCCGTATATCCAGTCTGTGACGCCGCGGGCGCGGTTGCGTTCCACCTTCGGCATGTCGTATCCGCTCGTGTGGTATATGCAGAGGTCTACCGTGCCTTTGCCCAGATAATCCATGGTCGCATCGTCGTAACCCCCGTCGATGCGGTAGGAAGCCTCGGGGAAGTATTTTTTGAAGTACTTTGACCAGAACTTCATTTCATCGTGCGCCGGCCGGGTGTAGCATTCGTCGAGACCGTTGAGAAAAAGCTGCAGCCGGGTCTTTTTCGGGTTGATGCGCCCCTCCTCGATGAGGTGCTTTCGGATCTCGCCGCACACAAAATCCATCTGCTTCCAGAAGGTTTCGTCGCGCGGCCCGGCGGTGTCGAAGGGCCAGCCTTTGGAACCGCGATGACCGGTGACATTGAAGGGAAGCAGGAGGTACGCGAGGGGTTCGCCGTAACCCGTGCCGTAATAGCCCTGGTTGGAAGTGAAGGCCGAGCCTGCGTCCAGTCGACCTGCAGTGTGCCGGGATCGCACTTGACCAGGGGCCGGTAATAGCACTGGTGCACGGCAATCCGGTGCCGTTTGAACATGTGCTGGTGGCGGAGTTCCTTTTCGTGGGACCAGTGTTTGTAAGCGCCCGTGAAGAAATTCCCCTTGAGCGTATCCTCGTTGGGCAGCGCGAAAGGCCAGACCGTCAGCTCCACGGGAATCCGGATGGGCGCGGCAAGCTCCTTGGCCTCAATGCACACTTCGGCCTGGTATTGGCCGGCCGCTGTTTGTGGCGGAACGTAGAGATCGGCCCAGAGGACAGCCGCTTTCTGGCCTTTGACGCGATTCCAATAATCCGGGGCCGCAAAGGGCGCGCCCCAGTTGTCGCGGTAGAGGATGTTGAGCGGGATGAGGCCGTCCGGATACCAGCCCGGCCCCATGGAGGTCTTTTCGTACCCGGACGAGGGCGTCTGAACCTCCACAAACCATTCCTTGAACAATTCCACGTTCCTGCCGGAAAAAAGTTCCGGCGCAGCATGAGACGTCAGCGCAGCACTGACATTATGGTAAAGCCGGTCGAAGAAGAGTACGATTTGAAAGGCCACGGTTTCGTTGGCCGCGGCTTTCAGCCGGACCACCTTGTCCTTTTCGTTCCAGACGATGTTATTGTAAAGATAATCTTTGGGTATGTTGCGCTTGTGAATGTCCGGCTGGAATTCGTAAAGGCGCACATTCACCGGATCAATGCGCACGCTGTCGGGAATAACGGTGTATTTCATAGTGAAAGAAAAATAATATTTAACAAAACGTGATTGCGATGCCTAATCCAGCAGCCGTTTGTCGCCCTCAAGGCGGCGGATCTCCTCAATATCCTGAGTTACCTCCATGCAGCCGACATATTTGCCGTTGTCATCGCGAAGAGCGTAGAACTCGATGAGGATTTTGTGCTTTTCCTTGCCTGGCCCCACGGGCAGGTCGATCCAGAACCGCGCTTTTCCGCGTTTGCCGGACTTCATTTCATTTACAATCGACTCGACCTTGTGCAGGCTCTCCTGCGGATGGCATTCGCGGAAATTGAGCCCCATGGAGGTGAGGGGGCGCTTGAACAGGCGCTTTTCATGCTTGTTCCAGCCCACGACCTCGTCGTTGGCGTCGATGACGGTGATTTCCGCGGGATAGGTCTCGATAATGGCCTTGATGAGGGTTTCGTTCATGCGGTCAATCATGGGAGCGCTCCTTGATTTATTGGTGTTCGATGTTCAACTGCTTCATCTTCCGGTGCAGGTTGGTGCGGGCGATGCCCAGGATGTCCGCGGTCTTCGGGATGTTCCACCCGTTGAGTTCGAGCTGGGTCTGTACGTACATGCGCTCGAGTTCATCCTTGGCCTCTGCCAGGGGCTTCGGATTCGTGAAGAGCGTATTCGAGGCCTCCCCTTTCCGTTCCAGCATCCCCTTCAGGAAGTTGTCGCCGATGTCCCCGGTTCCGGCAAGGATGGCCGCGCGTTCCACGATGTTCTTCAGTTCGCGGATGTTGCCCGGATAACGGAGGGAGGCCAGGTACTGTAGGGCCTCGGGCGTGAATTTCCGGAGTACCATGCCGTTCTCGCGCAGGAAACGGTCCAGCAGGTACTCGGCCAGGAGCGGGATGTCCTCCGGCCGTTCGGAAAGAGAGGGCATTCGCAGGGGCACCACATTCAGGCGGTAATAGAGGTCCTCGCGGAAGCGGCCCTCGGTAATCATCTTTTCCAGGTCGCGGTGCGTGGCCGCCACGATGCGGACATCGACCTTGAGGGTTCGGGTGCCGCCCACGCGCTCGAGTTCGCCCTCCTGCAGCACGCGCAGCACCCTGGACTGGGTGTTGAGGTCCATGTCCCCGATTTCATCAAGGAAGAGCGTGCCCGTGCTCGCGAGTTCGAACTTTCCGGGCTTCTGGGCCACCGCGCCGGTGAATGCCCCTTTTTCATGGCCGAAGAGCTCGCTTTCAATGAGGTTCTGCGGGATGGCCGCGCAGTTCATTTTCACGAAGGGGCCGCCGGCGCGCGGGCTCTGCCGGTGCACGGCATAGGCCGCGAGCTCCTTGCC
>Ga0208373_1005309_pt1 | contig 10878 bp, 10 predicted proteins | sample RifOxyC2_FD_184036 | JGI IMG/M metagenome (GOLD analysis project Ga0208373, IMG submission 184036) | Soil microbial communities from Rifle, Colorado - Rifle Oxygen_injection C2 (SPAdes) | ecosystem: Environmental > Terrestrial > Deep subsurface > Rock core/Sediment | place: Rifle, Colorado... | reverse complement strand
TGAGCAACTGTGAGACCCATTTTTCGACATTCGTTTATTTCGATCGTCACGCGGTCAATATTATTTTGATCAGAGGTAAGCAAGGCGGCCATAAAGGCGGCGGGATAATTAGCTTTTAAATAAGCGGTTTGATAGGCAATCATGGCATAGCAGGCCGCGTGAGCGCGATTAAAACCATAGCGAGCAAAAGGAATGATAAACTCCCAGATTTTTTCCGCGGTTTTTTTCTCGATGCCGTTTTTTACCATGCCTTTGATCATGTTTTCAGCCTGCTCATCTAAAAGTTCTTTGATTTTTTTACCGACCGCTTTTCGCAAAACATCAGCTTGACCATAGCTAAAACCAGCTAGGTCGCGAGCTATATTCATGATTTGTTCCTGATAAATAGCGATACCGTAGGTATGCTTTAAAATCGGTTCTAGACTAGGATGCAAAAACTCTACAGTTTTGTCACCATTTTTGCCGGCGATAAAATCAGGGATAAATTCCATCGGACCAGGACGATACAAAGCTACCATAGCGATGATATCTTCTAGGACAGTTGGCTTAAGACTTTTTAAATAGCGTTTCATGCCACCAGACTCAAGCTGAAAAACACCGGTGGTGTCACCTAGTTGTAATAATTTAAAAGTTTTTAGATCATCGAGTGGGATAGCGTCTAGATCCAGTTTAATATTTTTAGTTTTAGTAATAATTTTTAGCGTTTGTTCAATGACGGTCAAGTTTTTCAAACCCAAAAAGTCCATTTTTAATAAACCTAGATCTTCGACTGGATGCAAAGAGTATTGGGAGATAATAGTTTTGTCATCACCAGCCGCATATTGTAAAGGTGTATATTCTGGCAAAGCATTTTTGGTGATCAGCACTCCACAAGCATGCACCGAGCTGTGGCGGGCCAGACCTTCGACTTTAGCGGCCATATCCATGAGCCTTTGGGCTTCTGGATCTTCTTGATAAAGTTTTTTGAGTTCATCAACAGTTTCCAGGGCTTCTTTAAGCGAAGTGAACATGGGGATCATTTTGGCCACTTGATCACAATAGCTATAGCTATAGCCTAAAACTCGACCCACATCACGCACGGCTGCTCGAGCGGCCATAGTTCCAAAAGTTATGATCTGCGCTACATGATCTTTGCCGTATTTATTTTCGACATAGCGGATGACTTCTTCACGTCTAGTATCAGCAAAATCAAGATCGATATCAGGCATGGAAATACGCTCTGGATTTAAAAAGCGCTCAAATAATAAATCATATTTGAGTGGGTCAATATTAGTAATACCAGTTAAATAAGCAACTAAAGAACCCGCAGCCGAGCCACGACCAGGACCGACCACGATTTTGTTATTTTTTGACCAATTGACAAAATCTTGCACAATCAAAAAATAAGCCGCATAACCAGTTTTGATGATAATATCTAATTCATAATCTAAACGAGTTTTGATTTCAGTGGGAATAGAGTCTGGGTCATAGCCAAAACGAGTTTTGACACCTAATAAACACAATCTTTTTAATTCATCATCAGTGGTGACGCCTTCAGGCAAATCATAGTAAGGCAATTGAATAACACCTAATTCTATTTTGACATTACAACGCTCGGCAATTTTTGCCGTGTTATCGATGGCTACTTGTCCGTCTGGGAATGCTTGCAAAACATCTGTCTCTGAAAGCATAGACAGATTTTCGCCTAGATAAGTCATCCGGTCACGATCTGCTTGTTTGTGCTTGGTTTGGATACAAAGCAAAATATCTTGGGCTTGATCATCTTCAGCTTTGATATAATGGATGTCATTGGTGATTACTAGAGGTAAATTATAACTTTCGGCTAATTTTTTTAAACCAAGATTTACAAGTGCTTGTTCAGGATAATTTCTGGCTTGTAATTCTAAAAATAAATTATTTGCTCCAAAAATATCTAATAAAATTTTAAGATTAATTTCCGCTTGTTTATTTTGTTTAGCTTTTAAGTGACGAGCCAATGGGCCATTTAGACAAGCAGTCAACGCTATCAAGCCTTCGCTGTGTTTTTTTAAAGTTTCCCAGTCCATTCTAGGCTTATAATAAAAGCCTTGTAAATTTGCGATGGAAGTAAGTTTGAGTAAATTTTTGTAGCCAGCGTCTGTTTCAGCCAATAAAATCAAATGGTAGGGTTTTTCTTTGTTATTTTTTTCGCTTAATTTACCAGTAGCAACATAAGCTTCCACGCCGATGATCGGTTTGATGCCAGCTTTGTGACATTTTTGGTAAAATTCAATTGCACCTGACATCACCCCGTGATCAGTCAAAGCTAAAGCTGTAGCACCATTAGCTACCGCGCCGTTTACCAGATGATCGATAGTGGCTAGTCCATCTAATAAACTATAATGAGAGTGAGTGTGAAGGTGGATAAACATAAGCTGAAGAAAACAAAAAGCCCGGCCAAAGAATTTGCGTATTTATTTGTGGGCTTTTTTATTTTTATTTTTTATAAATCTTTTTTCGCCGTAGGCGAATCCGCCTCTGGCGGATTAGCGCTTGGTTTTATTAGCGGTGGATCTATTTTTAGCGGCAGACTGACGTTCTTTGACAAAGTCAAAAATTTGTTCTCCACCTTTAGCAATCAAAGCGAGGTAAGTACCGATATTGGAGGCCTTATCTTTTAGCTTGTCTATCAGTTGGCGTATGGATTCAGCTGCTTGTTGTACCATAGACATGGCTCGATTAATATTTTGCAAAGTTTTGCCAACTTGATACAAAACCCAGGAAAGCCAAATGGCCAGCATCAAAACTGACACGCCTAGCAAAATATTTAAAACGTCTTTTGATGTTTCTAACATTTTATTTTTATTTTAATTTATTTTCTCCACTTGTATTATAGCATGATAAGGCTTTTGTGAAAATAAGCAATTTAAGCTATAATAAAGCTAATAAATATTATGATTAAAAATGAAGAAAATTTTACTGATTTAAGCAATCAGGATTTAGAGCGTGGTTATTGGTGGTTGCAACATAAAGAATTGATTAATAAAATCTTCTTGGTTTTTTTAATTTTAAGTTTATTAAGTTTATACATTTGGTTGGCCTTTGCTTATCTGAGATATTGGCAGAGTGGTAGCTGGGAGACTTATGCCCAGCAATTAGATAGCCAGCAGTTTAATTGGGCGCAATATCATCAGGAGCGAGTAGCTAAAGCTTTAAAAATTAGCAGTGCGCAGGCCCTAGCCACCAACGGTTCACTCTATAATTTAGCGGCTGTCGTGGAAAATCCAAACACTGATTGGTTAGCTACTAAATTGACTTATCGTTTTGTGGTCAATGGTCAGGCACAAGCCAATAAAGAAACTTTTGTGTTGCCGGTCAGTAATAAATTTTTACTACAGCTAGCTTATCAGGCTAAAACTAGTATTCAATCTGTGCAAATAGAGATCTTAGAGACTACTTGGCAAAGAGTGGGCGAGACAGATTTTAATGTCTTTACTTTAAATGATCCTCAATATTTAGGACCAAATATCCAGGTAGTTGAGGATAAAAAAATTGATTTACCAGCCCGCGTTGTGTGGCAGGCGACTAATGATTCTTTGTTTGATTTTTGGCAAGTGCCGTGGCAAGTAGCGGTGTATAATCAAGACCGTCTAGTGGGAGTCAGTGAATTGTTAGTTGAAGATTTTAAATCTTTAGAAACTAAAGATTTGGAAGTAGTTTGGCTCTATGATTTACCACGCATCACCAAAGTGCTAGTCACACCGCAGCTCAATATAAAAGACAAAAATAACATTAAAAATCAAAATAAAGATAATAAAACCATAGAAGATAGGGTAAATTTATGAGAGATTTAGCCACCTTACGTCGTTTAGATTGGCTTTTATTTTTAGCGATTTTATTTTTACTGTTTATCAGTGCTAGTATTTTGTATAGTTTAAATTTAAATATCACGGATAGCGATTTTCTTACTTTTAAAAAACAAATCTTTTTTGCTTTATCAGGCCTTGGTTTGTTTTTTTTGTTTGCCAATATAAATTATAGCTTTTGGTCAACTTATGCCAAAGTAATTTATATTTTTTTTACTGGCGTGCTAGTCTCGGTTTTATTTTTAGGCTCGCAGATCAAAGGTACGACTGGTTGGTTGCGTCTTGGCCCTTTAAGCCTACAGCCAGTGGAGTTTGCTAAAATCGCTTTGGTATTTTTTTTAGCGCGTTATTTTTCGACTTATGCCAATGAGTTTAAAATGTTTCGCCATATTTTTTGGTCAGGCTTGGCTACTTTATTTTTTGTCGGCTTGATTATGTTACAGCCGGACCTAGGTTCCTCGCTAGTTTTGCTTGGTACTTGGGCAGTGATGTTGTTATTTACTGGTATTACTAAAAAACATTTTTTGATTTTATTGAGTATTTTTTTAGTGACGGTAGTTGGCGCTTGGCTCTTTGTCTTAAAAGATTATCAGCAAGATAGAATTTTGACTTTTCTTAACCCAAGTCTAGATCCATCTGGCGCAGGCTATAATGTCATCCAATCGATGGTGGCAGTTGGCTCGGGACAGTTTTTTGGTAGAGGACTGGCTTTGGGTTCACAAAGTAGTTTAAACTTTTTGCCAGAGCCAGGTACGGATTTTATCTTTGCTGTCATTGCTGAAGAACTGGGTTTGGTGGGAGTAGCTTTTGTTTTGGCTTTATTTGGTTTTATTTTTTACCGTTTGATTTTGATCATGCGGCGTAGTCAAGATAATTTTGCTGCTTATTTGATTTTAGGATTTTTAGGCATGCTTTTGGTGCAAATGTTTATCAATATCGGGATGAATATGGGTATTTCCCCAGTGACTGGTATTCCTTTGCCTTTACTTTCGGCTGGTGGTAGCAGCTTATGGGCAGTGATGATTGCCTTGGGAATAGCCGAGAATATTAAAGTCCGGTCTAGTTGAAATTATTTTCACCCCTCCCGTCCTCCCTTCGTAAGGGGAGGAGTTTTTATTATAAAGACATTTTTAAATCAAATATCTCCCCCTTACGCCGTGTCCGCCTTTGGCGGGAAGGGGGAGAAAAAGAGGGGGTTATTTTTCTTTTACCCTGAGTTTATCTCGGGGCTAACATTAGCTAAAATACAGCACAACCCGACCCCGCGACGCGGGGTCGGGTGCGTTAAACTTGATGGATTAGTAAAAACATGCTATATTAAATAATCGATTTTTTGACAAACGCAAAAAAACAGCACATTTCACATGGAGGTGTATCATGTCATTGTCCCTGAATCAAGGTACAAGTCCCGATGGACTTCGCGCCAAGACGCATGGTTTTAAAAACGAACATGGGCAGAACGTCCTCACGTTGGGTGAGTATGAAATCACCTTTGAGGATTTTCTGGCGTTGGCACATTATGTGTTGACCAACACCAATCTGGAGCCAGATGATATTCGTCTGCATTTTGTTGAGTGCGTGCGCTCAGCGCAGGTGACGGAAGGCTACAGAGAGGAGATTGGCGGTCATGTTCAAGACACCAAGCGTCTGAGTATTGATATGCCACAGTTGCCTCCCCATCCGTAGCATTTGTCCGCAAGGCGATTCAATCGAGCCCCGGTCTATCCAGACACGGGGCTCTTCATTTTTTCAAAAAACTACTATATTTTCCTATATTTTGTTATAATGATTAGGCTATATTGACTTTAGTTTTTATTTATGCTTAAATATAGCCACTTCATTATAGAATAAAATATTAAAATTTATGTCCGAATTTTCACTAAAAGCCATTACTCGTAAAAACGAGAGCCATAGTCAATTAGCTGACTTAAGAGTAGCTTCTCAAGTGCCTGGTGTTATTTATGGTAACAATTTCGAAAACCAAAATGTCGCCGTTGATTACAACGAGCTTTTAAAGGTTTTGATCCAAGCTGGCACTAGCCATTTGATTATTTTAGATGTCGATGGCAAAAGCACCAGAGTGTTAGCCAGAAACTGGCAACAAGATCCAGTCACTGATCGTTTGACCCACATTGATTTTTGGGCCATTGACGAGAAATCACCAGTCACCACGACCGTGCCTTTGACTTTTGTTGGTGTTTCTAAGGCCGTCAAAGAACAAGGTGGTAAATTAAATATCAAAAATGACAAAGTCAAAGTCAAGTGTTTACCAAAAGATTTACCAAGTGCTTTAGAAATTGATTTAGCCTTATTGGATGAAATGGGTAAAACTATTTTGGTTAAAGATATACCAGTTGCTAAAGATGTAAAAATCTTAACTAACGCCACTGATCCAGTGGTCTCTGTGTCTGTGCCAAAGAAAATGCGTGGTCCTGAAACTACTGTGGCCGCCACTGTTGCTCCAACTGAAGCAGCTGTTCCAGCTGCGGCTGAAAAGAAAGCTCCTGAAAAAAAGAAAGCCAAAAAATAAATTCGCTTTCGTAGCTTTTTAAAATTCACCCCGTTAGATAAAGTATATTTGACGTGGTGAAGTAAATAATACACATATTTCTAACGGGGTAAAAACAAAAAAATTAAATAAAGAAATTTTTTTAATAGCGGCCTTTTTTTTGGTCGTTATTTTGTTGATTTTATTGTTAGCCAAATATTTTTGGCCAAAAAAAGATATTAGCCAAAATATTGAGCCAGTGAAAGTGGAGGAGACTTTATACTCGCATATTTTAAACGGCCAGCTTTTAGCAGAGCAAAAAGCTACTAATGATTTTTTTGCTTTTAGCGTCATGATAGATAATTCTTATGATATAGAGTCTCAAGCGGGCTTGAATCAAGCGAGTGTCGTCTATGAAGCTTTGGCGGAAAGTAATATTACTCGTTTGTTAGCAGTTTTTAGTAGTGATACTAAAGTAGAAAAAATCGGCCCGGTGCGTTCAGCTCGAGGATATTTTTTAGATTTAGCTCAAGAGTATAGTGGCGTGTTTACTCATGTTGGTGGTAGTCCACAAGCCTTAGTCAGAATAGCTAGTTATAATTTTTTTAATTTAGATGAGATGAGTGCTAATGGCGATTATTTTTGGCGCGATGAAGAATATAATGAGCCGCACAATGTTTTTATTAGTGGGGAAAATATTTTAACTTACGCTCAAAAAAAAGAAGTGCCAAATTTAAAAACAGATTTTCAAGCTTGGAATTTTGTCAAAGCTTCGGTTTTTGGGACCGCTAAAGCACAAATTACCGTAGATTTTTCTAGTGAACATTATCAAGTAGACTGGCACCATGATTATGATGCCAATGTTTATCAGCGTTGGCAAGATGGTGTGAAAAAATTGACTGATCAAAATGCTACTGTGCGAGCCACCAATGTCATCGTTCAAGTCGCTAAGCATTCTTTGATAGACCGCGAGCGTCGGGCGATTGATTTAAAGAGTGGTGGCAAAGTTTTAGTGTTTAATAAAATTGGCGTCCAAGAAGGTGAGTGGAGGTTTATCAATGGTCGGACGCAGTTTTTTGACGCTAATAACAAGCCACTCGAGCTCTTAGCTGGCACGACTTGGGTGGAGATAGTCGATGATATTAGTCAAGTGAAATTCTAACGACGCGGTCAAGATTATTTATATCTGGTAAAATATCTATTTGGCTTTCAGGTAGATATTTTTTGCTTAAAATTTTGATAGCTTCATTTTGCCCAGGGTCAATTTCTAGTAAAATCAAATATTTTTCAGCTAAATAATTTTTTACTTGTTGTAAAAATTTTTCATAATGTTTTAAGCCATTGTTTTGACTAAACAAAGCAGATTTTGGTTCGTGGCTAATACTTGGCTCGCGCATTTGTTCTTTATTTAAATAAGGCAAATTGGCTAAAATTAAAGCAAATTTTTGCTCGGGTATTTTTTTAAATAAATTACTCAAATAAAAAGTGATTTTGACTTGATGCTTTCTCGCATTAAGTCGAGCTACTTTTAAAGCATTTTTCTTAACATCACTGGCAAAAAATTCACCGCAAGTTGTCTTGGCTAAACTAATGATTAAGCAGCCAGAACCAGTGCCCATATCTAAAACTTTATTATTAAGTGCGGAAGAATTTAAATATTTTTGAGCTTCTTCGACTAAAAGCTCGCTATTTGGACGAGGGATCAGGGTGTGTTTATTGACGATAAAATTTAAACCAAAAAAATCTTTATTTTTTCGTAAATAAGCTAAAGGCCAATTTTGTAGACGTAAAGCTAGTAGTTTAGCAAATTTTTTTTGTGTGCCTAAACTGATTTTTTTATCAGGATTTTTATAGAGATACTCTAAGTTTTTATGCAAAGCCACACTTAAAACACTATCGACTTCAGTAGAAGCGATAATATTTTGGCTATAAGTATTTTGTTGGAGTTCTTTTAAAGTCATGCTTGACGTTCGGCTATTTGTAAAGCCTTGATGATTGGCAGCAGTTCACCTTCCATGATCTGGCTCAAATTATGCACCGTGAGTTTGATACGATGATCAGTCAGTCTATCTTGAGGAAAATTATAAGTTCTGATTTTTTCGCTTCTATCACCTGAACCAATTTGGCTTTTGCGAGCAGCACTTTCGACAGCTTGTTTTTTGGCTTCTAATTCCGCTAAAATACGGGAGCGTAAAATCTGCATGGCTTTTAAGCGATTTTGAGTTTGAGATTTTTCATCTTGGCAGCTGACAACAGTGTTGGTTGGTATGTGGGTGATACGCACCGCCGAGTAAGTGGTGTTGACCGACTGACCGCCATTGCCAGAAGCCATGAAAGTATCGAGACGTAAATCTTTGGGCTCAATGACTAGATCGATTTCTTCTGCTTCTGGTAAGACAGCCACGGTCGCTGCGGAAGTATGGACGCGACCAGCTTTTTCTGTTTCTGGTACACGTTGGACACGGTGAACACCGCTTTCAAATTTAAAAGTTTTATAAGCATTTTCACCACTGATTTCAGCGATGATTTCTTTGAAACCACCGAGCTCGGTCCGACTTTGGGAGAGGACTTTGATTTTAAAATTTGTTTTTTCGGCGAGGCGAGAATACATGCGGAATAAGTCAGCCGCAAAAAGGCTAGACTCATCGCCACCAGTGCCAGCGCGGATTTCGATGATAATATTTTTATGGTCATTTGGATCTTGGGGATGCAAAAGATCAGCGAGTTTTTCTTCTTCTTCTTTCAGTTTTTCGTTTAAACTAAAAATCTCTAGCTCGGTCATTTCGAGCATAGCAGCATCTTTTTCTTTGCTTAATAAGTCATTGGCTTCAGCTAGTTCACTATTTAAACGCAAAATATCTTCTTTGATAGTCAATAAGTTTTTTTGTGTGTTATATTCTTTTGCCAAAACAGACATTTTTTTGGAGTCAGAGACGACTTCGCCTTTTTGCATCTGGCTTTCTAAGTCACTAACTTTGGCTCTTAATTTTTCTATTTCATTTTCCATAAAATTTATTTATGATTAAAGTATAGCAAAATTTTAGCTAAACAAAAAACCCTCAACTTTCTATTCCCCCATACGGGGGAATAATAAGTTATAGGGTTTAATAGAGATAGCTATTTATTAGCTTTTAATTCAGCTTTAATTTTGGCTTTTTCTTTTTCTACTTTACGTACGACAGCACGTTTTTTCTTATCAGCTTTACCTTTACGGACAGCACTGGTTTTGGTTTGTAATTCTTGCTTTTTCTTAAAGCGATCGACACGACCGGCAGTGTCAACTAATTTTTCTTTACCAGTATAAAAAGGGTGGCAAGCAGAACAGATTTCTGTATGCGTTTCTGCTTGAGTTGAGCCAACAGTCAAAACATTGCCACAGACACAAATGATTTTGGCGTCCTTATGATACTTTGGATGGATATCTTTTTTCATAGAATAATTTTTATAAATGCCTGCCTACAATAGCATTATTTTTCACAGAAGTCAATATAGGGCGAAAGTCTTGCTTTTTTTGAAATTTTGTGTTAAATTAGCCTCACTTTAATTAATCACAAGCATTTTATTAGTTTTTAGCCCCCTTGTCTTGGCCTTAGGCCTAGATCGGCTAAATTATGTAAAATGCGGGTAAAGCCCCGATCTAGTCGAGGCTAAAGAAAGGAAAAATATGTCAAATTTACCAAGTTTAGAAGAGCTTTTGAAGAAAGGCGTACATTTTGGTCACAAGACCTCAAAGAGACATCCAAAGATGATCCCTTTTATTTTTTCTAAAAGAAATGGCGTTCATGTCATTGATTTAGAGAAAACCGTAGAAAAATTAGACGAAGCTTTAAATTTTGTCACTAAAGTCGTGGAAAAGGGCGGAATGATTTTATTCATCGGCTCTAAAAAACAAGCCAAAGACGTCGTCAAAGCAGCCGCTGATGCTTGCCAAATGCCATATATCATTGGCCGTTGGTTAGGTGGCACTTTCACTAATTTTGATAACATCGTGAGCTTGACCAGAAAACTAGAGTCTCTAGAAAAAGGCAAAGAGGACGGTACTTGGGATCGCTACATCAAAAAAGAACAAGTGACCATGTCCAAGCAGTTAGATAAATTGCAAGACACTGTTGGTGGTATCAAAATGATGAAGAGATTGCCACAAGCTGTTTTTGTGGTTGATATCAAAAAAGAAAAAACTGCCGTGGCTGAAGCTAACAAGATGCATATCCCTATTATTGCTTTGACTGATACCAATGTGAATCCAGAACTCGTCCAATACGCTATTCCAGCCAATGACGATGCCGTGAAGTCTATCGAAGTTATCAGCAATTTAGTCGCTGAAGCAGTCAAGGCAGTGAAAAAATAATCAAATTAAAAAATAAAAAATATGTCCAATTTAGAATTAGTAAAAAAAATTAGACAAATTACTGGTGCTGGCATGGTGGATGTCAATAAAGCTTTAACCGAAGCTAATGGTGATGAAACTTTAGCGATCGAAATCTTACGTAAAGCTGGTTCCAAAATGGCTGCCAAAAAGGCTGACCGTGTAGCTAAAGAAGGGGTGATGGCTATCGCTAAAGCTGA
>Ga0208373_1005306_pt1 | contig 10885 bp, 6 predicted proteins | sample RifOxyC2_FD_184036 | JGI IMG/M metagenome (GOLD analysis project Ga0208373, IMG submission 184036) | Soil microbial communities from Rifle, Colorado - Rifle Oxygen_injection C2 (SPAdes) | ecosystem: Environmental > Terrestrial > Deep subsurface > Rock core/Sediment | place: Rifle, Colorado... | reverse complement strand
ATCCTTCCGTGATCCAATACGCTAAAGAGCAAGGTGTGGAAGTTCATATTTCTACACAACATTCCATTTCAAACATTGACGCCGTGAAATTTTTTGCGCAGTGGGCGGATCGTGTCGTGCTTGCTCGTGAACTTACGCTTGAACAAATCAAACACATTACTGAGCAGATTAAGGAGCAGAATATTTGTGGTCCGCAAGGTCGACTGGTGGAAGTGGAAGTGTTTATTCATGGAGCCATGTGTGTTGCGGTCAGTGGTCGTTGTGGCATGAGTTTGTATATGTACAACACGTCTGCTAATTGCGGAGAGTGTTCCCAGCCCTGTCGTCGCACGTACACGGTGACTGATCAAGCAACCGGCAAACAACTCAACGTCGACAATGAATATGTCATGAGCACAGAAGATTTGTGTACGATCGGGATGTTGGACGAGATTGTAGACTCAGGTGTTGTTTCGCTCAAGATAGAAGGTCGAGGTCGTGCGCCTGAATACGTGGACGAAGTGGTGCGATGTTATCGAGAAGCCCTCGACTCTATTGAAGCAAACACTTATACAAAAGAAAACATCGCTGAGTGGAATAAACGACTTGGAACCGTTTTTAATCGCGGAATGAGCGAAGGGTTTTATCGTGGCAAGGCGTTTAAATATTGGAGTGGAGAGTATGGATCAAAAGCTACACAAACACGACAATTTGTGGGAATCGTTAAACACTTTTATCCAAAGGTTTCTGTAGCAGAGATTGAATTACAAGCCATGCCTCTTAAAGAAGGGGATATGTGTATGATCTTGAGTAAGACCGAAGGGGTTGTCCGGTTTACAGTTGAACACATGATGAAGGATGATCAGCCTGTTCAAGAAGCGGTTCAAAAAGATTGGATTACCGTCCAAGTCCCAGAACCTGTGAAGCACGGTGATCAATTGTTTAAAATCATTCCAACGAAGTAAAAAGAAAACAGCGATTTGATTCGCTGTTTTTCATTTAGAAAAAGAGAACGAGGATTCCGGCTACGGTCATAATGACGGTGATGATGATTCCAAGGACGTTTGATAAGGGTCCGTTGACGTGTTTGCCCATGATCGCTTTGTTATTTGAGATAAGCAAGATCATGACAAGCAGGGCTGGAGCAGCAAGACCGTTGAAGATCGCTGTGTAGTAAAGCATTTTAAACGGAGGGATATGGAGGAAGTTCACGATCAGACCCAGAAGCGTTGCAACCGCAATGACTCCATAGAATCCATGAGCATCGTTGAACTTGCGATATAAACCACTTTTCCATCCAACGGCTTCTGCAATCGCATAAGAAGCGGACCCTGCAAGAATAGGAACAGCAAGCAGTCCAACTCCCAAGATACCGACCGTAAAGAGCAAGTACGTGAGGTCTCCGGCAAGAGGACGTAGGGCTTCGGCAGCTTGTGTGGCGGTATCAATGGACGTAATGCCTTGAGACTTAAGTGTGGAGGCAGACGTCATGATGATAAAGAACATCACCAGGTTGGAGAAAAACATGCCAAGTATGGTATCGATGCGCATGCCTTTTAAATCCCTTTCTTCAACAACAGGGGTTCCTTCTCCAATGCCAGTGATTTTATGTTGCACGATTTCTTCTTCGACTTCCTCATCTGCTTGCCAGAAAAATAAGTAAGGAGAAATCGTTGTTCCCAAGATGGCAACAATGTTTAACAAGTAGTCTCGACTCAAGGTAAACGAGGGAACAAAGGTTGAGTAGGCAACCAGTGCCCAATCTTGTTTGATGATAAAGGCAACAATAATATAAGCAAAAAGAGAAAACGTGAGCCATTTGAGGAATTTGGCGTACTGCGAATAGGAGACAAAAATTTCTAAAAAGAGGGTAAGGACGGTGAGCATGATGAGCCAAAAAAAGAAGGGAAGTCCAAAGAGCATTTGTGTTGCAGACGCCATGGCTCCAAGATCTGCGCCGATGTTAATCGTGTTTGCAATAACAAGGAGTGTCACGGAAACGGCAAGAACAGGACGCGGGTAATGTTTTCTGAGAATGCCCGAAAGGCCATTGCCTGTCACCATGCCTATACGTCCACACATTTCTTGGACAGCCGTCATAAATGGAAACGAAAAAAGCGCGGTCCACAATTGTCCGTAGCCAAACTTCACACCTGTTTGAGCATACGTTGCGATTCCGGAAGGATCATCATCCGCTGCACCTGTAATAAATCCTGGACCAAGCCGTTTGAAAAGATCTTTGATCTTCATAAAAGAGATTGGTCACAGTATAGCAATTTTCATTTTGAACGCATATGTTGAATGATCTTCTTGTGTTAAACTAGGAGCATCTAATTGCTCTTGTGTTTGTTGTGTGTTTATGGCCACTCACGACACGACCGTTATTGCTCCAAGTGTTCATCTTGAACTGAAAAAACAACTCACGAATGCTTCAGATGCATCCGTTGACGTTGTGTTAGAACAGCTTGGAGTGACCTCACTTGGGTTGAGTGAATCAGAAGCCTTGTTGCGTCTTGCAAAGGTCGGAAGAAATGAAATTGCAAGTGAAAAACCGTTGCCTTGGTACATCATGTTGCTCAAGAATTTTACTAATCCGTTTGTGATGGTGCTTTTGTGTCTAAGCGCGATCTCATACGCAACAGGCGATAAGCGAGCTGTGTTTGTGATGGCACTTATGGTTTGCATTAGTGTCACCATGCGGTTTATTCAAGAATACCGTTCATCAAAAGCCGCGGAGAAGTTAAAAGCCATGGTAAAAATCACGGCAGAAGTGGTGAGACGTAGATCGATTCATGTATCTAAAACAGCGGTCCACAGTGCCTCCCCATCCCAAGAGATCCCCATGGATCAACTTGTTCCAGGTGATATTGTTCGACTTTCCGCAGGGGATATGGTTCCAGCGGATCTGCGTTTGCTGCAGGTAACAAACTTATTTATCGGACAATCAGCGCTTACGGGGGAATCCGTTCCCGTTGAAAAACAGTCAGACAATACAGTTGTTTCTGAAAATCCATTGGAACGAACCAACCTTTGTTTTTTAGGGACAACTGTTGAAAGCGGATCTGCAACAGGGGTTGTCATTTCCACAGGTTCAAAAACCTATTTTGGATCAATTGCCAAAAATCTTGTTGGACAACGGGCGGAAACAAGTTTTGATATCGGTGTAAATAAGGTTTCGTGGATTTTGATACGATTTATTTGTGTCATGGTTCCGATCGTGTTTATTGTCAACGGTCTTACCAAGAATAATTGGCAAGACGCGTTTTTGTTTGCGGTGGCGGTTGCGGTTGGACTCACGCCTGAAATGTTGCCTGTGATTGTGACGACCAATCTTGCCAAGGGAGCTCTGTTCATGGCAAAGGACAAAGTAGTTGTCAAACGGATTGATTCGATTCAAAACTTAGGGGCCATGGATATTCTTTGTACGGATAAAACCGGAACATTGACGCAAAATAAAGTGGCGCTCTTGAAGTATACAGATGTGTTTGGACAAGAATCTGCGGGGGTTTTGGAGTATGCGTTTATAAATAGTTTTTTTCAAACAGGTTTGGCAAATTTGCTTGATGAAGCTGTCTTGGAGTTTGCAGAACTGGAAAAGAAGTTGGAATTACACAATGTCTCCATGATCGGGGAGATTCCGTATGACTTTGAGCGAAGACGTATGTCTGTTGTTGTTCAACGTGGAGATGAGCAGTTGATTGTGTGCAAAGGAGCGGTTGAAGAGATCATGCATGTGTGTAAGCAAGCGGAAGATCGAGGCAAGATCATTCCGTTTAACGTAAACAACCATGCCAAGGCACTCAAGTTGGTAGATGACTTTAATGAAGAAGGGTTTCGTGTCATTGCTGTTGCTTATCGCAAAACATCGCCTTTGGATAAACCTTATAATGCAGACGATGAACGCGATCTCATTCTTGCAGGGTTTGTGGTGTTTTTTGATCCGCCAAAAGAGACAGCTTCGGAATCTGTTGCCATGCTTCACAGCAATGGTGTGCATGTAAAGATTATTACCGGAGACAACGAACGTGTGACACGTCACGTCTGTGCTGCGATTGATTTAAAGATTGATGGTGTGGTCTTGGGAGATCAAATCGATCATTTGTCAGATAGTGAATTAGCTACCGTTGCAGAGCAAGCTAACGTCTTTGTGAAGATTGATCCGGATCAAAAGGGTCGTATTATTGCTGCGCTTAAAGCGTCGGGGCATACCGTTGGTTACTTGGGAGATGGAATCAACGATGCGTCTGCGCTTCGTGCATCTGACGTTGGTATTTCCGTGGATACGGCAGCTGATATTGCAAAGGAGTCATCGGACATTATTTTGCTTGAAAAAAGTCTTACCGTGCTTGGAGCGGGTATTATTCGAGGACGCAATGTGTATGGAAACATCATCAAGTATATAAAGATGACAGCCAGTTCCAACTTTGGAAATGTGCTGAGCGTGCTTGTGGCCAGTGTCTTTTTACCGTTTTTGCCAATGTTGCCGATTCATCTCATCATTCAAAATATCTTTTACGACTTTTCACAACTTTCTATTCCGTGGGACACCATGGACAAAGGGTTTAACGCGATCCCAAGAAAATGGGATGCTGGTGGCATTGTACGATTCATGTTGTTTATAGGGCCGATTAGTTCTCTCTTTGATTGTTTGATGTTTGTTGTGATGTGGTTTGCGCTTGGAGCAAATACACTTTCCATGCAAGCCTTGTTTCAGTCGGGTTGGTTTGTGGAAGGTCTTTTGTCGCAAACATTGATTGTTCACATGATCCGAACGTCACACATTCCGTTTATTCAAAGTCTTGCTGCGCGACCAGTGTTGTTGATGACCGGAACCCTTTCGATTTTAGGAATCCTCTTTCCGTTTTCTCGTTTAGGAAATGCTGTTGGGTTTGTGGTTCTTCCTCCAATCTATTTTGTCTGGCTTCTAGGTATTTTGCTTGGTTACGCTTGTGTAACGCAACTTGTAAAGACTTGGTATATCAAACGATTCAACAGTTGGTTATAATAGGAACGTATGTACACAAAAGTGTTTCGTTATCATATTTTGGAACAGCACTATCCACTTTGGTTTCATCTTTCACGAGCCTCAAACGCTCTGTATGCCAACTACCCAGAGGTGACATTTTCTCAATCTCCTCGCAAAAAAGTTGGGGGAGGGATGATGATTGAAGAAGTGGTTGTCTATCCATCCAAATCTTACTGTCAGCAGATGCATGATGAACTACAATTAGACCCAGAAGTCTGCGAAATGACCCAAGTTTTTTTAGAAATAGTAGATGGTGACTTAGAAGAGGAGGAAATCGGCGCGTAAGCTATCCACTTGCGGAATTTGTGGAAAATGCATACACTAACGCCGATTTTTTGATTATTCTTTTGAAACTTATGCAAACCTGGAACGTGAAGAAAAAGGCTCAACCAAAAAAGGTCACCAAGCCTTGGGGAGTTCGTGTGCTTGCGGTGTTTTTTCTTGTTGTGACTGTTTTAGCTTATGGATATGATTTTCCTGTGTTCTGGAATCAGACCATGGATAGAGCCCATCTTCCTTCCGTGTTTAAGATGGATGAGCAAGCGTTTCGTTTAGGTTTGGATTTGCAGGGAGGAACACATCTTATTTACGAAGCGGACATGAAACAAATTCCAGAAGCGCAAAAGGATGAAGCGCTTGAAGGTGTACGAGACGTTATCGAACGACGTGTCAACGCATTTGGAGTTTCTGAACCAGTCGTACAAACAACGTCTACAAACGGTGCTTACCGTGTGATTGTTGAGTTGGCCGGTGTGCTTGATGTTTCTGAAGCGATTTCCCAAATTGGTGAAACACCGGTTTTGGAATTCAAAGAGCCAGGACAACAGTTGGACCGCGCGCTGACCGATGCAGAAAAGAAACAATTGGTTGAAACAAACAGCGCTGAAAAGAAATCAGCCGAAGCTGTTTTGTCACGCGCATTAAAGGGAGAAAATTTTCTCGCCTTGTTGACAGAGAAGTCTATTGAACCAGAAGGGGAGACACGTGGTGTGTTGAAAGGGTTGTCTGCAACCTCTGGTGGAACTGAATTTATTGATGCCATCAAAGCGTCTAAGCTCAAAAAGGGACAAATTCACCGTAAAGTTGTTCAAACAAGCCAAGGGTTGAATATTTTCCGTTTGGACGATCAGCGCATGGCAAAGGAAATGAACCTTTCCCACATCTTGGTTTGTTTTGCTGGAAAAACAGGATGTCAGAGTGATCGCAATGAAATGGATGCAAACATCAAGATCCAAGATTTGTTGACAAAGGTCACGCCAGACAACTTTGCACAAATAGCAAAAGAGAATTCAGATGATCCATCTGTTTCTACAAATGAAGGAAATCTTGGATGGAGCACAGGAGACAATTTTGTCGCTGCGTTTAAACTCGGAGCTGCTGCTCTTGAAAAAGGTGGTATCTCAAAGGTGGCTGTTGAAACAGAATATGGATACCACATTCTTTATAAATCAGATGAACGTGACGCTCCCGTGTATGACGTCACGCGTATTTTGATGCCTTACTCTGACGAGTTTGATATTGTTCCTCCAAGTTCACCTTGGGTCAATACAGAATTGTCTGGAAAACATTTGGAAAAGGCTAGTGTTCAGTTTGATCCAAACACACAGGCTCCTCACGTTTCCTTGCAGTTTAATGCAGAAGGCGGAGATTTGTTTGGCAAATTGACAGCTTCTCACGTTGGACAACCGATCGCTATCTTCCTTGATGGAGAAGCCATCTCAACCCCAACGGTTCAGACGGCCATTTACGGAGGACAAGCCGTGATTACCGGAGACTTTTCTCTTGATGAAGCTAAGCTGCTCGCACAGCGACTTAACGCGGGTGCCCTTCCGGTTCCTGTTGAACTCTTGTCTCAACAGCGTATTGGTCCAACCTTGGGAGCGGTTTCTCTTCAACAGAGTGTGATGGCTGCATTGTATGGATTCTTGTTCATCGCTATCTTCATGATTGCCATGTATCGTTTTCCAGGTCTTGTAGCCGTGATTGCCTTGTTCTTGTTTGCGGCTTTAAACCTCGCATTGTATCGCATTTTTGGTGTAACTATTACGCTTGCAGGTATTGCTGGATTTGTTCTTTCATTAGGAATTGCTGTGGATGCAAACGTATTGATTATTGAACGACTAAAGGAAGAAATTAATGCCGGTCGTGGATATGTTTCTGCTTTAGATGAAGCATTCAAGCGTGCTTGGACCGCGATTCGAGATGGAAACACGACAACATTGATTGCTGCTGCTGTCTTGTATTGGTTTAGTTCAAGTTTCATTCGAGGTTTTGCACTGACCCTTTCTATTGGTGTGCTTTTGAGCATGTTTACGGCTATTACTGTTTCTCGTGTGTACTTGATGGCGCTTTTGCACTGGAAGTGGTTGCATAAACCTGTTCTCTTTAACGTGAAGAAATAGCCGTATGACATTCAATATTGTTGCTAATCGAAAGATTTGGTACACCTTTTCTGCATTACTCCTTGGTTCTTGTCTTATTTTTACTGCTGTTCTTGGATTTAAATTTGGGATCGATTTTACCGGAGGTAGTTTGCTCGAAGTGAAGTTTGATGAGTCTGTTAGTACAGATCAAGTAAGACAAGCTCTCGAATCTGCAGGATTTACATCTGTTTCTTTGCAAGAGACAGATGCGCAAAGCATGCTACTTCGCACAGAAACGATTGATGAAACAAAACATCAAGAACTCCTCACCTCACTCAAGAGTCTTGCTGGAGCTGAGGAACTTCGTTTTGACTCCATCGGACCAGTTGTTGGAAATGAATTACGCAAAACAGCAACGGTTGGCGTTGTTCTAACCTTGATTCTCATTGGTTTGTACGTAGCTTGGGCGTTTCGAAAAGTCTCTGAACCCGTGGCTTCCTGGAAATATGGAACGCTTACGATTTTGGCTGCACTTCATGACGTGATTGTGGCGGTTGGTGCTTATTCTGTACTTGGATTCTTTTTTGGATGGGAAATTGGAACCGCATTTGTGGCTGCGATTTTGACCATCTTGGGATATTCCATCAATGACACAGTTGTCATTTTTGATCGAGCACGTGAAAACCTCACTCGTCACGCGGGAGGAACGTTTGAAGAAACGGTTGAAATGAGTATTCAGCAAACATTGGTTCGATCCATTTCAACTAGTACGACCACACTTCTTGCTCTCACAGCTGTTTTCCTTTTTGGAGGAGAAAGCACACGTCCGTTTGCGATGGCCCTTATTATCGGTATTGCAACCGGAACCTACTCTTCCATTTTCTTTGCTAGTCCACTTCTTGTGACCTGGCATTTGCGCTCAAAGAAGTAATCTTGTACACATCATAAACAAAAGCGACGGACATGACGTCGCTTTTTTGTTATACTGAGGGAGACTATGATTCCTCTTCTTTCGATACCGATCATTCAACAAACCGCACAGACGAGTTCGTCCTTTTGGGAGTTCTCGTTTTTTCAGCAACCGTTTGATGTGATTTTCTATGAAATCTTTTTGTTTTTTGGATGGATTCCTATTGCTCTTACACTCGCGTGGGGATTTATTGAAATGTGGGTGAACTACAAACAGGGGATTTACGGAAGTAAATTGAAGTTTGTTTTGCTTGCCATTGATGTTCCTTCACAAACTGAGCAAACACCAAAAGCATTGGAAAACCTCTTTGCTAACTTATATGGAGCCAAATCATCTCCGAACTGGAAGGAAAAATGGATCTTGGGAAAGTTTGGTTCAACGTTTTCGTTTGAGATTGTTTCACAGGAAGGCTATATCCAGTTTTTAATCCGAACGGAAACGCGTTTTCGCGATATTATTGAAGCGGGTATTTATGCGCACTATCCTGACGCAGAAATCTACGAAGTAGAAGATTACACAGCAAAGTTTCCTCAAAAGTATCCGCATGCTGAGTATGATATGTGGGGAGGAGAGATGACATTGGACGGACCATCCTACATTCCTATTCGTACCTATGTTGATTTTGAAGACACCATGACCGGTGAAATCAAAGATCCACTTGGATACACGCTTGAACAAATGGCCAAGATGCGACCTGGAGAATATTTTTGGATTCAATATTTGATCCAGCCGACTTCTCATGATTGGGTCAAGGAAGGAAACAAACGCATCAATCAACTTTATGGTATTGCGGAAAAGAAACCAAAAGGAGCGTTTGAACAGCTCATGAATACGGTGTTTGATATTCCAAACGGAGTGATTCAACACATTACCAACGTCAACATCCTAGGAATGATCTTCCCAGGAAGTGCTACTCCGGCAGAAGATCCGTTTAAGGCGTTTAAATTGTCCGTGCGAGATACAGAAGAAGCAAAAGCCATTTTGAAAAAGACCCAAAAGATTGGAATGGCTGTGAAGATTCGTCTTGTATATGTCGCAAAAAAACAAGCCTACGCAAAAGGGGAACGGGCAACTATTGTCAAAGGTATTTTGAACCAGTTTTCAAACCTGAACTTAAACAAGTTTGGGATGTTTGGACCGTCTGTGCCAAAAGACGATTATTTTTGGTTGAAATGGTCCTATGCGACTAAGCAAAGTACGCTCATGAGCGCTTACTGTAAGCGTAGTTTTGGTGTGGGAGCAGATCCAAAGTTTTTGAATGCAGAAGAGCTTGCGACGCTTTGGCACTTCCCAACGATCAGCATGAAGGCACCTCTTATCAAGAAGTCCGAGTCAAAACGTGCCGAACCACCGGTTGGACTCCCATTTACCTTTGAAGAAAATACCTTGCCAGATTACGGAAACAACCTTGTTCCAGACGTCCCAACGCTTCCACCAACACCAACGTATTTTCCAACCCCTGGTATGGATTTTGGAGCTGGTGCCGAAGTGAATCGTTTGGCGGATATTGAAATCCCAAGCGAACATCTTCCAGAACTCGTTCCACCTACCTTTCCAAAGGTGAGTGATTTTCAGCTGGATGAAGATTTGCCAGCGGTTGTAGAGTCGTCTCAAATCGCTTCCGCTCCTGCGTCATCTACATCTGCCGGGGATTTCATGCCACCGTCTGAGCTCATGCCAAAGATGCCATCTCTTGCCTCTCAAGACGATGAAGAAAATTTACCGACCTAAGTATGGCCCAGATGAATCACGATCACGAAAACGAAGTTGTCTACTTTGCCAAGACCAACTTTCGTAACAAGATGACGAAGTTTGGTGTGAAAACCGACGACCGTCGTCGACATGTCTACATTATCGGTAAAACGGGTATGGGAAAAACCGTTTTGCTGGAGAACTTCTTTTTGTCTGATATTTACGCCGGTCACGGATGTTGCTATGTAGATCCACACGGAGATACCGCTGAAAAGTTGATTAACTTTATCCCGACGTGGCGCAAGAAAGATGTTGTGTATTTTAACCCGGCCGACATGGAGTATCCGGTTGGATTTAATATTTTGGAAGCGGTATCAGAACGCCATCAGCACTTGGTTGCCAGCGGTATGATGGGTGTGTTTAAAAAGATTTGGGAAAACATGTGGTCGTCCCGCATGGAATACATTTTGAACAATACGATTTTGGCCCTGCTAGCAAATCCTGGACAGACCTTGCTTGGTATTAACCGCATGCTTTCTGACGCGGATTTCAGAAAAGAAATGGTTAGTAATGTAAAGGATCCGGTTGTTCGACAGTTTTGGTTGTCTGAGTTTGCTTCGTATAATGAAAAATATGCTCAGGAAGCGGTAGCGCCGATCCAAAACAAGATCGGTCAGTTTCTGTCTGCTACGGTTATTCGAAACATTGTTGCTCAAGTAAAGTCCACGATTAACATCCGTGAAATCATGGACTCAGAAAAGATCTTCATCGTAAACCTCTCAAAAGGACGTATCGGAGAAGACAACATGCGTCTGCTTGGTGGAATTTTGATTTCAAAAATGCAGTTGTCGGCCA
>Ga0208373_1005296_pt1 | contig 10898 bp, 8 predicted proteins | sample RifOxyC2_FD_184036 | JGI IMG/M metagenome (GOLD analysis project Ga0208373, IMG submission 184036) | Soil microbial communities from Rifle, Colorado - Rifle Oxygen_injection C2 (SPAdes) | ecosystem: Environmental > Terrestrial > Deep subsurface > Rock core/Sediment | place: Rifle, Colorado... | reverse complement strand
AGTAAAAAAGGAAATACAGGAACTTTTCGACCTGGCGCCGCTTCACAACCCGTATAACTTAAAGGGCATAGAGGAAATTGAGCAAATGCTTCCGGGCAAGCCCCAAATCGCGGTTTTTGACACCGCGTTCCACCAAACACTGCCTGAAATAGCCTACCGCTATCCAATATCTGGGCGTATTTACCAGCAGTCAAAAATCAGGAAATACGGATTTCACGGCATATCCCACAAGTACGTGGCTGAAAGAGCCGCTGCCCTGCTCAAAAAACCCCTGAAAAAAACAAATGTTATTTCCTTGCACCTGGGCCAGGGGTCCAGCTTATGCGCGGTAAAAAGCGGCGTTTCAATCGACACCTCCATGGGTTTCACCCCGCTTGACGGTATAATGATGATGACGCGCTCCGGCAACATAAGCCCCGGTGTTATTTTCTACCTGGCAAAATCCGGATGGGACATGCACGATATCGATTCCGCACTGAATCGTGAAAGCGGGGTACTGGGCATTACCGGCATATCGGATGAAATGCTAGACAATGTCAAGGAAATGCTTTCGGGCAACAAAAAAGCGAAACTCGCCATAGAAATGTTCACTTACAAAATAAAGGCCTACCTGGGCTCGTATTTCCTGCTTTTCGACAAGCTTGACGCAATTTGTTTTACAGGCGGTATAGGTGAAAACTCGGATATCATCAGAAAAATGACCTGCACAGGGCTTGAGAATATCGGCATAAAACTGGATTCTGTTAAAAACAGAAAAGCGTTCGGTATTGAAGCGGAAATCGGCAAAACCGGCTCAAAAACAAAAATATTCGTGATACCCAGGGACGAGAAAGTAATCATAGCACGCGACACTTACAGGCTGGCGAAAAAGAGCTAAGGGAGAATTCTATTGTTGGTAATTGGTGAAAAAATCAACGGGATGTTCAAGGTTGTCCGGGAAGCCGTACAATCAAAGAATAAACAGGCGATACAGGACCTTGCGAAAAAACAGCTGGACGCGGGCGCGGACGTGCTTGATGTCAATGTGGGCCCGGCGTCAGCCGACCAACTCAAGGACATGTCCTGGCTCATTGAAACCATAAGAGAAGTCACCCTGGCTCCCCTGGCCGTTGACACCACGAAACCCGATGTAATGGACAAAGGGCTGTCCCTGGCGGGAAAAAACTGTTTTCTTAATTCAACTACCGGAGAGGAAGAAAAACTCAGCGAGTTCCTGCCCATAGCAAAAAAACATGGCGCGAAAATCATCGCGCTGACGATCGACAAGGCGGGAATCCCGAACCACGCGGAAGGCAGGCTCGAAATTGCGGCGAATATCGTGGCAAAAGCAATTGAACTCGGGATCGACCCCGCATCCCTTTACATAGACGCGGTCATACTGCCGGTTAACGTGGCCCAGCAACACGCTCCTGCTGTGCTCGAAACCATAAAACAGACAAAACTTCTCTGTGACCCTGCCCCTAAAACCATACTCGGGCTTTCAAATGTGTCGCAAGGCGCGCCGAGCGCGCAAGGCGTAAGCGTGCGCCCGCTAATTGACAGGACTTTTCTGGTCATGGCCATCGCTTCCGGGCTTGACGCCGCGATTATCAATCCGCTCGACAAGGACCTGATGGATGCCATGATTACCTCTGAACTGCTCTCCGGAAAAAACATCTACTGCGACTCTTTCCTCCAGGCGTATAGGAAAAAATGAAAATCCTCATAACCGGGGCAAACGGGTTCGTGGGCGCTAACCTGGCGGAAAATTTCGCCCGAAGCGGCCATTCGGTCCGGTGTCTGGCGCATAAAAATACATCATCGATCAAAAACCTCCCTGTTGAAATATTCAATGGCAGCGTGACAAAACCCGAAACGCTGACGGAAGCCGTAAAAGGCGCTGATTTTGTTTTCCATTGCGCCGGCATCCTGAGGGCGATCAACCCGAAAACTTTCTATGATGTCAACCAGGACGGCTCGAAAAACCTTATTGAGTCCGTCCATAAACACAACCCGGGGATCAAACGTTTTGTCTATATTTCCTCCCAGGCAGCCATGGGCCCCTGCGCCGGTATGGATCCCAGGGATCCCGGCGGTAACTGCGAGCCGGTTTCGGATTACGGCAAAAGCAAGCTCCTGGGCGAGCGGGAAATCCTGAAATTCAGGGACAAGGTTCCCGTCACCATCCTCAGGCCGGCCGCGATTTACGGCCCGCTCGACAAAGACATTTTCACCTTTTTCCAGATGGCTTCAAGGGGTTTTTTTCCGATTCTTTCCGGAACAAAACACAGCTACGTCCAGCTTTTGTTTGTAAACGATCTCGTAGAAATCTGCTCCAGGGTCGTAGAAAAAACAACACTTAAGGAAGATATTTACTTCCTTGCCGAGAAAAGGGTTTATTCCTGGTACGAGATAGGCGGCATAATCGGAAAAGTTACCGGGAAAAAACCCCTGATTTTTACCCTGCCTTCCTGGCTGGTCACAATCGCCGCGGTTATTTCGGAAATTTCAATGAAGCTATTCAAAAACCAGCCCTCACCCTTCAACAGGGACAAGGTAAGCGAGTTCATCCAGCGCTACTGGCTTGGGGACACCTCCAAAACACAGAGAGACTTCGGCTTCGATTTCACTTCGCTTGAAAACGGAGCGGAAATTACGTATAATTGGTACATCGACAACAAATGGCTGCATAAATAAGGAGCATTGATAAGGAGTCAACATGTCAGACTTGTTCAACAAATGCCTTAAATTCACCACTGCCCGCGAAGTCATGGCGGCCGGCTACTATCCTTACTTCCACAAAATTGAGACAGCCCAGGGCCCTGAAGTGATAATTGACGGCCAAAAGAAAATAGTATGCTGTTCAAATAATTACCTTGGCCTCACCCAGCACCCGAAAGTGGTGGAAGCTTCCATTAATGCGGTCAGGAAATACGGCACCAGCTGCACCGGCTCCAGGTTCCTGAGCGGGACCATTGATTTGCATGAAAAAGTGGAGAAGAAATTCGCCAGGTTCATAGGCAAAGAATCTGCGCTGCTGTTCACCACCGGCCACCATTCAAACCTTGGCGCGATTTCAAGCCTTGTAACAAAAGGGGAATACGTAATCACGGACAAGTTGGACCACGCATCTATAGTTGACGGCTGCCGGCTTTCTTTGGGACAGATGCTGAGATACCGCCACAATAATATGAACGACCTGGAAAGGATCCTTTCCAAGTTCCGCGAAACCCCGAAGCTCGTAGTAATAGACGGCATTTTCAGCATGGAAGGCGACATCTGCAACCTGCCGGAAATCATAAAACTTGCGAAGATCTATAATGCCCGGGTAATGGTCGACGATGCACATTCCCTCGGTGTACTTGGGAAAAATGGAAAGGGTACAGCGGAACACTTCGGGCTTGAGTCTGAGATAGATATTGTTATGGTAACTGCGTCAAAATCTCTCGCCTCAATAGGCGGGTTCATAGCCGCTCGCGAAGAAGTCATACATTTCATAAAACACACGGCAAGGTCGCTGATATTCACCGCAAGCCTGCCGGCGGCGCAGGTGGCGGCCATAGACGCATCCCTGGACATACTCCAGGACGAGCCGGAAAGAAGAGTTAAGCTCTGGGAAAATACCAATAAAATGCTTGAAGGGTTCAAGTCTCTTGGTTTCAATACCAAGGACAGTAAAACGCCGATCATTCCGATCCATGTTGGCGATGACATGAAGGCTTTCCAGATGTGGCGCATGCTTTATGATGAAGGCGTGTTCTGTTCCCCTGTTATCAGCCCGGCGGTGCCGGAAGGCGAGGCTCTCATCAGGACCAGCTACATGGCCATCCACACGGACGCGCACCTGGACCGGGTGCTCAACGCGTTTGAAAAAATAGGCAAGAACCTGGGGATTATAAGCGGCACATATAAGCCCAGGAAAGCATCCGATAAAATGCCAAAAAGCAGGATTTTCAAGCATTTAAGGATCACATCCAAGGAAATAGGAGACGGCTCCAAGAAATGGATGAAAAACCTTTTCTGGAGATTTGGGAAATAAAGGAAATGACATAAGGTATGCCCCGAAACGCGCCTTCGGCGAATTGAAGTTTCGGGGTTTCGCACCTTGCTCAAAAAAATGAACATAAGAACCGTAGAGACCAAGTTTGACATGATGAAGTTCATAAAGTTCCCGTGGAGGGTTTACCGGGACGACAAGAACTGGGTGCCCCAGCTTATTTCCGACACGCAGGCGCTTCTGGATCCCAAAAAGAACCCGTTCTGGAAACACGCGGAAGGCAAATACTTCCTGGCGGAATCAGATGACGGACAGGTTATAGGCAGGATAGCGGGGATAATTGACCGCAATTACATAGAATTCCAGGGCGAAAAAACAGGTTTTTTTGCTTTCTTTGAATGCCTCAACGACGCAAATATCGCCGGGGATATGCTCAAAACCGTGGCAAAATGGCTCAAAGAAAAAGGCATGGAAAAAATGATGGGCCCTACCGCGCCATCCACAAACGACGAGATGGGCTTTCTTCTGGAAGGTTTTGACTCACCGCCGTTTTTGATGATGCCCCACAACCCGAAGTATTATAACGATCTCATGGATAACTACGGGCTGAAAAAAGCGAAGGATTTATACGCTTATTTCATGGACAAAAAAGACGCGCCGGTCGCCCGCCTGGAACGGATAAACAAATCTGTAAGGAAAAACAACCCTGATATAACCGTAAGGAACATAAACGTCAAGGATTATTCCAACGAAGTTAAAAATATACACTCGATCTACAATCAGGCCTGGGAGAAAAACTGGGGCTTTGTGCCCTGGACCGAAGAGGAATTCTTCGGCCAGTGCGAAAAACTTAAATCTTTGATCGTGCCTGAACTGATATTCCTTGCTTTCGACAAAGAAAAACCAGTGGGCATGCTGATAGCCGTACCCAATTACAATTTAGTCCTTAAAAAATTGAACGGCAAGCTGGGCCCCGTTGAAATAGTGAAGTTCCTGTATTATAAAACTAAAATAAAAGAAATACGTGTCATGATCATGGGCGTTATAAAAAGCTGCAGGAATAAAGGGATTGAAGGCCTTATGTACCACGAAATAGTCAAAAACGGGATCAGGCTTGGCTACCCCCAGGGCGAATTTTCCTGGATCCTCGAAGACAACATAATGATGTGCCGCGCGGCAGAAATGCTGGGCGGAAAAGTTTACAAAAAATACAGGGTTTACGAAACCGTCCTATAAGAAGGTGCCCATGAGAGACATTACGCCTGAAATGCGCAAAAAGATTTACGAAGAAGAAAAAGCTAAACGCGAAAGCACCGATTTTTTCTCGCTGTCCCTGCTTGCCCTGGCCAACGTGCTTGGCATCATGTTTTTACTGCTGGTGTTGAAATCAGCGCGTCGCAAGCCAAAGATAACAGCAGAGAATTTAAGAAAAGCGCACGACGGCTGTTTCAATTACGAAGAGAACTGATTTTAACGGGAGGTACTTATGCTTCAAAAAATTCTACTTGTACTAGGAGCGCTAATTATGCTGAACGGAACCGACTTTGCAGCCGACAAAACAAACTGGCCCAAGGAAAAAGGACTCTACGCAGCTTTCGACACATCGATGGGAACAATCGTCTGCAGGCTTTTTGAAAAGGAAACCCCAAAGACGGTTGAAAATTTCACCAGCCTTGCCACGGGAAAAAAGAAATGGTTTGACCAAAAAAACCAGAAATGGATAGAAAAAAAACCTTTTTATGACGGATTGATCTTCCACCGGGTTATTCCCGATTTCATGGTCCAGGCAGGATGCCCGTTCGGCACGGGTTTCGGCGGCCCTGGTTATAAATTCGAGGACGAATTTGTCCCGTCTCTTGTCTTCGACAAGCCGGGAAAACTTGCCATGGCCAACGCCGGCCCCAACACCAACGGCAGCCAGTTCTTCATCACTTGCGTCCCGACAACTTTTTTAAACGGCAAACACACGATTTTCGGCGAAGTTCTCTCCGGTTACGACATCGTGCAGAAAATAGTAAGCGTTTCACGCGACAGGAACGACAAACCTTTGTCGCCGGTTACCATCAAAAAAGTTACTATAAAGAAAATCAAATAAGATTGGACAAGCCCAGAAACAGGTTTAAATTACTCTGCCTCACCATATTTGCCGCCGCCTTTGGCTACATTGAAGCCGGAGTTGTAGTCTACCTGCGAGCGATAATTTACCCTGAAGGATTCTCCTTCCCGCTGAAAAACATACCGCAAAACCTGCTGGCAACGGAAATTTACCGCGAAATAGCGACGCTAATTGTGCTTTTTACGCTTGCCATGCTTGCCAAGCACCGGTTATTCAAGAGATTGGCATTTTTTCTTTACGCTTTTGCCGTGTGGGACATTTTTTATTATATCTGGTTGAAAGTCCTGATCAACTGGCCCTCTAGCCTGCTCGACTGGGACGTGCTTTTCCTTATTCCCTGCGTGTGGTCATCTCCGGTACTGTCGCCGGTAATCATTTCAATGACGATCATCGCATGGTCTCAAGTACTCCTGTTCGTTGGTAAAAAAACCGGCAAACCCAGGATGACAGGCGCTCAAATTTCACTGCTTCTGCTGTCCGGAGCCCTGATGCTGGCTTCATTTTTCTGGAATGCACCGGTGATCGCAAGACAGCAGGCACCAGTATCCTATCCCTGGGCCATGCTGATTGCCGCAGAGATCCTTTCATTTTCAGCCCTTTACTCTTTCCTCAAATCCGCTAAGGCAACCCCTTGAAATTCACAGTTATCCACACTATCCCCAAAAGTTACCCCCAAACCCTGAAAATATTTATTTTCTTTTAACTGTTGACAACTATTTGGTAATTTTACTATACTAAATGGCGAAAGATAGTAATAAATGGAACATTAATATTCAGTATTTGGGGGGGGTAAAATGTATCTAAAAGCTGTTGAATTATGCGGTTTTAAATCCTTCGCGGACAAAACACTACTAACCTTCGATAGGCAGTTATCAGCGGTTGTAGGGCCTAATGGCTGCGGCAAATCCAACGTTGTGGATGCCATCCGTTGGTGTCTTGGAGAACAGAGCGCCAGTTCCCTGCGCACACCGCATATGCTTGGCATAGTTTTTAACGGCTCGCAGACAAGAGCCCCTCTCAACCTGGCCGAAGTATCCCTTACTTTCGACAATTCAAGCAACATCCTGCCTATTGATTATACCGAGGTGACCATCACCAGGAGATTGTTCCGTTCCGGGGAAAGCGAATATTACCTGAACAAGGTGCAGTGCCGCCTGAAGGACATCAGGGACATGTTCCTTGACACCGGCGTCGGCAGGGAAGGCTACTCGATTTTTGAACAGGGCAAGGTGGAGCTTATAACCAACGCCAAACCGGAAGAAAGAAGGGCCATTTTCGAGGAAGCGGCAGGCGTATCGAAGTACAAGGTCCGCCGCGAGGAAACCCTGCGCAAGCTTGACCGCGTCCACCAGGACATGAACCGCGTAAACGATATCATCGGCGTGATAAAAGAACAGATCAACTCGCTGGAAAGTGCCGTGAGAAAAGCTAAGTTGTACCAAAAAAACAGGGAAGAACTCCACACCCTTGAAATAGCCGATACCACGCAGAAAATCTCGGCCATTGACACTGAACTAGGGCCCACTCTTGAGCTCCTTGAGCAGTTGAACAACTCACTAATCGAAAAAAATACGCTCAAGGACCAGCTTGAAGCTGATACCGCCAACATACAAGTTGAAAAAACATCCCTGGAAAACGATCTTTCCGCTAACAATTTACGCCTGAGCCAGATAGACACGGAAATCGCCCAGCTTGAAGAACGCGTGAAAAACTCCCAGGTCCGGGTAAAGGAATTCAAGGAGAGACAGGAGACGCTGAGAAATAATATCAGCAATTTTGAAACCACGCGCAAGTCCCTTGAAGACCAGATAAACGCTATCAACGAGGAACTGCAGAAAGCTGAGGAAACCTTCAACAGCCATAACAGCATCTTCGAGGAAAAGAAAAACGCATTTGAAAAAATAAAATCGGAAATAACTTCAAACAGCCAACTCCTAAGCAAACATAATAGCCATGTGTTTGAGCTGGTCGACAAAAAAACACATCTCAACAACGAGCTTGCCTCCATCAGCAATAACGCCGTTGCCACCAAAACCAACATCTCTGTGCAGACCCAGGAGCTGAAAAAGATTTTAGATGAGAAGACCTCCGCTGAAAAGGAACTGGATACGCTTTCTCAGAAACAAGGAGAGCTCGGCGCCAGGCTTGATTCCTGCAAGCAGGAACATGAAGCCATAACCGGGAATATCTCTCAGGCGCGCGCAGAAATAGAAACTATTGAGCTTGAAAAGAACGCCATCAGGGAGAAATATTACGAACTGAACTCGAGAATAGAAGCCCTGAGGGAAATCAGCCAGAAAGACCCAAAACTGAGTGCCATGCGCTATGTTCTGGCAAATAATTTTCAGGGGGTACAGGGCAGCGTCAACAGCTTCCTCAGCATAGATACCCAGCACGAAGAGCTTGTTTCCAGCCTGCTGGGCGATAAGCTTAACTACCTTGTCTGCGATACGCTCAACGACGCCAGGGCGGTGATCGAGCGCCTTGAACAGGAGAAAAAAGGGCGCGCTTCATTCATCATACTTGAATCGCTTCCCGATATGCAGGAAAAAGGCTTTTTAGGCGAGCTCAGGGCTGAAAAATTAGTAAGCTCAGTCATCGGCTACGACCCTAAGTGGGAAAAACTGGTCCGCTTTATTTTCAACAATTCCTATTTTTCAGGCAATACCGCCTACCAGGATGCGGTGATCCACGGCGGGATACACGAAAGCAAGCTTGCGAACCCGGAAGTTGAATGCAAGAACCTCGAGGAACAGCTTCTCTTGCTTAAAACCAGGGAAACCGCCAATCAAGAGGCCCTGAAAACCAAACAAAATGAAATAACACTCCTGGAAGAACAGCAGAAACAGAAATACGACGAGCTCCAGCAGGCGGGCTTTGCCCTTGGGGCGTTCGAGAAGGAACTTGCAGACAAAAAAGAAAAGTACGAGCTGACCAAAATCGAGGAAGAAGTTATACTTTCCGAAATACAGAAACTCACTGACCAGGAAAAAAAGCTTGAAGAAAACGCGCCGGCCCTGAAAAACGAGCTCGAGGCGCTTGAAAAAGCAATGGTTGAAACCCAGACAGAGATGACCCGCCTTGAACTCCTGGTAAACGAGCTCCGGGGGCAGGAACCGGCTGCGAGCCACGAATTCACTGAAGCCGCGAAAGCGCTTTCAACATTCGATGAACGGCTGAAATCCTACAGGCGCGAGCATGAAACCCTGCTTTCGAACCTGAAACTTCAGCAGGAACAGTATGTCCTGTCAACGAACGAAATACAGTCACTTGACGAAAGGATCACCGAACAGGAAAACGTGTTCGCCACAGAATCCAAGAACATAGACCGGCTTTATGAGTCAAGGCAGGAGTTCGACAAAAAAGCGACGGAGTTGAAAACCAGACAGAACGAGATTCACCTGGTGCTGGAAGAAAAACTGCATAAACTTGCCAACCTTAGAAGCGAGCTTTCTAAGATTTCAGACCGCACCCATGAGCTGGATGTCACCCAGAAGACAAAGGAGATCGAGAAGAACAACCTCCTGGCCAAGCTGCAGGAATCCGGCATTGAATATAAGGATGCCTTGGAAACCCACTTGAACATTGAAGTCGACCAGGATGAAATCATCCGTTTAAGGCGGAGGATTGAGTCCATCGGGCCCGTCAACTTGACTGCGCAGGAACAATACACCGACCTTGAAAAACGCTATAACTTCCTCCTGGAACAACAGCAGGACCTGATAAAGGCGGAGGAAGACCTGCGCCAGGCGATCACCAAGCTCAATTCCTCCATACAGGCGAATTTCCACGAAACCTTCGACAAGGTCCGCGAGAACTTCAAGAAACTCTTCAGCCAGCTTTTCGAGGGCGGTGAATCCGACCTTATTTTAAGCGACGAAAACAACATACTGGAATCCGGTATTGACATCATAGCCCAGCCGCAAGGAAAGAAACTCCAGAGCATCAGCCTGCTTTCCGGCGGGGAAAAAGCCCTCACGGCCATCGCCCTGCTGTTCGCCTTCTTCATGGTGAAACCCTCACCCATCTGCATCCTTGATGAAGTGGACGCACCGCTTGATGAATCAAACGTCACCAGGTTCATCGGCCTTATAAAGGAATTCTCAGCAAATTCCCAGTTCCTGATGATTACCCATAACAAGCGCACCATGGAAGCTGCTGACATTCTTTACGGCGTGACGATGGAAGAGTTCGGCATTTCAAAGATTATCTCTATCAGGCTTCACAAGCAGGAAATCCCGGGGCTGGTGGAAGAAAAGAACCCCGAGGAATCTGTCTCTAACTGATGCCACGTATTTTTGCCGGCAATATCCCCGTTGATATACTCTCCTGGGAAGAAATCCTATCCAAGATAGAATCATTCATTTCAACCCGTACGCCCAGCCAGGTGGTCACACTTAATTCCCTGATGTACAATTCCGCCTGCGATGATGCTGCCCTTGAAAAATCAATGATCAACGCCGCCCTCGTGCTGCCCGATTCCATCGGCATAGCCGTGGTAGGGCGGATACTCGCCGGAAAGACCGGCACGGGGTCGAACAGGAAACCCGGCATAGACCTGGTGCACAAAATCTGTGAAAGATCGGTTTCAAAGAAATGGAAAATATTCCTGCTGGGCAGCCGGCAGGAAATAGTTGCCGCGGCCGCAGAAACCCTGAAAAAAAAATACCCGGGTATAATCATAGCGGGTTTCCGTAACGGGTTTTTCAATCCTGAAGATGAACAGGAAGTTATCAGCCAGGTGAGCAAATCCGGCGCTGATGTGCTTTTTGTAGGGTTGGACCTGCCCAGGCAGGAGAAATGGAT
>Ga0208373_1005290_pt1 | contig 10913 bp, 21 predicted proteins | sample RifOxyC2_FD_184036 | JGI IMG/M metagenome (GOLD analysis project Ga0208373, IMG submission 184036) | Soil microbial communities from Rifle, Colorado - Rifle Oxygen_injection C2 (SPAdes) | ecosystem: Environmental > Terrestrial > Deep subsurface > Rock core/Sediment | place: Rifle, Colorado... | reverse complement strand
GAGAAGAACGTGGGTTAGACGATTCTTCACTCATCCTAATTCAAATGTCCAAAATGGTTTTGAACGACTCTCGACTGATTTTATTGGACAGATTTGACCTTAGTTAATTTTTAACCGGACACTACTGAGATCCTTTATATTGGATGGTTTGTTGGCAGATCTACCAAAGGCTCGACTAAATATGAGGCGTTGTTTAGATCATCATTTTCAGATAATCATTTTGTATGTCTACCAAAAACCTCAGTTGGCATGGGACTTTACTCAAGCACGAGAAAAAGATGAGGGACGAAAAATTACAAAGGATGATTTCATTCGTGGGCTTATCGACTCAAGGCTCGTTGCACAAAGTTTGAAAGACGAATTTGATTTCCAAGTGCGGTTGCACATACTTGAACAGGACTATCAAAATAAAGTTCAGGAGGTTTGGCAGAATGTTCAAAAAATTGAGTTGCATGTTGAAACATTGCCAAGCAACGAAGACTTAGTTAACATGATTGAGTAAACACAGTATGGAAGCAATTTTCTTCAAAATAAAAGGTTTCTTAGGGATCGGTGTGAAGCATCAAGATATTGCTTCGTTTTTTCGGAATACCTCGGATCGAGAACAAAAGAAAGTACTTGAACGTATTGCAAAGAAAGCGAATAGAGATCAAAAAGCACTTGTTGATTCCTTCAGAGAATAATCAAATCCCCCTTGCGGGGGATTTTTGGTAGAGTGTGTTTACTATGAGTGAATACTATTCTGTTCCTCGGAAAGCGGATTGGAATTATGGGGGGAAGAGATGGAGGCTGTCGCGGTCGAAGATTGGGTTGTTTCAGGAATGTCCTCGGTGTTTTTATTTGGACAACAAGCTTGGTCTCAAGCGGCCGCCGGGGTATCCGTTTAATTTGAATACGGCGAGGGTGCATACTATTGATGCGCGCGTGGAGTTTGACGTGCATTTGATTGCGAGACGAAGTGAGAGATCAATTATGTTCGATCGGACATAATTGATCCGAGCGAGGCGAAGCAAACAAGGGTTCATCCCTTGATCCCATACACGGGGAGCGACAACTGGATTGAGGGCGTGCTGAAGAAAATAAAGAAGACCCTCGACGTCGATAAGATCCCCACCTCGAGCAAGACATGCGACTACTGTGCGTATCGCCAGGCGGTTCGTGGGGTTGAGTCGGAGGAGTTGTAGATATCTTTCGAGAGTATTTAAGTATTTGGGGTTATAATAGGTGCACACCTTGATTTCTGCAGTTATTTGTGTAAGTTGTAGACATAAACTCTATGAAAAAGCAGAAAGTCGACAAAAAGGGACAGTTGTTTCAGACGATGCAAGTTGCCCGTCAAAAAATGGCTTCACTTAGTAACGAAGAAAAAACTCAACTTGAGAAAGGTTGGGATATTGAGCATGCGTATTATTCGAGCGTCCTTGAGGGAAGCAAGAAGGATCGAAAAGAGTTTGAGGAATTAGGGGAGAAAGTCGTCTAGGTGTATGGCTGTACGCCCGAAGGATGAAGCTGAATTACAGAAGCGAGAGGCGATTGGGGTTATCCGCGCCTCTCGTTTTGTTCGTAAGCATGCGCGATCGCATGATCCAATTACCATTGGAACGGTTTGTGAAATCCATCGGGAGATTTTTAACGAGGCATGGCCTGAAATTGCCGGAGTCTATCGATTAGAAAACTTAGAGATCACCGATTCTGCACATCACCCGCCTCATTTCTCAGAAGTCCCCAATCTTATGGCTGGTGCGCAGAGTGAATTACAAGTGCGGTTGGACGAAATTAAACGAGCACAGGGGTTGATTCAGGATGGTCGGGAAGAAGAGAGTGTTATGGATGCAGTCGATCATGTGGTTCGTGTTGCCGCTTGGCTCCATCACCTCGTAACGTTTGTTCATCCATTTAGGGAAGGGAACGGTCGTACCGCACGACTTGCGGCGAATTTGATCCTAGAGCATTACGGTCTCGTTGGCCTCTCAATTAAAGTAGAACAGCAAAATAAAAACGCCTATCGAAAGGCACTCTCGCAGATTGATCAGTATCAGGATTATGAACCGCTTGTGGAATTGATTTATGATGGCTTGCTTGATCGATATAGCGGGGTTGCTATGAAATATTACGATCTACCAAGGTGATAAGGAACCCCATTAGATCCCCCTCATCGGGGATTTTTGGTAGGATGATTCTTAAACAGAGGTCTATGATATTCGTCATTGCTGCCGTTATTCTCATCATTCTCATCTCGTTCATTGTCGTGGGAATGGTTCTTGATGCCCGGGATGAATATACAAATGATCTCGAGAAATAGTCCTTCGTATGCCCATCACGTCCCGTGCCAAAGTCTGGCTTTATTCTGGCGACAAGGCGGCGTGGCATTTTTTACTAAGGTGCGAAAAGCCGAAGGGATCAAACACGGACAGACAGTCTCGTTTACCATTGAGGTTGATCGCTGGAAATAATCCCTCTCATCGGGGATTTTTGACTTTTCTCAGCCCTTTCTCTAACGTGAGGTTGACAGTGGATAGGAGGTCCGATGTCCATTCCTTCAAGACTCACCGCATGGTTGACCATCAACCGCGCGTGCAACCTTCGCTGTGCCTGGTGCTACGCACAGAGCACGCAGTTCACGGCCGAGAACATGGAGCTGGAGACGGCCGAGACGGCCGTGGAGCTGCTTCGTGAACTTCCCGTGAGGACGGTCTTCCTCATCGGAGGTGAGCCGACCGTCCACCCCGACTTCCTGAAGATCGTGCGGTTGGTGCGTGACTCCGTCCAGGGCGAGAAGCCGGACAACGGCGACATGATCTGCGGCGACTGCGACTGCAACTAGTCGAGCAACCGCCCGACCACAACGGCGCCAGAACACGACTGGCGCTTTTCCATCTCTACAATGTATGCGCGTTACATTTACCTACCAAGAAGCTGAGGACCTACGTTGTTGGCAACGCCTGGTTGAGGCAGGGGAGATGTTTGGAAAAACGTTTCCCAAACAGATCGATATCACGGCACAGAGTAAACAGCGCGCCCAACAAACGGTTCAACAGTTTCAGGACTGGTGGGATGAAGCACCCGAATGCGACGAAGGGTTGAAGACGATCTACGGCCATCAGCCGCCGGCTGAAATCATGGTGTATCTCAACACGAGTAGCTACTCGATGGACGATGAACAGCGCGGTTGGATTTCACTTTCCATGATGCGTGATAGTCAAAAAAAAGTCCGTACGACGGTGATCCACGAACTTGGTCACGTTTTGTTTAGACACTATTGGAGCGATTTCTGCTTTAAGCTCGGTTGTTCGCAAGACGACATCGAGGATCTCAAAGAGGTTGTCACCGTCATTCATAATGGTGTGTTCAACAACGTGGAGGATCAAGGTTATCACGTGCACGCCTCGTTACGAGCATTGGCCCTGGACACATGGAATCAAACCCATACATTGGAACGAGTTGTCCAAGAAGTGGTGCAACATATGAAAGAACAGACAAATTAATAATCCCCCTTCTGGGGGATTTTTGGTACGATAGAGTTACTATGCAAATCATTGCACTTCTGAGTTCCGTCCTCTTAGCTCAGTTAGCCGGGGTGATTGGATCGGTCTTTACTGTTTCCAGTATCGAGTCGTGGTACTCGACCCTCACGCAACCCAGCTTCTCGCCACCCAACTGGCTGTTTGGTCCTGTGTGGATTTTGCTTTACACCCTCATGGGGGTGGCGGCCTACGTTGTGTGGCAGGCTCGATCCCATCGTGGGGCACGACGGGCGCTTCGTGTCTACGGGATACAGCTCGTGTTGAATGCGCTTTGGTCGATTATCTTTTTTGGACTCCAAAATCCCGGGCTTGCACTTGTTGAGATCGTCCTTCTGCTTGGGATGATTGTGTACACGGCCGTGTTGTTTTGGCGTATTGATCCTAGGGCAGGATGGTTGTTTGTTCCCTACATTGCCTGGGTGAGTTTCGCGATGCTTCTGAATGCGTCAATTTACTTTTTGAATCTATGAGCAGACCATTCATGGATGAGAGCAAGCACTCGCCTTTTGTTTTACCCGATGGCAGGTATCTTTCCAGCGAATCCATAACCTCGTTGCTGGAGGCGTCTGCCGACGATGGGTTTCACAGTCATGTTTTGGATTTGGAGTCGTTGCAGGTTCGAGTGTTGCCCTCGTCGGACCCTCGAGAGGGAATGCTCGTGGTGCCACGCGCAAGCCAGATGGAGTTGCGAAAGATCCTTCACAAGACGCTTGAGTTTTTTGCGCCGTTTCCGGGAGATAGTGAAGAGTCGATTCAAGAATCGCAATCAGCCGCGAACATGCTGGCGCACTTATTGGAGGATGAATCGTTGAGTGTAAAGGAGATCACCGCACAGATGAATCAAGTGTATCCATATCAAATGGGCGCATGGGATCAAGGTCGAAACGATTATCTTTATGCGTTGGTTGAGGATTGGCTTACCATTGCACCTATCAGTGCTGTATCAAACTTGGATTATTGGTTCGATGATGATTGTGCTTGTTGCCAGTACCTGCGATCGGCAGAGGAGGGATGGACGACCACAACGTTTGAAGGAACGAAGCAGGCGTTTGCAGAAACGAATAAAAAAAATCCCGGATGGTCGGGTTCGATCGATGCGTGAGTCTCACCAGAACCCCATTGAGATCATACCCCTCGCGGGGGATTTTGCGAGAGACAAAATAATCCCGATAGGGATTATTTTATGTGAGAGTCAAATGTCTGTTTGTCGCATGTACCTGTTGCGGTTACTTGGTTCATGAAGGCTTTTACGATGTGCTTGTTTACTCGGTTATGTTTAAACGGGATGGGGAACGGTCGTTCCCATGTCGTGTGTTTCACAATCCACTGGTGGTTGCCGCCATTGTCGACCATGAACCCAGGAAGTGATTCGATCCACTTAAGAAGCTTGAGAATCTTTCCGCGCTTCACGTCTGCATATTCCCCCATACGAACAATTAGGCGGATACGATCGCGGGTGAGCGGTCAAAACGGATCGTGGATTTTTTAACGGCCGCATTGTTGAGCTTTTCAAATTCAACTTCCGGCGGCATGAGTCGATAATTTCCACCTAGTTGCTTAGCATATTTTATCGGGATCTCATACGACGCATAGATCGCATCGTTGATCATTTCTACAAATTCTTGTGCCGAACGTCCTTGGGTATAAAACGTATGACCTCCCGCCGTGATTTCTCCGACAATGAACTCACCATCGCGTGTCCAGGATACCTGAACATTATGAGATGGAAGTTTATCTCGATAACAGACCAAAACTTCCCAGATGATTTCCTGGTCCCCGAATATCGATTCTTTCACAAGATTCCAGCGATGTTGGATGGGAGATACTACAGTCATATGGGTTTTTATTGAGTGTCAAAATATATCAAACACTCATGCTAAGGTCAATGGATCTGCTTAGCTTCATTATACCGCACTATCGCGACATGTATCCACGATCGATTGAGAGCCCCAAGGGGTCAGATCTCACCTCGCCAACTTCTGAACCAAACAAAGGACTCTCACCCCCAAATCCCCCTCACACGTCGTTCGCGAACGACGTGTCGTGCTGGGGGATTTTTGGTAGAAGATTGACAATAGTAACGGGTTGCGTTACTATTGAGGTATAAGTTCTTCATACACTTTATGATTCAAAGTTTCTCTGATGAGGAGGCAGAGATGTTGTTTCGACGAGAACGTTCGAGAAAACTCCCATCGACCATTCAGCAGAGAGCCTATCGCAAGCTCCTCATGCTCCATGCCGCGATTTCGATAAACGATCTGCGCTCTCCACCAAGTAATCATCTAGAAAAGCTGACCGGAAAAAGAGACGGTGAGTACAGTATCCGGATAAATGACCAGTGGCGCCTCTGTTTTCTTTGGAAGACAGGGAATGCCTACGAGGTCAGTATCGAAGATTATCATTAGTTCCAAATAAATAAGAAGAGAAATATGAGAAAGATGACCATGATCCACCCGGGGGAGATTCTTCTCGAGGAGTTTCTCGAGCCTCTTGAGATTTCCCAGTATCGTCTTGCCAAAGATATCAGCGTACCCGCACGACGTGTGAATGAGATTGTCTTAGGGAAACGCTCTATCACGGCTGATACGGCTCTGCGTCTTGGGCTCTACTTTAGGACGTCACCAGAGTTTTGGATGAACCTGCAGAGTTATTACGACTTGGAAGTCCAGTCAGACACGCTCGGAAAACGTCTCGAGAAAGAAGTTCAAGTTCTGGCCATGGCCTAATCCCCCTCATCGGGGATTTTTGGTAGAGTGTAGGACGCTATGAGAAAACAGATCGTGCTTCACAACCAACGTGTTGAGTACATCCTCCATAGGGAACAGGCGCGCGCATTTGTGCATGATCGCCTACAGGTGCTTAATCAGCACTATCGGTTCGACTACAAGAGAGTCGCGATCAGAAATCAAAGGACCCGTTGGGGGAGTTGTTCAAAAAAGGGGAACCTCAATTTCAACTATCGCATCGCGAAACTTCCCGTTCACCTTGCCGACTACATCATCGTCCACGAGCTGTGTCACCTGGAGGAGTTCAATCACTCGCACGCGTTTTGGAGTTTGGTGGCAAGAGCGATAGCGGATTATCGGGACAGACGCAGAGAGCTTAGACAAGTTTCTCTTAGGTTATGAATTAAGAAAGTCTACCGCCTGTGTCATCTCGAGCGCGGGAGTTTAGTTAAGTCGAGAGATCTCGAGTCTATTTATTCGAGATCCCTCCGCTTCACTTGCGACCCTCGGTCGGGATGACACAGTGAAAGAGAGTTTCATAATTTAGCACTTAGGGGATTTTTGATAGGATGATTTTATATGATCAAAGAATACATACACTATCTGAAAGATAATCCACGAGGGTATTGGTTCAAAGCACGTCTCTACGGCTGGGGCTGGGTGCCGGTGAAATGGCAGGGATGGCTTGTTGTGGTTATCGGCCTGGTCATTCTTATGCTTGGGATCTACGTCGGGGACATCGACGATGCTCCAGGCGCGGCACTCTTGGGCTTTCTGCTGATGATCGCGGTGATATTCACGTTCGGTTATTGGAAAGGAGAAAAACCGCGCTGGCAATGGGGACCGCCTAAAGAGAAGAAGTAATCAGGTCGGAATATATGAAAAACTATCACGGTGATATTATCGAGGAATCTCTGAGAAATATGGAAGCTCTCAAAGAAGTAAAAATTTCTTCAACGAGAGTTGAAAAAGTTACAAGCGAGCACCAAACGCCGTGGCTTTCGCAGTGGACTTTGGACACGATTGAGGTTACTGAAAACGAAGCAGAAAGTTTAGCCGAAAAATTGAGCAAAGCGCTTGATCCTGATCATGGCTGGTATATTGATTATCGCAACAATCAGTATCATTTTGTTATTTTTAGAGATAGAGTTTTCAAGATAGACCGCAGGAAAAAAACTGACTATGACGAAATGATAAAATACGGCTTGTCCGTTGGCACGCCTGATTGTCAGCTACCAAATTTTTCAGATTTACCCATCGATGTTTTAGAGGTTTTTCTAAAGGACGCGAACTTGAACACTTACGCGAACGAGAAGATTAAAAAATCTTCCTCGCTCCGTCCTGGTTCCAGCGACTATCATTTTGAAAAAGGCGATCTGACTTATCATGATACCTATTTCGGTACGACTAAGTTTATCGGTGAAGAAATTGTCTACAAAAATGGTAAACCAGCATGGGGAATGAATTATTACGGTTTTGCGCTAAACAGTGAGATCAGTGAAAGCCTATTTGATGCTATTTTGCGACCAGCCTTGATGTCTGGTTCCGGCGATAATCTCCCAGTTCGTGGACCAAAAGAATTTGTCATTGGTGAGTGGCGATATACGTTTAAGACAGACGGCAATTTAGCAAACTTTACTGGATTAGAAGAAATATCAAAAAACGGTGAGGTCGTCTGCCGATTATACTGCCACGGCGGATTTATTGAATGATATGTACCTCGTCGTGGAAGGTCTTGAATCCCCCTCCTCGGGGATTTTTGGTAGGATAGAGCATGTATGAAAATGAACGTGCCATTTTATAGTCAGTGCTGGGATTTAGATGCTTGGAAGGATCTTGGGTATGAAAACCGTGAGGATGCAGAGTACTGGCAAAGATCTTCATGCGGAATTTTGTGTGCCAAGATGGTGATGAATGGGTTGCAAGAGGGCTCGGTACAGCACACGATTAAAGAGATGATCGATGTCGGTGTTGCGAAGGGGGCGTATGCGGATGCCACGGGGTGGAGTCACGACGGACTTGTGGAACTCATTCAGTCGTTTTCGTTTGAGGCCCAACGAGAGAATTTTTCTGTGGAGGCGCTGCGGGAGGCATTAGCGTCTGGAGCGCTTTCGATCGTCTCGATTAAGTGGGCCTTTCAAAATACAAAGACGTTCAAAGAGAGAATCCTCTTTTGGAAAAAATATGGTGGGCATCTTGCCGTCCTCGTTGGGTACGAAGAGCAGGATGGTCGCCTGACTGGATTCTATGTTCACCACACCTCCAAGATTCTTGAGCAAAACTGGGAAGCGCGTTTCGTTCCATTGAAGAAATTTCTTAAGGGGTATACGGGTCGAGGTATTCTTGTGCGGTAAAAAATATGGAGGTTCGCTTTTTTCATAATGACATTGAGCATTTCATTGCTGGGCTCGAGAAATCAACGATCGCAAAAGTCTTGCGGTCGTTTGATTTGCTAGAGACCTTTGGTCATCGACTTGGAATGCCACATTCAAAAAAGATTGAAGATGGCCTTTTTGAGTTTCGTATCAGGGGCGTACAAGAGGTTCGGTTTCTTTACACGTTCCAGAAAGGACAGGTGGTCATCGTGTTGCACGGGTTTGTGAAAAAGTCACAAAAGCTTTTAGTGAAGGACTTAAAGCTTGCACGACAGAGAAAAGCTTCGTTGACCTGATATAACGTATGTGTTATATTGATCCTGTATGAAATCTTACCGATCGCTCAAAAAGAAACTGTTAGCTGATAAGGACGTGCGAAAGGCCTATGATGAACTCGGTCCTGAGTTTGCGATCATCGAGAAACTTATCCAGAGGCGGTTGCAAAGAGGTGTAACGCAAGGGCAGTTAGCTGAGATGATCGGGACTAAACAGACGGCCATTTCTCGTTTCGAGTCCGGGACATACAATCCCACCGTTGGGTTTCTCTATAAAGTTGCCGATGCCCTCGATGCGAAATTAAAAGTGACGGTTTCCTAGCTCGAACAAAGTCCCCCTCATCGGGGATTTTTGGTAGGATAGAGAAGTATGCACGAACAAACTTTCGAAGAACGTCTCGCTCGCATTGAAGCACGCAATAAGAATGTCGAACTCGACAAGGCCTGGGAGACAAGTCTCGCGCGCCGTGCCCTGCTTACGTTGTTTACGTACTTGGCACTCGGACTCTACATGTGGGCGATCGATATCTCGCGTCCGTTTCTCAATTCCATCGTCCCGGCGGTTGGGTTCATGATCTCGACGTTTACGATGCCGTGGATGAAGGCTCGGTGGATTGCACGTCGCTCGAATTCGAGACGCGGGTAAAATAGGAGAGAGCATCAGCAATAGATTGAGGGTCGTCGGTGGTGAAAAACCGGCGACTGTTTTGTTCTTGTCTCGCAAAGAAAAGAATCCTGTCGTCGATCAGAATCATCCGTCGATAGGGGTCTTTTTTGTTTGTCGAAAAGTGATATCCAGGGTGAGAAAAAGGTTGTTGTTGAAGAAACAAGGTGATCGTTTTGTCCGACCCAAATCCGACACGATAGAGCTGCACGCCTTGTGCAAGTTTTTGCTGCAGCAATAAAAAGTACTCTTCAGGAAGCGGCTTCCGGACTTCCTCGTCAAGGTCCATGGTGGCGCGAATCAACCGGCGGGCTGATCGCACTGCCACCATGACCGTTTCGAGAATGGAGTCGGAAGAAACTTCCTGAAGAATGTTCATACGTTAAGGTCGTCTCGCACACACAGGAAGCGGTACACGTGCAGGCGAGGGCCCGTTGAGCTGGTGAGTAAGAGCGATTCCGGCGTTGCAGGAACGCGACGGAAGCGGAAGGGAACGGGGCCATCGTGACGCTCGATGCGGTTTTTCATCTGACGCCACGAGTGGAGGTTTTGCCGCAGGACAGGGATCAGTTCGCCCCCGGCCTGGACGTAGAGGATTGGCGTCGTGTGACCGGCCGCTTCCAGGTGTTCATTGAGCCGGATCAGAACCTCGCGGTGAGCCAAGTCGTTCTTCGGATTGGCACCCGCAAGCTCCAGGAACGAGCGGCGGTAGGTCTCCGGGAGACTCGTCTCATGCAGCCCGGTCGTCATCTGGCAGAGCCGCTGGAAACGCGGATCCGGGAAGCAGCGCATGGATCCCTCCTGTGCACGGGCGAGGAGTCGACCCGTGGTTGGGGAGGAATAGTCCAGGTTGAGAAGCAGGACAGGTTCGTCCTGCGGGATGTCGTCGACGTCGCTCACGCGTCGGACGCGGAGGGTTTTCCCAAGGGGCGCGCACAAGCGCTGCAGTTCCTCGATCTCGCCGATCTCCAGGAGATCCTCTTCGTTGTCGAGCACCTCGTCGCGGGTGAGGATCGTGATCATCGACTCGGGAATGGCTCGATGAATGGCGTCACGCACATGGTGACCGAGTCCTTCCACGATCTCTTGAACGATCGGCAGCAGCCGGGAGAGGGGATGGGTGAAGCCGCGCAGGAACAGGCCGACGTCCGGGCAGTTCAAGCGCTCGATCTCGATGGTCCCGTCTTCCAGGATGAAGACGTCCGGCTGTGCCCAGATGAGACCCGAGTCCGTCACGCCCGCACGCTGGGCGATGTTTGCGACCAGCGCTTGAACAAGTCGTTCAACCTGTTCGACGATGTCGCGACCGAACACGATGGGCTCATCGGTCTGCGCGGGCCTAATCAGGA
>Ga0208373_1005288_pt1 | contig 10916 bp, 12 predicted proteins | sample RifOxyC2_FD_184036 | JGI IMG/M metagenome (GOLD analysis project Ga0208373, IMG submission 184036) | Soil microbial communities from Rifle, Colorado - Rifle Oxygen_injection C2 (SPAdes) | ecosystem: Environmental > Terrestrial > Deep subsurface > Rock core/Sediment | place: Rifle, Colorado... | reverse complement strand
AAGAAAAATTGGAACACTTGCATCACTCCAAATTTCATAGCTATAGATGTAACCAGCTGGAGGAGCTCCAAAAGAAGTTCCCATACCCTCAAACATTGCCTTAATATCAAATTTTGGCAAAGAAAATTGATGCATGAATATCAGAATCAAAAATATATTACGACTACGATTGTTCATTATTTTACCTCTTAGAATAAATTTCTATAACCGCAAATTGCGTTAAGCTAAATAATCTAAGCCGCCGACTCTTTCGCTTTCGCTCTTTCGTCGGAATCAGTGTGGGTGGCGACCCATTTCGCTTTTTTAAAACGCGCATTAGGCCTCCTCCTACATTAACATTTCGGCGGATACGCGCCCAATCGCCGCTGTGCCAGCCGGAGCCTTGGCACAGGCTGGGCCTCCCCGGTCCCCGAATCCGTCATTTCCCATTCATGTTCTAAATTTATTTTTACTACTTAATTATCTTTAAATTCAAAGAAAACTATGCGGGCTTTGAGAAATGACGGAGTAGGCTGTATTATTTATACATCTCAATATAACTTGCCATACCACCCTAAGAAAAATAACGTTATGAAATCAAGAGTGATATAAATTCTGGATTATCTTTGTCATGTGATACACAACCTGTCTTAGCATCAATCGTAATTTCTCGCAAGGTTGGATCATAATAAAAATGTTTTGCATATTTTGTTATCTGTTTGGTCAAAGTAAACCAAATCGGAAATGCAACGCGAGATCCATAAACTTTTTGACCCAACGATTTATTATTATCTTGACCAATATAAATACCTGTTGTCAGCTCTGGCGTACTACCACAAAACCAACAGGTACGAGAATCATTGGTCGTTCCTGTTTTACCTGCCGCATCGCCGCCAAACCACTGATCACCGATTGATTTTTTTAATCGCGTCATACTCAAACTTAAAACTTTTAAAACTTGGCTTGAAATTTTACTATCCATGACCTGCGCTTTAACTTCAGTTACTTTATAAATTTTAACACCCAATTTATCTTTCACCCATCGCAAATAATGCGGTTGTGCATACATACCATTATTTGCAAAAACATTAAATGCTCCAACCGCTTGCTCAAGCGTCGCATCAACGCATCCTAAAGCCACTGATGGATAAGGTGGAATATCTGCGGTAATATGAACTCGTCGAGCCATCGCAATAACATTATCAACACCAACTTTTAATAACGTTTTAATCGCAATAATATTATTCGAATATGATAACGCCCGCGCAAGCGTCGAGACGCCAATAAATTTATTCGTATTGTTTTGTGGCGTCCATATTTTACCACCCTGCTTCATTTCGATCGGTTCATCAATTTCTACGTCTGTAAAAGATGCTCCTTGTTCAAGCGCTACAGCATACACAAAAGGTTTAAAAATAGAACCCATTTGCCGTTTTGCCTGCATTGCCCGATTAAATTTTGAGATTTCAAAATCATATCCACCAACAAGCGCTTTAATTTCTCCGGTTGCAGGAGCTATCGATAATAAAGCTCCATCAACATCTGGTAAAAAGCTTTCTCGTAACTTGGTAATATGATCATGAAAAGATTTTTCAGCCTGTTTTTGAGTATCGCAATTAAGCGTTGTCTGAATAATTAAACCACCAGAATACAGTTGCTGTTTGCCAACATAATCTTCCAAGAAGATACGAATGGTTTCTTTTAAATGCGGTGCAATAACATCGACATCTACATGCTCAATATGCAATGTTATCGATTGCGCTTGCACACAAGCAGCCTCATCGATATACCCACGTCGCTGCATTAAACGTAACACGACGTTTCTTCTTTTTTGACTATTTTGCGGATATGATATTGGAGAATAATGGCTTGGTGATCGTACCATCGCTGCAAGCACCGCAACTTCATCCAGCGCTAAATCTTGTACATTTTTATTCCAAAAGCGTTTTGCTGCCGCTTGTACACCATAAATTCCATGGCCAAAATAAACGTGATTTAAATAGGTCTCTAAAATCTGATCTTTCGTAAACTGAAATTCTACAAGCAATGCAAAGATTTGTTCTTTAATTTTTCTTACAAAAGTTTTTTTCGCATCAAAAAATAAAAGTCGAACTAACTGCTGCGTAATAGTGCTGGCACCTTGCACTTTTTTACCGTGATACAAATTCACAACTGCCGAACGTAAAATACCACGCAACGATAATCCATTATGTTCATAAAACTTATGATCTTCTGTGGCTAAAAAAGCATTGATTAAAGATTGCGGCATAGCCTCAAGCGAAACAAATTTGCGACGATCTAATTGAAACCTTCCCCACTCTGCACCGGTGTCATCAAGCAAAATTGATGGCTGTCCTGGGCTATAATTTTCGAGCACAGAAAAATCAACACATCGACTGTGCACAACAAAAACAAAAGCTCCTGCAAGGCAGGATAAAAATAAAATTCCAACAAAAAAAAGTTTTTTTGCTACACTTTGTAGAAACAAAAGTTAAACCCTCAATGAAATAAGTAAGTAAAAAGATAATAGCCGGCAATTACGTTTTCACTTCATTGCCGGAATCATGGGTGGGCTGCGCCTCACAAGGCTTTATTAGTGAAGTCGGAAACTTTATGTAAAGCATAGCGGATTAAGCCCGCCGGCCTCCCCGATTCCCGAAATTTTCATAGAAAACGTAGGGTGAATTTAATTATTACAACCAGCTCTCAAAAATATAATTTAAACGATATTGAAAAATTATGACACAACCACAAATAAAAAACATCTTTTTAATTCTTACCTCATGCATGCTTTTCTTTGTAGAAATCATGCTGTTTGCCCTTTTGCGAGAATATAATTTTTATCTTCTGCTCTGCTTTTTTATCACGCTGCTGATTCAAGCACCACAAAAACGAACGTTGGTCACACCGTTATTTTTAATGTGTATTCTATCCTATCTTGAAATGAATATTTTTGGCTGGAGTTTGGTGTACATCGTACCAACGATTATATTTGCAAACTATCTCGACCAACATTTGCGGGTTAAAGTTATCATCCCCTACCTTTTAATTACTTTTGCAGTTTGCCTGAAGATGATAAGCGCCTGGTACATGCACGGAATCACCATCTCAATAGCTCATGCCACACAAATTATAGCCTACAACATCATCGTCATTGCTCTGTTTATAGCAATCGGCTCGCGTCTTACTCGCGTCTTAAGAGATAGTTTATAAAACCCTGTCAATCCTTCGACATATCTATAAAATCGTGATATTATTCCTAATATATAATAATAACAAATCATAAAAACAAGGTTCGAATTTTATATGAAAAATTCAAAAACATTACTGATAGTAGCTCTAGTTGCAAACTTTAACGGGATATATGCAGAAACTTTACCAAAAGTACAAATTTTCCAACAATTTGCAAAAGCTTGTCCACGTACCTTAGACGCATACACATCAGGACTTAAAGGAATTGCAGCTTTTTCATCAGAACCTGCAGATGTTAAAGATTGCGCAAAATCATTAGCGCAATTCATTGAAGAATCTCAGACAATAACAACTGAAGATGCTGCGCAGGTTTTTGCTACAAATCTCATAAATAAAATGACAGAATGTCAAACTGTAGCGTCAAGAGAAGCTATAAAAATAGCGAATAACAATAAAAAACTACCTTATGTTAAAGTAGCTCAACAAATCATGATAGCTTTTCCTCATGAAACTCAAGCTATTTTAGGAGTTCTTGCAATGCAAGCAATTAATTCTTCTGCATCACAAAGAGATAAAGAAATCAGCGAACATGCTCTCGTATTAATTCCTGAACTTCAACAAGTAAAAACAGAAGCGCAAGCAGAAATTTTCTCTAATAAATTGTTGTTAATTGCAAAAAAATATAAAGATTAACAATAATTTCACAATTTTTTAAAGCAATGCATCCCAAGTGCTTTACAATAATTTGCAAACAGTGATCTAATAAGGTATTATACCCGAGTAAATCACTCATCATTTCACATAATAAAGACGCTGTTATGCATAAAAATCATATAATTGTTTGCTTGTTCTTGCTGTGCAATATTACTCTTCATGCAAAATCACAGCAACCAACAACCGTTTATTGCCCTGGGCTTGGCGATTCAAAATATGAAATTCATGGTTTAGTAGATTTAGGCATCGTACAAAAACCTGCAAAAGGCATTGCTTTAAAAAAAGAAAATGATGCTGACTTAGGACAGCTCGCAGATATTGAAACTTTAAAAAACAATCTTGATCCTAAAAAAAATCATATTTTATACGGTACCTCTCGCGGTGGATCAACGGCAATTAACTATACAGCTACACATAATCCTACAAATATCAAAGCCTTAATTATCGATGCAACACCAGCTGACATGCTCAATGTCGTCGATGAAATTCAATACAAAGTTGGTATATTTGTTTTTTGGACAAAATCGCAAAAAGAGTGGGCTACGCGCTTATTATTTCCTCACTTCCCTGCAAACAGCATGCCACCCATGCAAGCGATTGCTCATATAAAAAACAAAGAACTTCCCGTATTTATCGTACATTCTAACAACGATCCTATCGTCAATGTTCGATCAGCTTGGGAAAATTACAAAGCTTTTAAACAAGCAAGCTTTCCCCATGTTTATTTGTGCGAGCTACAAGAATGTGGACACATGGGCAACTCATCTGGTCCCGATAGCCTCATCTACAAACAAGCTTTACACAGCTTTTATAAAAAACATGGCTTTCAATATGATAAAAATCATGCAATTTTAACAGAATCACAACTTTTACAATTTCAACCGTCGATAGAATCGATCGATGAAAAGTTACAAAACAATCTATGGAAACTTCGACACCAAGCAATGATTAATGCTGGAATCGCTACAACCTTGGCAGTTTGCATTGCAATTCTACAAAACTATCGATCATGATGTTGCAGCCTATGACCGCTACATGGTTTTTTCTATTTGTATAAAAACAAGGCAGACCGGTTCACAATTTTATGACTATATGTTATTATTTATCTAATACATAGCGCGTAAAACCCTTATAAACAAATAAAAATATGAATACATATAAAAAATTATTTTTCGTTCTCGCATTATCTGCACACAGCTTACATTTTTATGCAAACACTGAGATACCAGCTCAAGAAAAAGAAATTGAAAAATATCTTATCGATTTAGCAGAAGAAATAAATAGCGACGCAAACTTTAAAACAATTATTGATATAAATATCCAACAAATTACACATCAGTCAGAGCAACTCAAATTTAAATATCATGTATTGTCTCAACATCGAGAACTTTTGACAGCAATTCAAGATTATCAAACATGCTTACAATCAAATAGCGATAATCAACAAAAAGCTATTCAAGAATTCATCCCAAGATTTGCTCAATACAAACATTTATTGGCGCAACCGGAAACTAATGAAGATATTGAAGAAGAACAACAAAGTAATCCAATTCAAAAAGAACAACAACCAGAAAATAATTTGGGAAATTGGATACGAAATCATCTTGCAGAAAAAGATCAGACAAAATTTTTAAAACAACAAGAAATGCAAAGAATTCATCAAGAACGACAAGCAGCTAAATTTGCATCAAAAAAATAATAGCTTCAAGCATTCGATTTCATGCTATACTAAAATATGAGTAGAGCAACCTAGGCAATCGCTGATCATTTTAATTAATGGTTGGAGGAAAGTCCGGACTCCTAGCAAAAAGGTGCCTTACGAGAGCTTGCTCAAGTAAGGGGGGTGCGAACCCACGGAAAGTGCCACAGAAAATAACCGCCGGTCATTTTCGTAAAAGTTAATGATAGGTAAGGGTGAAAATGTGCGGTAAGAGCGCACAGGCAATCGTAGTGATACCGTTGCAGGGTAAACCCCGCCTGGAGCAAGGCAAAGCATAAGACTGGTCCTTTGCTACCGATAGTCTTAGGGTATGCCGCATAGATAAATGGTTGCCACTGTTGTAAAACAGAACAGAATCCGGCTTATTGGTCACTCTACTCGTTCTATTATTTTGATATGAGGAAAACATGAAAATTAATCTTAAAAAAATCTCTCAAACATTTACTCAAACAACACACACTCTTTACAATTCAAAACATAACGCAATGTGGTTGTTGCCATTCTTAGCTTTTGGTATCGGCTATTTTTGCTTACAGTTTTTTATTACCGAGCACACTCTACAAGCTCCAAATCTTGTTGGTAAAGATCTGCTGCAAGCAACAAAAATTAGTTCTGATCTTAAATTAAATTTGAGAATTATTGCAGAAAAAGAAATTGCTGATGCGCAACCAGGCACCATCATCAAACAAAATCCATTGCCAAACACATCGATCAAAAGCCATCAATCTATTTTTATCGTTACCACAAAACTACCTGCACCAGTTGTCGCGCCAACATTGATCAATAAAAATTTGGATCAGATCGAAAAAACATGCCAAGAAAAAGGCATTAAAAATAGAACTTATTATTTACCAGCACATCACCCTGCTGGGCAATGTTTTGCGCAAATGCCGCTGCCAAATCAAATTCTTGAAGCAAAAAAAATAAGTTGTTATATTTCGACCGGCAATCAAAGCCAATATCTATTTCCAGATTTTACCAATACAGCACTAGAAGAAGTGATAGAATTTCTACACCAACAAAATATTGCATGTGATGTCTATCATAAAGATCAAAAAGTTGCAGCGCCCTACAAACAAAGTTTTACCGTCATCTACCAAAAACCTCTTGCTGGTACTTTGATTACGCCTAGCAATAAATTGTACGTCCAGCTCCAAGTTTCTTAGATCATAAACTAATTTTAAATTATGCGTTTTGCCCTTCGCTTTCTACCCTCCTACGCCAAGGGCTACGGCGGGCACTGCGAAAACTACGGGGTTCGAGAGGAGGCCGGTGGGCCTAATGCACTTTTTTGTATTAAAAAAAGCGTTTTGTGGCAGCCGCCACCACTACTCCGGAGATTTTTGTAAAAAAATCGTAGGCTCTTTTATTATTTTTAATTTTGTTCAGAGAACCTAATTTTCTTCGAACTCTGCTATTGATTTTTTAAGACTTGCAAATGAAGGCTGTGCATACATTTTTACTTGCTCACTCAAAGTTGGTTCAATCGTTTGATAGAATTGCACCATTTCTTGATAGCGTCCTTGTAATGATGTCTTTGTTACAAAATCATCACAAATGACTGCCTGTTGAAGACTCTCTAATTGATTAAAAAGACTTCTAGATTGAGCATCTTGAGTTGGAAACATAAAAGAATGATTTTTAAGAGCCGTATAATTATGAAGTACGCTATTGATTATCTCGATATTTTTTACTGTAAATCTCAAGGTAAATTGCTTATTCTTAATTTGGCCCGTTGATTCTGCAATTTTATTTTGTTGAAACGCATCAAAATATTCATCATGAGCATCCTGTTTGATTCCTTGTAAATCACCTTCTATAAAATCTATAATTTCTCGTGCATAAACTTCGCTATCAATATGACCTAAAGCGAGACAATATCTTAGAGTATAACTGTTGAAACAATTTCTTAATTGTTTAGGTTGTACTTTTATCATCTTCTCTACAGGAGAAGATGAACTTAAAACTCTTACTCGGGCAACATCTTGAAGAAGAGATTTAACTTCTTGATGAGATACGTCAAATAAAGATCCTTCATCTAACTCATTTTTTCGCAAAAGCAATGCATCACCTTTTAAACAATGACTAACAGAACTCATTTTTTTACGCATCTGCTGTAAATTAATTTGCGATAAAGATGTTGGAGTATCGACTGGGCCTTGTTTTGGCCGCACGGGTTCTTTCCATTCCTTAAAATGAAATTTCCTTGGATCGCTTTTTATTGTTATTTTTTGTTGTGGTTGTTTTTGAATTATCGGTGCAATAGGAGCTGGCAGTGCAATTGGATTCTGTTGCAATTCAGGCGCTGCAGAATCGTGTTTAACTTTCTTTAATTTTGGACTTTGAACTAAAGAAAAATCTTCTGCTGAGCATTTTTTATCCTCAGACGATTCTAAAACTATAAAGCAAAATAATGCCAATACTAATACATTTCTATTCATAAATGTGCAATTCATTAAAATTAATTTTATATAAGTAATGAGGACTATAAAAAATCATAGCCCTCATTACTTAATAATCATCTCGAAATATTGACAAATAGTCAAAAAAATCACTTGCCAACATTTTTTTGTGCTTGAATAGCACTGGTCACTGCTTGTAAAATCTCTGCATGCGTCAAATCCGGCCAAAGTGTATCTAAAAAACGAATCTCGCTATAGGCTGATTGATACAATAAAAAATTGCTCAATCGCTGTACTCCACCAGTTCTCAAAATAAGATCGGGATCAGGAGTTCCAGCCGTCCACAAAGATGCTTCAAACATTTCTTTGGTGATCTGTTCGCCAGCCATCAATTTCTCTGCACATAATTTTACAGCAGATAAAATTTCTTGGCGCGCTCCATAACCAAATAAAAAATTCACCTGCAATCGAGTTCCACCTGCAGTCTGTTCATGAACTTTCTGACAAACATTTTGTACCGATTCTGGAAACAATGACACATCTCCGACAAATCGAATTTTAACACCTTTTTCTATAAATTGAGAGGTGTAGCTTTCTGCTTGTTTTACAACCAAATCAAAAAGATACGAGCGTTCTTGCTCAGAACGTTTAAAATTTTCTAAAGAAAAAGTATAGAGCGAAAGATAGGGAATTTTATATTCCAAACAAAAATTTATAGCAACTTCAACTTTTTCTGCTCCCGCACGATGTCCATTCCATGACAATAATCCCTGCCTTGAAGCCCACCTGCGATTGCCATCCATGACACAAGCTAAATGCGTAATCATGCGACAACCTTCGATTCACAAAAAGAATGAATCAGTTTGAAAACATACATAAAACCAACCATGCCAGCTGCTATCAATAATCGCTCAACAAAAACTAAAGGCATTAATGCTGTCCAAATTTCTGCAGGAATATGACCTGTGTACAACCAAACAACTGAACCTACGGCATGCGCAATAAAAGAAGCTGCTAAAGCTCGAGTGACAATCGAATCTTTTGCAAAAAAATAAATGGCCATAGGAATAAACCAATACCATGAATAATAAAAGACTTGGCTACCAACCGAATGCATGCAAAAGAATAGCATCATGCAACTTGGCAGACCGACAAATATTTTTGCGTCCCAATTTTTTAATGCAAGCGTTGCAAAAAATAGGGGTAATCGATGCAATAAAAATAACAAGGGCAAAGAAAAAGTAAAAAGAGATTTTGTGAAAAAATATAAAATCACATACACTAAAGAATATTGAAATCCTAGCGCAGGTATTGCCATAGTAGAATAGGAAAACAAAGCTATTTTCGATCCTACAATATAATTAAATGGCAAAAATGCTACAAGCGTAGCCAAACAAAATGAAAATATTGCAGCAATTTTTTTAGTTATCATTGAAAAAGCAATCTATTTTTACGTTACATTAATACTTATAAAGAATGTACATTTTGAAATAAAAATTAATACACCTACGATTACGCTATCGCTTCATCTTCGGAAACAGGGGTGGCGGCGGCCACGAAACGCTATTTTAAAAGCGCATTAGTCTTCATCCTGCGTTAAAACTATGGCGGACACGGCGCCCAATAGCCACTGCGCCAGCCGAAGTCTTGGCGAAGGATGGAACTTCAGAACCCCGTAGTTTTCGTAGAAAACGTAGGGTAATATTATTCTTGTGTAATCTACTATCAAAATGCATATACTTAGACTATCACACAATAAGTTTAAAGGAAATATGATGAACTACAAAGCAATTATCTTTGACATGGATGGCACCATTGTTTCTACTGAAATTATGTGGCAAACTGCAACACAACGAATTTTAGATAAACACACAAGTCACCTACCTCAATCAAAAAAAGATGAAATTAAAATATATCTCAAAGGCCTTGCTTTGTATGAAAGTTGCAAGCATATTGCCGCACACTCATTGCAGGAAATAGAACCTCATGCAGTTTTACAAGAAAAAATGCAATTGGCTCATGACCTGTATGCAAGTAACAACGTTACGTTCATTCCTCATTTTCCAGAATTTCATAACAAAGTTGCTAGTCATAATTTAAAAACAGCCATTGCAACCAACGCAATTACAGAAACGGTTGCAAGAACCTTAAAATATTTACCGCTGCGAGATTTTTTTGGCGAACATATTTATAATATTGATATGGTCAACAAAGTTTGCAAACCAAACCCTGCCATATTTTTACATGCTGCAAAAATGATCGGTGTTGATCCAAAAGATTGCATCGTGATCGAAGATTCTGTACATGGCATTAATGCGGCAAAAGCTGCTGGCATGTATTGCATAGCGATTAACACTGGTAACGATCGCCACCTTTTACACAAAGCTGATGAAATCGTTGATTGTTACAGAGAGATTGATTTAGAAAAACTTTTACACAAAAAATAATTTACCATTCAGGACGAACCGATGAACTTCACTCGCAAAACAGTCTACACATTGACCGCAATATTTTTAGCTTTAACCATTGGGTATGCTGTAACAGCTCGCACACAAACTTTTAAATCATTATTTTTTAAAAACAGCTCACGCATCAAAGCTATTATTTTTGACATGGATGGCACAATTATCGACACAGACCATTTATGGAAAGCTGCAAATCGTCCAATTTTAGATCAACACGCTCCTCATTTATCACATGATGAAAAAGAAGCAATGATAGCAAGTTTTAAACACATGACTTTTTATGAGCTATGGAAAATCATGCAAGAACATTGCACAACAGAAATGACGATCGAAGAAATTGCTCAACAAAATCGCCGTCACGTACAAGCTTTGTATCGCGTCACCGGAATTTCTGTTATTCCACATTTTTATAATTTTCATGAAAAAGTTGTTCAATCTGGTTTA
>Ga0208373_1005286_pt1 | contig 10919 bp, 9 predicted proteins | sample RifOxyC2_FD_184036 | JGI IMG/M metagenome (GOLD analysis project Ga0208373, IMG submission 184036) | Soil microbial communities from Rifle, Colorado - Rifle Oxygen_injection C2 (SPAdes) | ecosystem: Environmental > Terrestrial > Deep subsurface > Rock core/Sediment | place: Rifle, Colorado... | reverse complement strand
TCATATTCTTCAACAATCTGTAAGGGTGCGCCCCCTGAATTCCCAGATATTGCATAAATTTTATTGTTAACAACACCCAATCCTAATTGACATCTGGCTATAGACATGCTGGACTTTGTGGTCCAGACGATATGATGTTCTTGCAAGGTTCCAACGTAGTCATTGTTTAAATAGTTTGTTGAAATTGAAGTGTAAGTTTTACTACTTGGACTAAAAACAAGATCATTTTTAGTTGGGACAACAGTATAGTTTCCTGTGACTAATCCAATAAATTGGTAGAAACCATTTGAATCAGTTGTGGTATTTCCGGAAGAGCCACCTGATATAGTTAAGTCAACCCCTGCCAATGCAATATTCGATCCATTCTTGATATACCCGCTAATTGAATATGTGGGGGGTACATAAGTTCCTGTGAAATCCTGATTTGTTTGGGCAGCATTCAATGAAGAATACGCTCTGTTTAAAGGGCTGAAAGTATGATCGGTTTTAGACGGTGTAATAGTGTAATTGCCAGTGACTAATCCGTTAAATGCATAACTGCCATCACCGACAGTTATAACCACAACACTTGAACTGCCACTTAATGTCATTGTTACACCACTTATGGCTGTATTGGAAGCATTCTTGACATATCCGCTAATTGAATAGGTAGGGGGCGCATAAGTTCCCGTGAAATCCTGGTTTGACCGGTTAGAGCTTAATGAAGAATATGCTTTATTTACCGGGCTAAACGTATAATCAGTTTTTGTTGGAGTAATAGTATAATTAGCATTAATAAGCCCGGTAAATGAGTAACTGCCATCACCAGCGGTTGTAACCACAGCGTTTGAACTACCGCTTAAAGTCATTGCTACCCCGCTTATTGCTGTGCTGGACGCATTTTTGACATATCCACTAATTGAATAGGTGGGTGGCACATAGGTTCCCATAAAATTCTGGTTTGTTTGTGTGCTGGTCAGGTTGGTGTAGGTTAATGATACAGGACTAAAAACATAACTGGCCTTCGCAGGCGTTACAACATAATTCCCAAAATCTAAATTGGTAAACTGATAGAAACCGTTTAAATCAGTCGCCACAACCGCTGAAGATGACCCGGATAACGTCACACTAACCCCGGAAATAGCAACGCTTGAACCATCCTTCACATACCCGCTGACCGTGTAACGACATATCGTGCCCTCTTCAACGGTGTTATAAACTTGAGTATTGCTTGCCCAAGAAGTCCAACCACCAATAGCATATATCTTATTATTGGCTGTTTCCATTGAGTGAGCAGCTCTTGCAGGGGTTATGCCTGTGTCTGTTGTCCAAGTATCCGTATTGGGATCATAGACTTCAACTGTACTCAACCAACTTGTTGCATTTGCTCCACCACTAACATATAGTTTTCCATTCAAAACAGTAGCCACAACATCAAATCTAGCCGTTGGCATGCTGGTTTTGGTTGTCCAACTATTCAAAACCGGATCATATACTTCAAGCGATGTTAAATAATCTGTCCCATAGCCACCAACTACATATATTTTGTTGTCGATTACTCCAAGTGCATGACTATATCTAGCCGTAGGTATGTTAGCTTTGGTTGCCCATGAATTTAAAACAGGATCATACTCTTCTACACAATTGCCTGCACCGTCCCCGCCTATAGCATATATTTTGCCATTTACTACACCAGCTGCAAGACAACGTCTAGCTGTTGGCATACTTGTCTTTTCAGTCCATGAATTCAAAGTAGGGTCATATTCTTCAACTTTCTTATTCGTTTCAGAATCATCGCCTCCTATGACATAAATCTTGTTATTTACGACCCCAATGCCAGGGGTTGTTCTGCCTGTGGGAATGTTTGCTTTTGTAGACCAAATGTTGGTAATAGGATCATATTCTTCAACAATCTGTAAGGGTGCGCCCCCTGAATTCCCAGATATTGCATAAATTTTATTGTTAACAACACCCAATCCTAATTGACATCTGGCTATAGACATGCTGGACTTGCTAACCCAAGTGATCATATTCGCAGTAGAAATTGAGCTTGAGAATAAACAAGCGACCAGCGAGCAAATAAACAATGATTTTTTCATATTATTCCTCCTAACCTTTTTTTTCAGTGACTATTAAAGGCATATTAAATTCCTTTAGCGTTGATCCGTATGATTGCAAATCTGCATTTACGCACCAGGTGCCTTCTCTCATTCCTTTTACATATAAAGAAATAACGTTTTCTCCTTTGACTAATTCGCCTTCCCAGCGAAAACTCTTTTCTTTGGGTTTGCTTGCCAACGAGATGCCGTCGGGCAGCTTTACGTTGAAAACTATTGACTTAACGTTTTCCTTTGAAAACAAGTTGAACGTGAGGATGCCTGTTTCATTGATTTTAATGGTATAAATGGCCTCACTTGATTTATTTATGGTTTTCTGGGAAATATACAGAATGCCGCTTCCAAGGAATATGCCCAGAAAAAACACACCAAAAACAAACTGCCACCTGAATTTCAGCAACAGAAAAGATCTTTCCTTTATTTGTCTTGCCGTTTCATTCAGCTTTGCATCCAGCTGTGTCTGGTAAAACGCAGGCAATTGTTTCGGTTTAACTGAACCTAAAAACCCAACGAGCGTTTTCAGCTCACCCAAACGCTTTGTACAGAAGGAACAATCATTTAAATGAAGTTCAACTTCCTTCCTTAAATCCGGAGATAATTGATTATCAATGTAATCTGATAAAAAACCGCTTATTTTTTCACATTTCATTGTTTTCACCTCTCCTTTCTGCCTAAATAGACGCAAAAATCGCTAAAAAGTTCCCGCTTTTTCAAAATATGCTCTTAACCTCTCTCTTCCGCGGCTTAATCTTGAGCGTACAGTATTTATGGAAACATCGGTTATTTTGGCTGCTTCTTCATATGAAAGCCCCTGCATATCAACCAGGACTATCGTAGAACGGAATTCATCTGGAAGCCGGGAAACGGCGTCCGCTACGACGTCATCACGATGCTGTTGTTCGATTTGTTCCAGGATGCCTAATTGAGGGATGTTTGAATCCAATTCGTCATTTAATGAAACTTCTGGCCGTTTGTGAGGGATTCTTGAGTGGTGATCTATAAATAAATTCCTTAATATTCTGCAGACCCATGTATAAAAACTGCTATCTAAACGAAAACTCGAAAGCTGCTTGAAAACTTTTACCCAGGTTTCCTGGGATAAATCAGACGCGTCCTGCTGATTTTTTGCAAGGTAAAAAGCGAAACTGTAAATTTTTTCCTGGTACGCTAAAATGAGATTCTGAAATGCTTCGACATCTCCGTTTTTTGCTTTACCTATGAGTTCAGTTTCCTGTAGCATAATCCATCCTTTGCCAAACAGACGCAAAAAACTCAAAAAAGTTCCCGGCATTTTAAAATAATCATGAAAAAGCGGGGGGACATCGTCGAAAAGCGATTTTCATTATAACTTTAAAAACACAACAAATCAAATGACTTGACAAGCCACGGAATTTGAAGTATAATACGTTCAGAATATATTGAACGATAAAAACGCGAGCAGAATAAGGCATTAAATAGGAAGGTAATATGGACCAGAAAATAAAATCTATAACAGAAAGTTTCGTGGATTCTATGGGTAACCTGGGGGCAAGTCTCGGAATTTCAAAGGTGGTGGCCCAAATCTACGCTTTGCTTTACTTAAGCCCGGAACCTTTATCCTTGGACGACATGCGCGAAGAACTGAAAATAAGCAAAGGCAGCGTATGCATGAATATAAGGTACCTGGAACAATGGCAGGCAGTCAAGAAAATTTGGAAGAAGGGCTCAAGAAAGGACTATTACCAGGCAAATCCAGAAATAGAGAGAATCATTCTGACTCGCCTGAAAGAAGGTGTTAACAGAAGATTGACTGAATTTATAAGAAATATTGAAAACATTGAAGGGGTTTTAAAGTCTAGCGAAAGCACCCTTTCTTCGGAAGATGCCATGAAAGTCCAGAATTATAAGAAAAAAATACAGAAAATCAAGAATTTGAACAATCTCGTAAATAAACTGGTTAAAATCGGGGGAACGTTCGCGCTATAATGGAAAATACAAAGAAAAACGTATTGGTTGTCTATTCAACTCCTGATGTCCGCAGGGAAATAAAAAATGTAAATGCCCTTTTGCCGGCATCAGTGCTTTATGTCGCCACCCCTGCCAGCAAGGAATACAATATTACTATTCTTGATACACGGCTTCAACCAGATTGGAAAAATGTGATCATAGATTTAAATAAAAAAGGTATCCACGCGGTTGGTTTAAGCTGTATGACCGGCTATCAGATCCAGTCTGCTTTGGAAGTGGCAGGGTACGTCAGGAGTATCAATCCCTCTATCCCATTGATTTGGGGTGGCGTGCACCCATCGCTTGTGCCAGAACAAACCCTTAGAAATGCCCTGGTTGACTTTGTAGTTATTGGTCTTGGCGAAGAAACATTCCTTGAACTTCTAAATAACCTTGATAAACCGGAATCATATCCGTCAATAAAAGGGATTGGCTTTAAGAAGAATGGTTCCATAAGCATCAACCCCGAACGGGGATTTTTTGATCTTAATAAATACCCAATACCTAATTACAAGTTGACAAACATTGATGACTATATTATTGAAGGGCAAATACCTATTTTTACCAGCAGGGGTTGCCCTCATAGATGCACCTTCTGCTATAATCTAGCGTTCAACCACAAAAAATACACAGCCATTAGCACAGAACATGTCATTGAACACATTGAATACATTATTAATAATCATCCAAAGATTACAGCAATCAGTTTCACGGACGATAATTTCTTCGTTAACAGGAAACGTGTCGTGGAAATCTGCAGCAAACTTATAGAAAAAGGTATAAAATTGCGTTTAAGCAGTGGATGCCGGGCTGACTACCTGGATAGCTTTGATATGGAATTTCTTAAATTGCTCAAAAGGACAGGGTTTTTTGAAGTTTACATAGGAGTTGAGTCCGGTTCAGAAAAAATACTAGACGCCATTCACAAGGATATTGATGTTCCACAGGTACTGCGAATCAATAAAAAGCTAAAGGAAGCCGGAATTACCGCAAGGTTCGGTTTCATGGGCGGTTTCCCGGGGGAAACTATAGAAGACGTTAAGAAAACCCTTAAATTGATGGTTGACATACTTGATGATAACTCAGGGGCATACATAACCCAGCTGATGCTTGCAACTCTTTCACCGGGGACAGATCTTTTTGAAACCGCTAAGGCTCACGGATTTGTAGCCCCGCCGGCATTGGAACAGTACTATGTGTTTAATTATGAGGCCTGGGATGAAAGCCCTTACCCATGGATCAAAGATTCATACAAGACATTTGTTAAGGAAATGGCATACATAGTTACCTGGGTTGACGCAAAGGGCTTCTCCAGCAAAAACCCGCTGCATAAAGCAGTAAACAAATTGCTGGGAATAATTGTCAGAACACTTATAAAAAGAAACGCATACCCTCTGCTTATTCTATTAAGCCGCTTGATAAAGAAGGTAGGCGGGAATAAAATTGTAAAAATGTTCCTGAAAAAAGTGTTGAGGTTCCACATCAGCTAACTATGGCCAATAATTCAAGCTTTTACTCAAGGATCGCCTACTCTACCGGCAAATACATGGCCCTGAAAAATGTATTTATGGTGATAACCGGCTTATTCGGCATTTTCATAGTCCGCCTTTTAGGCCCTTACGAATACGGCAGGTACTCGCTTGTTTGGCAGCTGATCGGGACCATCGGACCCATCGTTTCCCTGGGCTGGATGACAAGTTTGTCAAAATTCATTCCGGAGAAAACAGACCCCAGGGAAAAATCCCTGATTTTCTCCCAGAGCGCAAGTTCCGTTATGCTTGTTTGGCTGGTTTCTGGCACCCTGTTTATGGTTCTCAGTATTCCATTGTCAAAATTCATCCCGGTAGAAATCCGCAATATAAAGTTAATGTTCGTTTCTTTTATCCTTATTACGGCCTTGTTCAATATTTCTGAAGGCATGTTCCGCGGGCTGGGGAAATTCAACGAGTTTACCATAGTAGACGGTTTAAGGAGTAACCTGGGAAACGCCCTTGCCATAATCCTGATAGTTTTAGGATTAAGGACATATAACACTATTATATTCAGTAATTTTGTTTTTTCTGCGGTATTCATCATAGGGCTGGCTGTTTATCTGAAAAAACACTTCCACTTTACTTCTCTGAAAATTGACCCGGCCATAGCAAAATTCACGCTTACTGTTTTTGCGGGACAAATATTATTCCTAATGATGTACACAATAGATTTCGTGCTTTTGAGGATTCTGCTTAAGGATCCGTCGCAGATAGGATTCTACAGCACTGGAATAAGAATCCCTAATATGCTGCAAACAATGCTCATTACACCGCTCTCCATACCATTCCTGTATTATTTCTCTCACAATGAAGGCCAACCGGCAAGGGACAGGATATTTGAACTTGGCACAAAGTACCTGGGCCTTGCTTTTGCGTTAATAGCGCTCTTTATTTTCTCCTTCTCCAGGGAGATTATCCTGGTACTATTCGGGAGCGCCTATTCTAGCAGCATCCATGTCCTGAGAATATCAGCCTTATCCCTGTTCCTTCTGGGTTTTACGGCTTTATTTACACCTTACTTTAACTCAATAAACAGGCCTTCCGTCATGCTGATAGTGTCCTGTATTACATTCGCGTCGCTTTTTGCTTCAAACCGGCTGCTAATCCCTGGATTCAAATCACTGGGACCGGCTATCAGCACCATCATAAGCCTATCCATACAAACCACCGTTTTTATGTTTTTTCTGCCGGCAAGCAAGGCAAACTTTTTTAAAAACTTTATTTTGACTATCTTTGGCATATCAATAGCGGTTTGCTCGGGCATATTTATTCATTCTTTCCTGGCGCTTCCAGTATTTATTATTACAGTAATTGCCGCGCGTTTATTTACTATGAAAGACATTGAAAACCTGAAAAAGATCATTAGGAAAAAGGAAGATTAAAATGGCACATTACGCGATTTTTATTTTTTCGGGGATTGTAGGGCTTGCCGTATTTTTAAGGCTTTATAAACTTAAACAAAGGGGTGTCCTGCATTTTGATGATGGCTTAAGGATGCTTGAAATTGTTTTTCTTGATGAACTGGCAAATTACCTTAAAGAAGTCTTCCCGGCTATACGGGCCAGGAAAAAAATAGACATGAAACCTGCCGCCGAAGCATTCAAGGGAAGGTATCTGTTTGACACAAATCCCTTGAATATTTTCATTTATTTCTTCAGTTCCAGGATTTTAAAGAATATCGAACATTCCGCGCTTTACGCAAACGCGGTTTTCGGAATCCTGGGTGTGTTAGGCACATATTACACGTCTTTATTAATGTTCCATTCTACGGCAGCCGCCTTGTTCGCTGCGCTGTTCATTTCTATCTCCGGGTATCATCTCATCTATTCCAGGTCCATCCATGCAGAGGTAACCTGCGGGGCGTTCTATGTCTGGGCGGTGTTTTTTTACCTATTGAGCTGTAAAACCGGCATGATGTTTTACCTGCTTGTTTCCGGGTTCCTTGTAGGGTGTGCTTTCTGCTGCAATACCCGCCAGTTCTACATGCCTCTGTTCTTCTTTTTCTGGGAAATACTCGCTGATTTTAAGTATTCATTCTCCCTTGATGTCATTTTAACCAGGTACATTCTTTTGGGCGTGTCCATGGCAGCGCCGCTTTTCATAATTGAGGAAATATTCGTGGTCCTTAAAGAACTCAACTATCCGTATCCTTCGTTTTTCAGGCAGCTATTTTTCAGAACGGGCAATTTCCGCCCGCCTTCTATTAAGCTGCCTTTCCTGAAAATGTACGTTGGAATATTACTTGAGTATGAAGGAATAATAACACTGCTCGCTCTGCTGTCAGGTATATTCTTTTTATTCAAAAGCGTGTCATTTGAGGGTGTATTATTATTAACCCAGTTCCTTGTGCCCCTTCTATTCTGGAGCGGAAGGCCGGACATATCAAAGGAAGAAGCGCAGAAAATCGATGACGGTACAGGCGGTTATGCTTACGCCTTGCCTAGATTAATATCATCCTCTCTGTATTCAATGGCAATAATAGCGGCCCTGGGGTTATCTGCTTTTCTCAACCTTGACAAAGACATGAAATTGTTCAATATCCTGTTAATTGTGGTTCTTTCATCAAGAATATTACCGCTTTTTAAGTTTGTTTCAATTAAATCAGGGTATAAGCATGCGGCCGAGTTTCTATTGTCTTCCGGCAATCCAAGGCACATAAGCTATTGTTACCCAAATTCCGAGTTCTTAACCGGCAAAGCCAATACCATTGACGTCAGTTCTCTTAAATCCGAAACTGAAATCAGGGAGCTCTGCGCCAAAAAGAATGTCTATTTTGTGCTTTATTCGGATTTTTTACGCGAAAATCTTTATAAGTCTGCTGCGGTTGACACCTTTATTGACAAAGTTGTCAATGGAACCCGGCCCGTTTTCGCAATTCCAACCGGCATGGGGGATATAAAAGCGCTTTATACTGAAGAATACAACAGCCCCTGGGCAATAATATTCCTTAACGACGAGATAAAAATCTATGATTTAAGGAATTATTTTGATAAAATAAAAGAGGGTTAAAATGTCAATACTGGATAACGCGTACGTCCGCAATTTTGTAAGAAGAATGGTCACATTGCCGCTTGAGCCGGGCTATTACAACAGGTATGTGAAATACCTGAAAAATGAGCTGCAGCTCTCCGGGAATGAAACCCTGCTTGATATGGGTTGCGGAACCGGCAGGTTTTCAGGTGTAACCGAAAATTATACCGGGATAGACATCAACCCGCAGTTTACTGAATACGCAAGAAATAAATACCACAAGAACTTTCTGCCGATGAGCGTGGGAAAACTGGATTTCAAGGATAAATCGTTTGACAAGACGGTAATCCTTGAAACGCTTCATCATGTGGACGATGAAACTTTCCTGAACGCTTTAAGAGAAGCAAAACGGGTAACAAGGAAGCTTATTTTGATAGCTGAACCCATCAAACAATCAAGGAATAACATCCTTGGCAGGATGCTTATAGCCAACGATATCGGAAAATTCGTAAGGCCCACAGAACGCTATCTAAACCTGATTTCAACCCAATTAAATGTAAAAGAATACAAGTATTTCCGTGTCGGAGTTACTGAAAGAGTGCTTATACACTGCCCATTATAGGAGGATTTGTGCCAGATAACGAGTTTTTCCTGTCTATCATAATACCAGTTTTCAATGAAGAGATGAAAATCGGAAAGGATCTTGAAAAAATATCAGAGTATTTCAACAAACAACCGTATACCTATGAAGTGGTCGTGGTAAATGATGGCAGCACAGACAACACTCTTGAAAAAACCAAAACAGCCGCCAAATCCGTAAAAAACTTCCAGCTGGTTGCTTACGAGCACAATAAAGGAAAGGGGTACGCAGTCAGGCAGGGCGTATTCGCCTCCAGGGGAGAATACGTATTTTTCGTTGACGCCGGGTATTGCGTGCCATTTAATGAAACTGAAAAGGGGATAAGACTGCTTAAAGAAGGCAATGACATAGCCCTGGGTTCCCGGCTCCTGAAGCAATCAATAATCGTTGTCAAGCAGCCGTTTTACCGCACAATAGCCGGCAGGACATTTTCATTCCTGGTAAAAACATTTATTGGACTGAAAGGTATAATAGACACCCAGTGCGGGTTTAAACTTTTCACCGCTAAGTGCGCCAAGGATATATTCAAACGCCAGAAAATCGATGGTTTTACCTTTGATGCTGAGGTTCTGCTGCTGGCAAGGCGTTCGGGCTACAAAATAGCAGAATTCCCGGTGCAGTGGGCTTGCGACAAGGATTCCAAACTGAAACCTGTCGCGCATACCTTTAAAATTTTGTCTGAAATACTGAAAATCAGGCTTGGAAAAAAATAATAAACAATGGATTTTTCACTGGTAATACCATTTTATAACGAAGAAAAAAATGCTGAAGGCGTCTGCAACGAGATTATTGAAAATTTCGGCAGGCATAACCTGAATTTTGAGCTTATTGCTGTCAATAACGGTTCCAAGGATAACACCCCTGAAATACTCGAAGAATTCTCAAAAAAACATCCTGCTGTAAAGGTAGTTACAGTACCGGTAAACCAGGGTTATGGCTACGGTGTGCTGGAAGGCATGAAAACCGCTCAAGGTGCTTTCATAGGATATTCAGTAGGAGACGGCCAGATATCAGCGGAAGATGTTTACAGGGTTTATCGCGAATCGGTTACAAACAACCTTGATTTCTGCCAGGGCAAAAGGATGGGAAGAAAAGACACTTTATTAAGGACAATAAATACGAAGTTTTTTCACCTAATCTTTCACCTTTTGTACCCTAACAAACTAACGGATAACGGAAGCAACCCGAAAATCCTGAAAAAGTCGTGGTACGAAAAGATAAAACCGGTTTCCAGGGACTGGTTTTTAGACAGCGAGATCATACTGAAAACAGCTACTTTCAATGGAACAATGAACGAAATACCTGTAACATTTATTAAGAGAAAAGAGGGGAAATCGAAAATAAACTTTTTTGCTTCCCTTGAAACGTTAAAAAACGTTATAGCTTGGAAATTCAAAAAACTAAACTAATATGAGAATTCTGCTTGTTTTTCCGCCAATGCTGGGAGAAGAAAGATACGGCAAACTTGCAAGGGCCGGTTCATACCTGCCGCCACTGGGACTTGCTTACCTGGCTGCTGCCATCGAAAATAAACACGAAGTAAAGATAATCGACGGCGCGGCCCTGAAAATCACTATTGATGACATTAAACAAAGCATTATTGATTGGAAACCCGATATCCTTGGGATCACCGCGTATACACCAACTTTTTATCGCGCAGTCGCTACCTGCAAGATGGCAAAAGAGATCAACAAC
>Ga0208373_1005285_pt1 | contig 10922 bp, 11 predicted proteins | sample RifOxyC2_FD_184036 | JGI IMG/M metagenome (GOLD analysis project Ga0208373, IMG submission 184036) | Soil microbial communities from Rifle, Colorado - Rifle Oxygen_injection C2 (SPAdes) | ecosystem: Environmental > Terrestrial > Deep subsurface > Rock core/Sediment | place: Rifle, Colorado... | reverse complement strand
GGGTCAGTGGACCAAGCCCTACATTCCCTGGACCATCGATGCGGGCCAGGGCGACGGCGTCGTCGAGTTCGGCGATGTCCGGTTCCGCGACGAGGTCGTGACCGGCCACCCCGATGTCGACGTCGTCATGACGATCCGCGTCAACGGCGTTGACGACTACATCTGGGTGACCTGGGACCAAGAGGTCAACCTGTTCCTCGCCTCCCAGTCCAGAGACTCCAGCTACGTCAGCTCGGATCCCTCGACGCGGATCTGGGAGGATCAGCGCGGGTTCTACCTCTTCGACCACGAGATCACCAACCTCACAGTCACGGGGCTCCCGTACTCGAGCCAGACCAGGATCGAGGTCGTGTGGCTCGCCGTCACTGGCACTCACGACTCGATGGCCTCTCACGGACTGACCCACTGCGTCGGCACCGACCTGGTCATCGACAAGTCCGGAGCCGTGACCCCCTTCATCTGCGGGGGCACTGATCTGAGGCTGGTCGCCGTCGGTAGCCAGCTCATCCGGCCCTTCCCCAGCGCCCCCGAGGTCGCGCCGGCCATGCCGACCGAGGAGCCCTTCGACTTCAACGAAGTGCTCCGCGACATCATAGATTCCAACCCCTGACCCCGCGGTCAGCAGAGACACCCCACGATGGGTCTGTGCTGTCGGCGGGGTGTTTCTTTTTGACCGTCCGATCGCTTCGGGCTATTCTGTAGGTGTAAAATCGTTTTACGTATGGAACTTCGTTTTACAAAGCACACACAAGAGAAGTTCCAGGTTCTCAAGCGTCACGCGGTGCTGATTTCACAAGAACAAGTTGAACAGACAGTCATGAAGCCAACCCTTATTGATCGTTCACGGCTCCCGCTCTTTATCGCGCAACGCTCATTGGATTCCGATCACGTGTTACGTGTCGTCTACCGTGTCGAGCGGCAGACAAAAGTCATAATCACTTTTTATCCAGGAAGAAAAAATCAGTATGAAATCTAACATCACCATTTCTTACGACCCAGATGCCGATGTTCTTAGCTGGGATGTTGCTTCAAGGGCGCGTATTTCTTATGCGACAGAAATGGGTAATGTCATTGTTCATTTTACAGAAAAAAATTTGCCTGTTCTCATTGAAGTGTTGGAAGCATCAAAGATGGTGAAACAGTCGACGCGAAAAATTCAACAGAGATCCATGCAGAAATCCATGAGGCTCGCCTAGCATCACCAAAAACACGAGCCTTGCGGCTCGTGTTTTGATTTACTTCTTTTTCTTTTCCATTCCCAGTTCCGTGTAGTTCTCCTTGAGCTTTCGCTTGAAGCGCTTCTTGAGATCCTTGAGGAAGCCCAGCTTGGCTTGGCGAACTTTCGCTGTCTTGATGAGTTCAATTTTGGCGATGACGGGCGAGTTGATGGGATAGATTTTTTCAACACCGATTCCATCGCTCACCTTGCGAAGCGTGACTGTACGTGAAATGCCCTTTCCACCCAGCGCGAGGATCATGCCTTCAAACACTTGGATACGTTCGCGCTCCTCACCCTTTGGGGAAACGTCCTTGATGCGCTCATGGAGTCGTACGGTCTGGCCGGCTTGGAGTTCATTCATCCCCACGAGCTTGCTTGGCTGAGCTTCTGTAACGGTGGTCTCTTGTACCACCTCCGGAGTCGTTTCTGGGGCGACTTCCTCGGGTGTCTGGTTCTGTTCGTCTGACATAGTTGTTTGTTACGTCACTTCCTAGAGGATCGCATCTTTGACGATCAGCGTTCGTAGACAAGTGCTTAAATGTGGCGAAATAATAGCGAGATCAGTGTTTTTCGTCAAGAGCCCTGAGGATGATAGCTATGATTTCCTCGGTTTTTTTTTGGGTAGTATCGATGACGAGGTCGTAGTTGTCTGGGTTCAAGTAATCGACATTGTAGTATTGACGATACCGCTTTTGGTCTGATGCCAAACGAGCTGTAAGAGCCTCACGCACTTGCTGGGGCGTTTCATAGGCGATCTCGTTTGGACGTTGCCCTTGTTTGGATGCTTCGAAAATTCGTTTCGCCGCCTCATCCATATCAACATCGAGAAAGACTTTCAGTGAGTTGGGAATGAAGTGCCAGGATAGACGACCGTCTATGACGAAGTTGTCCTGCTCTTTCCCGATCTTTTCTTGGTACGCATCAACGTCCTTGTCTGTGAAGTCTTGCGTTTCCCCCAGCGTATTGAGTTCATCCAACGTCAGACCTCGTTCTTGCGCCATGTTTCGACGAAGGTCTCCGGCGGAAAAACGCGACATGTTCAGTTGTTGGGCAAGCTTGTCCGCGACTGTGGATTTTCCCGCTCCTGGTAGGCCGGTCAAGGTAATGATCATATAGTTGGAAGAGTGTTTAGAAGAGTCGTGAGCTCCTCGGGGAGGGGAACGGCAAATGATTTTTCTTTTCCGTCCATCAGTCGAATCGATAGTTTATGTGAGTGGAGGAAGAGGCGTGGGAGGGGAATCTCTCGAAACTTCATGCGCTTCACTTTGTAGAGTTTGTCGCCCACGATCGGGTAGCCCAATGCCTGGAAGTGCACACGGATTTGATGTGTGCGACCCGTGAGAATTTTGACGTTGATGTAGGTGGCCGTGGAAAAGCGTTTGAGGACATCGTAGATCGTGACGGCGTCCTTGCCCTCTTGAGATCCTGTGCGGGCAACCATGCGGCCCTTGTTTTTTGACCGTTCAATTTTCAGGGTGATGGTGTCGGTCTCTTTCGGGAGCGTGCCGTACACAAGCGCGAGGTACTCTTTGTGAATGGTTCGGTTCTGGAATTGTTTTTTGAGCGAGTCAAAGGCCGCTTGAGTCTTGGCGATCACCATCAGTCCAGAAACATCTTTGTCGAGTCGATGCACGATGCCGGGACGGATGGGATCATCGCCTACATGAGCGATTTCCGGATAGCGTTCCAGAAGTCCATCGACCACGGTCACTCGTCGCTCATCTTTCAGGGCCTCGTGGACCAGGAGTCCGGCTGGCTTATTGATGACGAGAAGGTCGTCGTCTTCATATACGACGTCGAGAACCGGTGTAGCTCCTTCTTTCACGGGGATTGAACGTTCAATTTCTGGATAGTAAACAATGTCGCCTTGTTCAAGAATTTTACCTGACTTTGCGGGCTTGTTGTTTATGGTGATGGCATCTTGCCTGATAAGTCGTTGGATGTGCGAGCGAGAGGCTTCCATGATCTCGGTCAGAAATTTGTCGAGCCGATCGCCTGCTTGAGACGGGAGAATTTCAATTCTGGGCATAGATGCTTCCGATTATAGCAATCACACGCAAGATTGACAGTCTTGGGTGGTATACTAGAGTGGTGCTTCAAAATATAGAGAGAAATCGGGGGTGTAGCGGATCTCTCCTTTGTCGAGATCCTACAGCCCTCCGTTCGGACAAAGCCAAATAGAATTTGGCTTTGTCGCTCACTTCGGGGGTGTAGCTCAGTTGGTTAGAGCTCCGAGCTTATACCTCGGTGGTCGATGGTTCGAGTCCATCCACCCCCACCAAACCCTATGTCATTTCTTGTTCTTGGTTTCATCCTGCTCATCGTTGGTGTCATCTTCCTGCGAAAGTCCATTCGTGAGCAGGATAAAGAGGGCGTCGTGGGCGTCATGGCGCTCATCATTGCTTCGGTTATCATGATTTTGTTTTTCGGCTTGTTTTATACGTTTACGATTTTTTAGTATGAATGCGGAATTTACGTCATTTTTTATTGTCCTGTCGCTTCTCTGGTTTCTCGTGTATTGGGTTTTGGGCGGAGTATTTTTTGCGATCATCACCGTGATGCGTCTAGGACGTTTACGTAAGGTACGATTCAGTTGTTTGTTTTCCATCCTGTCATTGCTTGTAGGAGTTGGGGCTGCATATACAGGAATGAAGGGATCGCAGGAAGCCGTGAGTGACTGTTTGGGACAAGCCGTGAGCAACGCGGAAAAGATGATGGCCGTATTTGGGTGCGGTGCCGCGAGTATCTTTGGAGCATTTTTGCTCGGGAGCCTTGTTCTTACCGTCGGTGGGTTTCTCATCATGGTGATCTCCAAGAGTAAGACCAAACCTTGGATCGTACTCGATCCTGATGAATTGCCAGAGCAAGCCATTCCTACAGAAAATAAAGAAGAACATTCCAATAAAAGTCGGTTCTTTTAAGGTTGACGATTCGGTTCAATTTTCGTACACTCCTGCCTGCAAGAAATATTCGGGCGGCTAGCTCAGTTGGTTAGAGCGTCACATTGACATTGTGAAGGTCAGAGGTTCGAATCCTCTGCCGCCCACCACCGAGCTGAGCTCGGTTGATTGCGCAGAGGGCGAAGCTTAGCTTCGCCGAGTATCAAACGAAATATCGAAGCGAGGTTAGGCCAGCTAAGCTGGCCATGACCTGAGCTCGGTTCAGTTGTACAAAAATCCCCCAATCAGTTGGGGGATTTTTGTTTGAGTTGCTGTTCGAGCCAGGCGAGAGCGTCTTCTCGGCGCATGAGCTTTCCGTCCAGTTGCAGATCGCGAACCTGCTCAAGCCACATCCGCACATCAGGTCCGGCAGGTACGCCTTTGGCGAGTACATCTTGTCCAGATAAGAGGGGAGCGATTGACTCGTCGTGATCAACCAGCCAGCGAGCCTCGATCTGTTTGCGTCGTGTTTCGATGGAGCGTTTAAGGTCTGTTTGTTCAAGTACCCCCAAACATCGTAGAAACAAGAGCCCTTTTCCATTGAAGTATCGTTTTTCAAATTCGCTTGCGCGCATCCTGTTGACGCTTGTTGGATCAGTATCCTCCTTTAGAAGTTGGATGAGTGTTGTCACGATCTGTGCTTCGGTGCGTTGAGAAGAGCCGCGCGCGAGTGTATCCAGACCTGTGAAGGAGAGGGCTTTGCGAACCTCCTCGAGAGAGAGATGGCGCAACAGAAGTGTCAGAACGACAGTGAGTTCCCCAGGGATGGTCTCTTGCAGGGGTGCGAGATATCTCGGTGCTTGTTCAATTTTTTTGTGTATCTCCGGGAAGAGTTCCTGGATCGCGCGGTGAATCTCGAGTTCTTTGATGGCGCGAGCTGGATTCCGGGAAAGCGCTTTAGCAAGTTCCATTCCGACCGTCTCACGAGGGACGACGTACTCGAGTTTTCCTTCAACTTCTTTTTGGAGATTCAATTTTGGAATAAGGAGCTTGATCGCTTGACTCGTTTCTTCTTCGATGACGAAGTCGAGCTCTGAGGCAAATCGGATTCCTCGTAGGATACGAGAAAGATCTTCTGTGAACCGCTGTGTAGGGTCTCCGACCGCACGAATCGTTTTTTGAGCAAGGTCCATCTGGCCGTTGAATGGATCGATGAGTTTTTGCGTGCGCACGTCAAAGGCCATGGCGTTGATCGTGAAGTCCCGGCGAGCAAGGTCTTCTTCGATCGGAAGATTTGGATCGGATTGAATCGTGAAATCTTTGTAGCCACCGAGACTTCCCTGTGCCACTGCCTCGGTTCGCGGTAGGGCGATATCGATGAAGGTTGTTTCCTCTGGCGTGCATCCGTGAGGCATGAATTTGTAGACGCCGAAGTGTTGCCCAACGAGGTTAAGCTCTCCATTTGCACGAAACCACGACTCAAGTTGTGGGGAAGCAAGACCTGCGATGACGAAATCAAAATCAACTTCCCGCATGCGGCGGCCGAGTAGTGCATCACGAATGGCACCGCCAACAAGATACAAGTTTACCTCTGGATGCTCCTGCAAGAATCGAGGAATAAAAAACAGCGCCTTGTGGCCTGAGAGTACATGGGAAATTCGCTCCTCCTGGTTCATACGTTTGCATTATAACAAAGGTGGAGAAAAGAAGTAGAGATGCACAGAGGTATATGTGTGATGAAATGCCAGGTGGATAACTTTTTTTGTCTATGCTGTTGTGGCCAAAGAAGAGACAGTATTTTTTTGATGAGAAAATTACTGTCTCTTCTTTTCTGGAGGTTGGATTGGACAGATGTTCACAAAGAATTTTTTTCTAAGTTAAGCACGAATTTATACACACCCATTCTTTTGTTGAGCATGCATGTGCGTGTTATAATTTCATCGAACTTTTTTGACGCATTAACCCAGCGTCAATCCATTTACATTTAACCGCCACTTTTTTCCTATGAAGAAGATTGCCGTCTCCTTCCTCGCTCTTGCGATGTCTATCGTAAGCGTGAGTCCTTCTATGGCGCTCGCGGCCGGTTCGGCCACTTTAACGTTATCTCCTACCAACACCTCTGTTGAAACGGGAGATACTTTTAGTTTGAGCGTTGTAGTGACTCCAAACGGGGAATCCATCGACACAACCCGTGTTGAGCTCGATTGGGATGCAAGTAAACTCGAGGTCCTTTCTTTTGACCTCGGTAGCTTGTTTCCCTACCTTTCACCCTCTAATGAGATCGACAACACAAATGGAGATCTCAGCTATGGGGCATACAAGTTCGGTACACCTGTCACGAGCTCTGGGACGCTCGCAACAGTGACATTCCACGCACTTGCTTCAGGATCTACCACCATTTCTGTTCTGAGTTCTTCAAAACTCATTGCCGATGGAGAGGAGACGATTGATACAAGCGCTCTTGGTTCCGCCTCGATCACGATCAGCGGAGAAGAAGTTGAGTCTGAGGCTACGGAGGAGACTACCACCGAAGAAGAGGAGAGTTCCTCATCTGGAAGCAGTTCAGACGCCTCTCTTGAGGAGCAGGCGCTCGTCTATTTTGGTGCCTTCTATGGTCGCCTTCCTTCAAGTGCTGACGACTGGTCAGCCCTTCACTGCATCGCCTATGGCGGATGCAAGGGTGATCCTCGAGATCTAGCAGCAGAGCAGGCCGCGCTCGTGATTTTTGGAGCGAAGTACGCAACCATGCCATCAACCGACATGGAGTGGAATGTGATCGATACGCTTGCCTATACAGACTTCCTTGATGACGGAACAGAAGGAGAGGAAGAAGTTGTAGAGGAAGAGGAAGTTGTTGAGGAAGAAGAGGTGAGTTACGTTGATGAGAGTTTGAGTCTCGAGGCACAAGGTCTTGTCTACTTCGGTGCATTCTACGGACGTATGCCAGCAAGCGGCGATGACTGGGAAGCCCTTCACTGTATTGCCTACGGCGGATGTCAGGGTGATCCACGAGATTTGGCGGCAGAAGAGCACGCACTCATCTTGTTCGGACAAAAGTACGCCAAGATGCCATCGACCGACATGGAATGGAATGTTCTTCATACCATTGCTTATACAGACCTTCTGACATGGGATGAGCAGGGAAGTGAGGAAGAGATGGTAGAAGAAGAAGCTGTTGTAGAGGAAGAGGTCGCTGTCGAAGAAGAAACCGAGTTGAGTTTAGAAGAGCAAGCCATCGGTTGGTTTGGACAGATTACCGGCTACCTTCCATCGTCTGACGCGGATTGGGTCGCGATTGACTACATGGTGAATGGCTACACGCCAGAAACACAGGATCTAGAAGCCGAGTCTGCTGCCATCACAACCTATGTAAGTGTCTTCGGTGCCCTCCCAAGCTCTGATCAAGATTGGAATATCGTTGCGGCCATCGCCTATTCAGGAGCATTCTAAATAGGTAGAAGAGGTAGAATAGGTAGATAAGGTAATGAATTTTTTCAAACTACCTTGTCCACCTTATCCACCTTGTCCACCTACTTCTCAACTATGCAATACACAAAATTACCAATTCTCCTCGTGGCACTTGCGGTCGTGGCGATGCCAATGAGCGTGGGCGCGGTTTCCTCGACGAGTTACCAGATCATTCCTGAGGCGGGATTCCTCTCACCATCAGCGGACGGGTACGGCAACGCCGATGACATGCTCAACTCTACAAGCTACCAGCTTCAGGGAGCGATTGAGGCATACGCAGGAAATCCAACAAGTTCGTCCTATCAGGAAGAGTCTGGAAGCGCCTTCCAATACTACTGTGGAGACGGATTCCTTGATCCAGGAGAAACTTGTGATGGCGCGGATCTCAATAGCGCGACCTGTGCCAGCCAAGGATTTGATGCGGGAACCCTTACGTGTAGCTCAGCCTGTGCCTATGTAACCAGCGCTTGTTCAACCTCCGGCGGTGGTGGCGGTGGTGGCGGTGGTGGATCACCGGTTTCGGGCTCACTAAACGAGCCTGAAGTTTCCGACGAAATCGTCGACCTGGAGTTCACCTATACCTCTCCATTCCTTCTCTACGGAACCATGGATGAGGATACAGAAGAACTTACCGTAAACGATGATTCAGATGACGTTGAGTTTACCGATGATGATGCGTGGAAAGTAAGCGTGTCACTTTCTTACGGACTCAACAGTTTCACCCTCGTCGCGATTGATGGTTCAACAGAATCAGACGAGACGCTCTACGATATCTACCGTCGCTTAATCGGTGACGTGAATCAGGACGATTCAGTGAATGATTATGACCTGAGCAAGTTTGTCGGACTTTGGGGAGGCAGTTCACGAAGCGGCGACTTCAATGAGGACGAAACAGTCGACGATTACGATTTCTCCATGCTAGTCGCACGTTGGGGTACATCCGTTTAGAGGAGGATAGAATCGCTATGATGAAACAGCTTCTACACAGCTTTCTGGTGGCCGTTGTGGTATTTGTGCCGGGACTTTCCGTGCACGCCGCAGGAGCCGCGACCATGACGTTGGATGAATCGGTTTATGAGGTCACACGCGGTGAACTTGTAGACGTGACTGTCAGCGTGGATCCCCAAGGAGAGTCCTTGGATACGGTCCGGGCTGTTGTCACGTTTGATCCAAACGTTGTGAGCGTACAAAGTGTACGTCTATCCGGAAGCTTTGATCGTGTTGCGCCGGGAAACTATTACGACAATGGAAGTGGAAAAATTTCCTGGGGAGCATTTACACTCGACGGCCCCGTGACAGCACCAACCTCGTTCATCACCATTACATTTCTTGGCTTGGAGGAAGGGGAGGGGAATATTCAACTCTCCTCTGACTCTCGGGCGATTAGCAACGGTGAGGAGCGGATCAATACAGCAGGATTAGGAGAGGCGACCGTTGAGGTAGCACCCTCCGTGGAGTCAGAGCCAGGAGTCGCCATTCTCGCCTTGGAAAGCAGCTCACATCCGGATGGTGAGGCCTGGTATTCAAACAAGAGCGTTGAACTTTCTTGGGTCCAGCTTGAAGGGGACAGCCCAATCGATGCCTACTACTACAGTTTCAGTACAGAATCAGACGCAGAGCCAAACATTTACCTTGATGGAGAGACAACAAGTCTTTCTCTAGAGGCACCCAATGACGGGATCTACTACTTCCGCCTCAAGGGCGTTCAGGAAGATGGACGAGAGACAAGCGTTGTTGGAGGAGCTGTTCGGGTGGATACCACCGCGCCAAACGCCATCGAGCTGAGCGTACAGGATGACAAGATCCTGGTAGGAGAATCTGCTTGGTTCACCTTTGCAACAACCGATGAAACGTCAGGAGTCTTACAGTATCAGGTCGCCATTAACGATAGCGCATTCCAGGTTCAGACAAGCCCTCTTGAAATGGAAGACCTTCCAGAAGGGACGTACTTCTTCCGTGTTGCCGCGTTTGATCGTGCAGGGAACGTCATCTATAGCGGTGTTTCCGTGCGCGTGTATCCGGAAGGAACCGACTTGAGCCGTGTAGAAGGATACGAAGAATCGGGTGAAGTTCAGGCAATCACGACGTCATTGCAAGAGGCAGCAGGGGAAATGACAAACAATCGAACCTTGTTGATAACTGTGGTCTTGGGAGCAATCGCATTATTTGGTATAATTTACGTATCGCGTAAGCGAAAAAATTAATTTACATCATGAAGTTAGATGATGACTGAGTGATTTGGTGACGAAATGACAGGGCAGACCTATTGCCTTGCGTTTCTGCGTTAACTGTTTCTCGAATGATATGAGATTGCAGCGTTCGGGCTGGCGATCGCTGAAAACGTCCTGAAACGGACGTTGAAGCGACGACTGGGTGCCTGAACGTTGCAAGGTCGCTCATTCGAGAAACAGTTCTGTGGTTTCGTCGCCAGAATCACTGAGAGTCCCTAACTTCATTCCATAAACAATTTTCTTAACTAACGCACCTCACGTATGCGAACCGCCAAACTATTACTGCACACGTTCGTAGGGATTGGACTGGTGTTCTACACCCTTGCCACCGCCCTACTTGCTGTGCCGTCTATAGCCAATGCTCAAACAGCTGGAGCCCCAGCTACCATTGGTTACAATGGACGACTTTTTAATGCATCAGGTACAGCCCTCACGGGAACGTACTATATCTGGGTCGACCTGGAGCCCGCGCTCACAGGTGGCACGGTCCTGGCTGGAAACATCCAGGGTTTTGCGGACGCTGATGGAGACGGCGTTGTGGATGCCGGTGAAACAGCCATCACGGTCACCAACGGATTCTTTACTGTGGAGATTCCTATCACCACAGATGTTGCTGATTTTAACAATCAGGTCTGGCTTGAACTCAAAGTTCACACAGCAGACGTGGTTGGAAGTGCAGAAACACTCTCACCTCGCGTGAAGGTCACCAAGACCCCTTACGCGATCGTGAGCCAAGCCATTGAGCGCTCAGCAGCCGATCCAACGACCGGCTTTGAGGGACGCATGTACTACGACACCGACGAGGACGAAATCAAGTTCTACGACGGAACAGCGGCGGCATGGGTAACGCTCGCAAGCAATCTTGACGATGCCTACAACAATTTTGGTTCAGCTGCACAGGTGATTACGGTTGACGATGCAACTACGGGAATTTCTTTTGATGTGGCTGCTGCTGGAAACTACGACATTGACCTCCAGAGCACGGGAGACTTCAACGTACAAGACGCAGGTTCAACCTGGGCCTTTTTCTCAGATGCTCAAGCTTTTGATGTAAATGGAACAGGAGCCATCTCGCTTGACGCGGACGCGGCTTCAAACTTCAACACTTCTGCAGGAGATCTCACA
>Ga0208373_1005283_pt1 | contig 10926 bp, 13 predicted proteins | sample RifOxyC2_FD_184036 | JGI IMG/M metagenome (GOLD analysis project Ga0208373, IMG submission 184036) | Soil microbial communities from Rifle, Colorado - Rifle Oxygen_injection C2 (SPAdes) | ecosystem: Environmental > Terrestrial > Deep subsurface > Rock core/Sediment | place: Rifle, Colorado... | reverse complement strand
GGCGGGAGTGGAGATAGAAAAAATTGACAAAAACCGGCAAAACGAAAGATTAAGACTGCTTCAACTTATGGACGAGGCCGTAAAATTTTATGAAATGGAATTAAGAAAAAACACGGATGTCGTCGCTTATCTTAAAAAAAGAGGGATGAAAGGAGAGACAGCCAAATCTTTCAATGTCGGTTTCGCTCCGGCCGGCTGGAGGAATTTATACGATTATTTGAAAAACAAGGGCTACTCCGATTCCGAGACGGAAAAAGCGGGAATGGCAGTGAAATCGACCAAGGCGCAAACCGGATATTACGACCGGTTCAGGAGCCGAATAATGTTTCCGATTTTAAACGGCTCCGGTCAAACGGTCGGATTCAGCGGAAGGATTTTTGGCGAAGAGGGAACCGATTCGGGGGGCAAATACATAAATTCTCCTCAAACTATTCTTTACGACAAATCCAAAGTCTTATACGGTTTTGACAAGGCGAAAAACGAGATAAGAAAAAAGGACGCGTGCGTTATAATGGAGGGGCAGATGGACGCGGTAATGTCCCATCAAGCCGGAGTCGTTAACGCCGTCGCCGTGTCGGGAACGGCCTTGACCGTTGAACATTTGAGGCTGATAAAACGTTTGACCGAAAAAATAATAATGGCTTTTGACAAAGACGAAGCCGGAGCCAGAGCGTCAAGCAAAGGGATTGATATGGCGCTGGCGGAAGGGTTTGAAGTCAAAATCGCCGTTTCTCCTTCCGGCAAGGACCCGGCCGACGCCGTTTTGGACAATCCGGAGTCTTGGATAAAAGCGGTAAGCGAAGCCAAAAATGTCATAGAATTTTATCTGGAGTTGTTTGACGAGAGAAAAGACATAGAGAGAAAAATTTTGCCGTACATAGCTGTTTTGCCAAGCGAGATGGATAAGGCCGGATGGGTGAAAAAAATATCCGAAAAATTGAAAATAAAAGAAGACGCTGTTTGGGATGAATTGAAAAAGGTAAAACTGGCTCCGAAACCGCGTGGCGGTTTAACCGTCACGCCAGACTTGGCGGTTAAACCGCCAAGTAAACAGACAAGGCTGGAATTTATGCGAAACAATCTTCTGGGAATGGCGCTTTGGCAAAAAGATGCTCAAAATAACGGCCTGAAGCCGATTATTGACGAATTTGTCGCTCTTAAAAAGGAGGAGATTGAAAATTGTCCGCCGGAGAAAAAAAACAAATTGGCGTTGGAGGCGGAATTATTTTTCTCCGGAGCGGTTTCTTTGAAAGACGAGTTTTTAAAAATAAAAAAAGAAATTGAAAAAGAAGAGATAAAAGCGGAACTGGAAAGCATGACGGAAAAAATAAAAGAATTGGAAATGGCGAACGAGTTCGAAGAAAGCGGGGGGGCGAAGTTTAAAAAATACTTAGACGATTTTCATAAGCTTACCAAAAAATTAAACGAAACAAAATGAAAAAAATAAAAAAGACGGCGAGCAAGCCTGCCCGCCCTGCCTACCGGACAGGCAGGCGAAGAAGCGGGTCCAAAAAGGCGGAAGAAATAAAAATCAAGATAAACAATCTCCTCAAAAAAGGCAAGGCGAGAGGTTTTGTCACTTACGGCGAGATTATCAAAGAATTTCCGCACATCGAAGAAGATGTGGCGCTTTTGGACGCTATTTACGACACTTTTAGCGAGTCAAGCGTTGATGTCATTGAAAGCAAGGATATGATTGAGTCGGAAGAAGTTGACGGTAAGAAACTTGAGCAAGGCCTAGACAAAGAATCCATAGATGCCGTCCAAATGTATCTTCGGGAAATCGGCAAAATTTCTCTGATTGACGCCGCCAAGGAAAGGGAACTGGCGAAAAGAATTGAAGAAGGAGATGAAGAGGCCAAAAATATTTTAATAAAAGCCAACTTGAGATTGGTTGTTTCTATCGCTAAAAGATATATCGGTCGAAGCCCCGATTTGTCCATTTTGGACTTGATTCAGGAAGGTAATTTCGGGTTGTTCCGGGCGGTGGAAAAATTCAACTGGCGAAAAGGCTACAAGTTCTCCACTTACGCCACTTGGTGGATAAGGCAGGCGATAACCAGAGCCATCGCCGACCAAGCCAGAACTATCAGAATTCCGGTGCATATGGTGGAAACCATTTCCAAATACAAGCAGGTACTAAGAAGGCTGTCTCAAGACTTGGGGCGGGAGCCGTTGCCGGAAGAAATCGCCGCCGAGATGAATATGGAAGTGGAAAAAATTCACCACATTCAAAAAATAGCCCAAAGCACCGTTTCTTTTGAGTCCCCCGTCGGCGATGATGACGGCGACTCTACTCTTGGCGATTTCATATCGGATGAAAAAATACTTTCTTCCGACCAGCAGGCGGCCCGAAAAATTTTGACGGGGCAATTTCAGGAAATTTTAAACGACCTCACTCCGAAAGAGCAAAAAATCCTTCAAATGAGGTTTGGTTTGGGCGACGGCATAGTCCATACGCTGGAAGAAGTCGGCAAGGAATTCGGGGTAACCCGAGAGCGCATCAGGCAAATTGAAGCCAAGGCGCTGGAAAAAATCCGCCAGCACGAAAAATCAGAAAGATTGAAAAGCTATTAAAAAACACTTGAACATTGAATATCCAAGTGGTGGGAATATTGCCAAAAAGTATTAGAGAGAGTATTATTTAGGCAATGAACACGATAACCTTGTCTAAAATTGAATACTTGAATATGCATAAAACTCAAAAAGAATTGAAACAGAGATTGGATTTGATGGAAAAGAAACTTATGGATTTTGCCAAGGATGAAGTTGTTTCTACATATGCGATTAAATTAAATAAAATAAGCGCTGATATGGATAATGGTGTCGGGGTTAGGTTTGCCGATGCGAGTGAAGTGAAAAATTATTTAGAAAATCTTTAGATGGATAAAAAAGATATTTTCATTCCTTATTTTTCCGAATGCTTTAGCAAGGTGTTAAAGCGATTAAAGAAAAAGGACAAGGAGATGTTTCAACGTGTCAGTGAAAATATCTTAAAGATTGTAAACAATCCTTTGTGTGGCAAGCCGTTGCGCAATGTGTTAAAAAATTATCGTCGCATTCACATTGGGTCTTTTGTGTTGGTTTACGAGATATTGGAAACGGAAATTAGATTTTTGGATTTTGCTCACCACGACAAAGTTTATAAGAAACAATGAAAATAAATATAGAAGAAACTGTAAAATTTTTTGATGAGGGGCAAAATAGTCGCGGTCATGCGTCTGCCATCGTTGGAATTATTGGAGAAGATCTTAATGTTGTAGCATTTAAACACCACTGCGAATCAGAAGGTAAAATAGTAGAAGTTTTTGATGGTCCAGTTACGCAGGGTGTCAAGCGAGGGAAGCGTCTTGATAGGTGGATATATGTTAAGGAAAAAAATGGCACAAAAACATTATATCAATGTGAAATAAAAAACTGGTCAGCAACTGCTATTGGCGGGCGTGATTTGCCGATATCAGAAGATAACAAAAGCAAGGACATAGTAGGAGTTTCTAGGTATTACTGGGAACATCAAAAAAAAAGAGTTCTCAAAGAATACTAAGCCAAACAATGTGACTAAGGTATTTTTGCGGATGAGCTATGATCGTAATGAAGATTTAAAAAAATTTTTTGAAAGAGAAAAAATAAATTTTAAAGATTGTGAATAAAAACCGCTCTTAATATATTGGATGCCTATTTCCAATGACGGTGACTGCAAGCATTATTTTTCAGAAAAAATATCTAGTTTGGATGTAAAATTTAAACAAGATTTTAAGGATGTGGATATTTTTTCAGTTTCTTTGTATTTTCGTAAATTATTAAAAGAAAAGAAAGATAAAACATTATCAATAAATATTGCCAATGTTGAAAAGCGCATAAAATATCGCTTGGACATGTTGAATAAAATCATTGTTTTTTAAGTACCATATGTTTATGTGAGTGGAAACAGAATGTTTTTTAAGATAAAAAATAAATTGGGATGGGCGAGGACGGGGGTTATCAATACCGCTCACGGGGAGATTTTGACGCCGGGTTTTGCTTTTGTCGCCACGCATGGGACGATTAAGTCTTTGGGTGGCATCGAACACGATTTAGCATCGCCGGAATTGACCATATCCAACACTTTTCATTTGTTTGTGACTGGCAAGGTGAAGGAAATAAAAAAAGCGGGCGGATTGCATAAAAAATTCGGCTTGAAAAATCCGATAATGACCGACAGCGGAGGTTTCCAAATATTCAGCCTCGGCTGGGGAAAAGTTCACAAAATCGGCAAGGTGGATTCGCAAAATAAATTATCGACATCGAATGTCGATACAACCAAAAATCCGGTGAAAATTGGCCGGGACGGAGTCCTTTTTACTTACGACGGAAAAAAATACAAGCTTGACCCGAAAATTTCCATAAAAATACAAGAAGATTTGGGGGCGGATATAATTTTCGCTTTTGACGAATGTACCTCGCCGCTTCACAATTACGACTATAACAAAAAATCTTTGCGCAAAACTCACCGATGGGCGCAAGAATGTCTAAAGGCGAAAAAGAAAAACGGACAAGCATTATACGGCATTGTGCAGGGAGGAATTTTTGAAGACTTGAGAAGAGAAAGCTCCGCGCTTATCGGCGCGCTTCCTTTTGACGGATTCGGCATCGGCGGGTCTTTCGGCGAAAAACAAATGAGCGATGTTTTGGGTTGGTCTTTGTCTGGACTGCCGGAAGACAAACCTAGGCATTTGCTTGGTATCGGCGCCATCAAAGATATTTTTATCGGGGTGGAAAAGGGAATTGACACTTTTGATTGCGTCATTCCCACGCGAGAAGCCCGGCACGGCGCTCTTTATTCTAAAAACGGCCGGCTGGACATCCAAAGGGGAATTTTTGCCAAAGATAATAAGGTGATAGAAAGAGGATGTAAATGCCAAGCATGCGCCTCGGGTATAAAAAGAAAAGATTTGCGCGAAATATTTTTAAAAAATAAACCGGAAGCGCAATGTCTCGCCACTTTGCACAACATTTATTTTTACAAAACTTTGTTTGAAAAAATAAGAAAAGCGATTAATTCCGAAAAGTTAAGCAATTGGGAAAAACTGAAAAAAGAATACAAAAAATTGATCTGATTTGCGCGCGGTTTTACTTGGTGATATTATAAACCCAATGAACAAGAAGCGTAAAATAAAAAAATTGAAATTGCCGTTAAGTAAAATGACTGGAAATGAAAAAGACTACACGGCTGTTTTACTTGAAGATGTGAACAGTAACATGAAAGCGTTTTGGGAGGTTCTTTCTGGTGTTAAAGAAAGAGGAGATGCTACTTTTGAACAAGTCGGCCTTATGACAGAAAAGATTGATGGTATAGAAATAAGGCTTGATTCCATTGAAGGGCAACAGACTGAAACCAATAAAAGGCTTGATTCCATTGAAGGGCAACAGACTGAAACCAACAAAAGGCTTGATTCCATTGAATTTAAGCTGGACGACCTAATGAAAGAAGTTTCTTCCATTAAAGAAGAAATCAAGGTTTTAAAAACAGCTCTTTCATCAAAAGCGGACAAGGAAAAACTGGAAATTCTTGAATTTAAAATAGTAAGAATAGAAAGGCATTTAAAGCTTGCCTAAATTATCTCCAAAATCTTATTTTTCGCCGATTGTCCGGAGATAACGTTGACTCGGGAAGGGGAAACGCCGAAGTATTCGGCGACGGCCCGGCATATAGCCCAGTTGGCCCGCCCGTCTATCGGCGGTTCTTTGACGGAAACGACGAATTCCTTGTCGGTTATTTTTTCCACCAATTCTTTCTTGGCGTTAGTTTTAGCTTTGACGGAGATTCTCACTTTTTTATCTTATTTCGTAACTTATCGTTACGCCGATTGATACTTCTTGAGAGCCCGGTTCAATGACCGGCGCTGAAGAGGCGAAATCTTCGCTTTCGCCAATCTCCAATGTTTTATATTGATTAAATACCGGAAAATAATTTTCGTTTTCGTTTATGGATAAGATTTTACCCAAGTTGAAATTTCCGGCTTGGGCGATTGACTCCGCTTTCTTGATGGCGTTGGCGATGGCTTCCTGGCGGGCTTGGTTTTCAATTTCCGTTTTGTCGTCTAGCGTGAAAGAAAGTTCGGAAACGGAATTGACTCCGCTTTGAACGACCCCGGAAAGTATTTCGCCCGCCTTTTCAAAATCCCTGATTTTAACGGACACGGTTTGGTTTAAAGAATACCCGATTATTTCCGGTGGAGGGCAAGGTTTGGCGGACGAATTTTTACCGGCGGGACAAGAAAAATATTGGTATCTCGGCTGTAAGCTATAGCCGGCGGTCCTAATGTCCTTGTCTTCCACTCCGTTGTCTTTCAGCAAAGCGATGGCCCGATTGGCCTTTTGCGTATTTTCTTGCTGGAGGGCGCCGACATCTTTCCCGCCTTCGGTTATGACGCTGAATGTGAATTGGGCGACATCGGGAATGGCTACCACTTTTCCTTCTCCGCTGACAGAAAAACTCCTGTAAGAAGAAGGTTCTATTGATTTGGAATAAATATTGGCGAATATCAAAGAAGATATTGCCAAAATAACCATAGAAACAAGAGCGCCCATTCCGAAATAGTTTTTAATTTTTTTGTCCATATTATTATAATGATAATTATACACTTATTGTTTTTTTAGTAAACCCTGTTACAATACTTTCGTGTCCCGTTTGGTTTTAAACGGGATAAATCTGTAGGTGTTCGCTTATTATTTTAAATTAACGCGCGACAAAGGTCTTACCGCAGATATTTTATCAGTAGTTAGAAAAAAGGTTAGCACAATGAACAATAAATTATATGTGGGAGGCCTTTCTTATGATACGACGGAAGATGAGCTGAAAAATCATTTCGGCGGAGCCGGAACAGTAACTTCGGCCAGTATCATAATGGACAGGGAAACAAACAGGTCAAGAGGTTTCGGTTTCGTGGAAATGTCTTCCGAAGAGGAAGCCAACAAAGCCATAGAAATGTTTAACGAAAAGGACTTTGCCGGAAGAAACTTGACTGTCAATATTGCCAAGCCAAAAACCGAAGGAGGCGACAGACCGAGAAGGTCATTCGGAGGCGGTGGTGGCAGTAGAGGAGGGTTTGGAGGAAGGAGGAATTCTTACTAATCCTGACAAAATAAAAACCCTCGACATCGGATGTCGAGGGTTTTTATTTTCCCTTAATGCCCGGAATTGTCGGACGTGTCCGGCACGCCGTCAAATATTTCTTTGTTTTCCGGACCTTCGGCGGTCATCACGCCCCAAGCGCCTCTGTCCAATCGGGCTAAAGCGTGGTCAACGAGAATATATTTGCCCGGCACATCCACTTTAAACTCTACTATACCGGCTCCACCGGCCGGTATCATCGTTGTTTGAACATTGTGATGCGGTTCCGAGCCGATGGCCGCTTCCGGATAAACATTGTCAAAAATTTCTCCAATGACATGGAAAGAAGAGACTAGATTGACTCCGCCGTTGCCGACATACAAGCGAATTTTTTCTCCGACAGTTACTTCCATTTTGCCGTTTAGCGCTTGAGTCTTGCCGTTGAAAACTATGTATTCCGGCCGGCCGTCAATCATTTTCTTGGCGTCAAAAACTTGCAACCCTTTCTTGCCCAAATTTCCGGCGCTGTAAAATTCTCCCTGCATCACGTAAAATTCTTCATCAACTTCCGGCAGGCCTTCTTCCGGCTCTATCAGAATCAATCCGTACATTCCGTGCGCCATATGAACGGCGACATTGGGATGAGCGCAGTGGTAGACGTAAAGGCCGGGATTAAGAGCCTTAAAGGAAAAAGTTTTTGACTGGCCCGGCTCAACCATCGTTACCGTCGCTCCGCCGCCGGGTCCGTTAACGGCGTGTAAGTCTATGCTGTGAGGATGCAAGCTGGACGGATGATTTTTCAAAGTAAGATTGATTTTGTCTCCGACTCGCGCTCGAATGAAAGGCCCGGGCACTTGGCCGTTGTAAGTCCAATAATTGAAGAAAATTCCCGGCGCCATTTCTCCGATGACTTCTTTGGCTTCCATTTCCACATTCACTTCTTTGGGGGTGTTCCTGACAACGGACGAAGGAATATCGGCGGGGTCTTTGGCGATATCAACTTTTTCAAAATTTTTGATATTTTTGAAAAAAGTGTAAATATTTTTCAAGGGCAACTCCGGACCATCGGCCGGTCCGAAAGTTTTCAAGAAAAACGGATACTTAAGAAATTTGGGAAATATTTGAGGCGAAAAGAACAGCAAAAAAATTCCTAAAACCAAAACAATGGCCGGGAGCGCGATTTTCCTCGCCATATTAAATTTTTTGGAAATTATGTATAAAATTATAAAAACCAAAGCAACGACGGCGATTGCCAAAATAAAAAAACCGATACTTTGAAACAAGACGTATTTTGTCATCAATAAAAATTCATACATGCGCTTATTATACTAATGTCCTGCGAAATCTTCAAGTCGGATGTTGTCGTCGCTTACGCCGATTTTTATTTTTTAAATAATTATGTTAAAATAATCGTTAATGAAAACAATAAATATTATTACTATGCCGAACGTTCAATTATAGGAGGGCTCAGCGTGCCAGCGGGAATTGTCACTGTAAACAATAACTGTAATGCAACTATCGTTTACAGTGACAAAAAACCAAGCTTGACTATTTCTAGGTGCATAAACTGGAGAACTTACATAGATTTTTTATTTTTAAAATATGCTAAAATAAAAAAGGCGCAGAAAATCCGCTATCGCTGAAATTGTGTACCATTTATTAATATCAAAAAATAAAAAAATAAAAAAAGATAAAATGAGACAAGCGACAAGACAGAAAATTTTATTATTGCTCTTAAGCGGTGTCGCGCTAGGCTTGTCAAAATCGCCAAAGGGATATTTTAAAATTATAAAAAGTGCTTCAAAGGCATGGAAAGAGATTGAACGGAAAAGATTATACACTTTAGTACGGGAGTTTTACAACGACCGTCTTGTTGATTACAAAGAAGACAAAGACGGGTTCATAAAAATAGTTCTTACCAAAGAAGGCCAAAAGAAAGCGCTGAAATTTAAGCTGGATGAAATGGAAATCAAAAAACCGGCCAAGTGGGACGGAGAATGGCGAATCGTTATTTTTGATATTCCGGAAAAATTCAAAAAGGCGAGGGAAGCCTTGCGAATAAAGTTAAAAGAGCTGGGATTTTTAGAATTGCAGAAGTCGGTCTTTATTCTGCCTTATGAATGCGAGGACGAGATAAATTTTATCGTGGAAGTTTTTTTGATTAGGCCGTTTGTAAGAATTGTCAGGGCAAAGTCATTTACCAACGAAGAACAGTTAAAAATTAAATTCAATTTAATTTAGCCGAAGAAGTATGCCAGAGGATTCTCCTGGAGAAATATCTTAGTTTTAAAATGGTACACAATTTCAGCGATAGCAGATTTTCTGTACCATTTTGATAATGCAATGGTATGTCAATCAACGGATGATTGGGGATTTTTTTATTAAGATATTTAGAAGAAAATTTAAAAAGTATCGGAAAATTTCAGAAAAAATAGCTCGGATTTTTATTTTTTAAATAATTATGTTAAAATAATCGTTAATGAAAACACTATCCGAAATTTTATTTCAGGCGCGAAAAAATAATCGGGCAATCGGGCATTTTAATATTTCCAATTTGGAACAGTTGAGGGCGATTATGGAGGCGGCTAAGAAGTTTAACGCGCCGGTAATGATAGGATTGTCTGAAGGAGAAAGAAAATTTGTCGGATTAAAGCAAGCGGTGGCGATGGTTAAATCTTTTAAAGAAGAATACGGCTTGCCGGTTTTCCTTAATCCCGACCATTCTCATTCGGTGGAGTCGGCAAAGGATGCGTTTGATGCCGGTTTTGATTCCGTCCATATAGACCTTTCCAAACTGTCGTTTGATAAAAATATCAAAGGAACGAAAGAGGTAGTGGATTATGTAAAATCCAAAAATCCGGAAATTTCCGTGGAGGGCGAACTTGGTTATCTGCGGGGAGAATCGCGAATTCAAAAAGAAGTTATTAAAATAAAACCGGAAGATTTGACCAAGCCGGAGGAGGCCGTTGAGTTCGCCGACAAAACGGGCATAGATCGTTTTGCCGGCGCTTACGGCAACAGCCATGGCATTTTTTTAGAAGAGCCGGCGTTGGATATTGAAAGAATAAGAGCCGTCAGAAAAATTTTACCGGAAAAAGTGGCGATGGTTTTGCACGGCGGTTCCGGCATTCCCGATGAACAGATAAAAGAAGCGATAAAAGCGGGAATCGCCAACATCCATATCAACACGGAAATAAGAACGGCTTACACGGAAGCTTTGCGGAAATTTTTGGCGGATAATCCGGAGGAAGCAACACCCTATAAAATTTTGGCGTCGGCGGTGGAAGCGGTGCGTAAAAAAGTGGAAGAAAAGTTAAAATTGTTTGGATGGGTTAATATTTAATTTATGAAAATATACATTACGCGAAAAATTTCGGAAATCGGAATACAGATGTTAAAAGATAAAGGTTACGAAGTAGAGATAAATCCGAAAGACAGGGTTTTGTCCAAGTCGGAACTGATAAAAATTCTCAAAAATAATTCCTATAACGCCATTCTTTGTCTTCTGACCGACAAGATTGACGGGGATATTTTTGACGCGGCATCAAGCGCCAAAATTTTCGCCAATTACGCCGTTGGTTTTGACAATATAGATTTGGAAGCGGCCAAAAAAAGAGGGGTGATGGTGAGCAATACGCCGGGCGTTTTGAGCGAAGCGGTGGCGGAGCATTCCGTCGCTCTTATGTTGGCGGTCGCCAGAAGAATCGCCGAATCGGATAAGTTTGTCCGGGCCGGAAAGTATAAAGGCTGGGCGCCGATGTTGCTTCTAGGCAGCGGATTTTTCGGAAAAACCGTCGGCATAATCGGCCTGGGTCGGATAGGCGCGAAAACGG
>Ga0208373_1005276_pt1 | contig 10933 bp, 8 predicted proteins | sample RifOxyC2_FD_184036 | JGI IMG/M metagenome (GOLD analysis project Ga0208373, IMG submission 184036) | Soil microbial communities from Rifle, Colorado - Rifle Oxygen_injection C2 (SPAdes) | ecosystem: Environmental > Terrestrial > Deep subsurface > Rock core/Sediment | place: Rifle, Colorado... | reverse complement strand
CTTTCTCCAGTCGTTTGCACGGCCGGATCCCACCGGTTTTGCACGCACATCCCCTCGCTCGCGAGCGGGGGGAACACCGGCACGGCGGAACCGTGTAATTCGTCCTTTGCTAGGTCTCACCAAACCGTCTGTTAGGGGTGGTGAGAAAGTTCGCAGAGGAAGGAGAAGACCATGGCACTCGAAAATTTGCCCGCGTGGATCGAGGAGATCCTTCGCAGGCGCGGCCACATCACCTCCGATGGCCTCAATGGCTTGCTCGGCGCCCACGCGGTCACCATGCCGCTGGGCGAAGCACTCGCTCGCCAAGAAATCGACCCGGTGGCGCTCGATGTCTGGGTGAAGACCCAGCTCGCGCCCAAGGCGATGTCGGTGGAAGATCCACCACGCATCTCCGTGACCAAGGCGCTTCTGCACCGGATCGCGGGTGACCCCCGTACATTCTGGAGCGAGTTCTACGCCCAGAAGTTCGGGGCGCTCAAGATCACCGTGCCGGCTCTGCCGCGCATTGGTCTGAAGACCCGCAGCTGGATCAACGACGGGAGCTTGCTCCCGATCTTCCTTCCTGCGACCGTCACCCAGGACGTCTATCCCAGCAACTGGATCCGCTCCGACTGGGGTCTGAAGATCGACTCAAGCCTCATCAAGCACCACCCCCTGCCCGGACGCTGGGTCGTGGCTGAGCTCATCAGGAATCCCGACTGGAACGATCCTGAGGGATACGGGAACGGCGATGATCGACTCGCCCGCGAGCTCGGTCTTAAGACCCGTTTCAAGACCATCTGGGATCACCTTCGCGCCACCCTGTGCCCGCAGACGGCCCAGCTCTGGGGTCTCAAGAAGATGGCGGTGCGTCCGCTGACCGCGGAAGAGCGGAACTTCTTCGCGAATGTCCTGTTCGAGCTCAATCGGATCCATGGGACGCAGTTCCCCGACCTCGGTGCCACGTTCTCCTGGGAGTGGACCGAAAGCGCCTACGGTTCTGGCGGCCGTGTGATCGTCGGCAGCCGTGACGACGGTGGGCTCGCCGCCGTGAGCGCGCACTGGTCCCGCTTTCCCAACGGCAGCGTGGGCTTCCGCCTCCTAGGCGTTCTCTAGACGCTTGGATCCTTGGTTCTTGGAACCTTGGATCCTTTTTCTTTTTGACCCCAGGTTCGGTAAATGCTATTGTAACAATAAATGTTACACATATATCTATGCGAACCATCGTGAATATTTCACTTCCAAAAGCATTAACCAAAGAAGTTGAGCGTGGGATAAAGAATCTTCATTTTGCTTCTAAGAGTGAGTTTTTTCGACATCTTGTTCGTGAGTGGTTGGCTGGTAATCTCGCGTTGGAACTTCAAGCGAGTCGTAATGAATACGCAACAGGGAAGGCTAAAAAGCTCGTCCGAGTGAAGGATATTTGGAAGTAGAGAGAATATGGAAGTGTTGTACACTCCGCACTTTAAGCGTGATGCCAAGCGTTTACCTGTGTCCATGCGGAAGCTCGTTGAGGAACGGCTCTCACTTTTTAAGAAGAATCCTTTTGATCCATCTCTCAAGACACACAAGCTCGAAGGTGTATTGCGGGAGTACTGGTCGTTTTCTATTGATTATCGTCACAGGGTAATATGTACGTTTGAAGGAAAGTCGACTGTGGTGTTACATGCCATTGGTGACCACAGCGTGTACGAGTAGATTGAGAATACAAAAGACCACCTCATAAAAGGCGGTCTTTGTTTTTACACTTCGATAATCACCGGCAGAATCATCGGACGTCGTTCTGTTTTTTGGAACAGGAACTTGCCGATCTCGTCGCGGATACGGTCGCGGGTGTACTTGGGATCGGCGGCCGATTTTGGATCGTTGTCATCGATAGCCTTTTTCACCTGGTCACGCGTTTGTTTGATCAGCTCTTGATGTTCCTTCATAAAGATGAAGCCTCTGGAGATGATATCCGGGTAGCCGACCATCTTGCCTGTCTTCTTTTCGATCTGAGCAATGACGATGACCATGCCGTCCTCTGCAAGAACTTGTCGGTCACGCAGGACAACTTGAGAGACGTCACCCACACCCAGTCCGTCCACGAACACATAGTCCGTAACGATTTTTTCCTTGGTGAGCATGCCGCCGTCTTTCCAGAACTCCATGACCTGTCCGTTGTCGACGATGAAGACGTTGTCCTTGTTCCAGCCCATTGAGTACGCCACCTTGGCGTTTTCTCGCAGGAGGAAATGGTTGCCCTCGATCGGCACGTAGTACTTTGGTTTGAAGAGCGCCAACATGAGTTTGATGTCCTCTTTTTTGGCGTGGCCGCCGGCGTGCACATCCATCATTTTATAGTTGATGACGTTGGCACCTTTGCGGTAGAGCGTGTCCATGAGGCGCTGGACTGAGCCTTCGTTTCCAGGGATGACAGACGAGGAAAAGATCACCGTGTCTGACTCGCCCACGCGCACGCTTCGGTGTTCGTTGTTGGCGATGCGGTTGAGCGCCGCGTTTTTCTCACCCTGGGCCCCGGTACAAATCAGGACGATTTTATTGTCCGGATAGCCGTCCATCTGTTCGGGCTTGATGAGTGTCGACTGATTACACTTGATGTAGCCCATCTGTTTGGCGATCTCGACGTTGGTCTTCATGGAGTAACCATCGATCGCGACTTTTTTTCCTAGGCGCTCTGATGCTTCAATAATCTGTTTGACGCGAGCAAGGAGCGAGGCGAATGTGCCCACGATGACGCGACCTGGAGCCTTCTCGATGATCGTCGTGAGTTCTTCACCAATAACTTTTTCAGAGATCTGGTGTCCTTCGTGGTTGGCGTTGGTGGAGTCGCCCATGAGGACGAGCACACCTTCTTTTCCAAGCGCGGCAATCTGTTGGAAGTCCGCATGCTCGGTGCCTTCTGGGTGGAAGTCGAATTTCCAGTCACCGGTGTGGCACACACGTCCGGCCGGTGTATCGATGACGATGCCGACCGCATCAGGAATGGAGTGGTTGATGTGGAAGAAGGAGACCGTGAGGTTTCCCAAGCGCAGTACGTCGCTCACTTTCGTGATCTTCACGTTGAGTTGGCGCGTGTGGAAGTCCTCTTGTCGGCGTTTGATGATGGCGGCCGACATCGGAAGCGCGTAGATCGGTGGGTTGCCGATGTTGGGAACGGTGTGAGGGATGGCGCCGATGTGGTCGTAGTGACCATGGGTAATGATGACACCGCGGATGTTTTTTTCCTTCCCCTTGAGGTAGCTCATGTTGGGGATGATGTAGTCTACGCCGGGCATGTCTTCCTCAGGGAATTGGAGGCCCATATCCACGAGGATGATGTCGTTCTTGTACTCAATGAGCGTGCAGTTGCGGCCGACTTCTTCGCAGCCTCCGAGGACCATGATGCGAAGTTTGTCGCCTGAGGGCGCGTGTATGACTTTCGTCTGCACATGCTCTCTAGGGTCAGGTCGAGGTCCTGGTCGATTTGATCGGAACACACGTCCTTTGAATTTGGGTTTGGCCCCGCGATGAGCTGCGGGTTTGCCTGGCGGACCGCCAGGTTTGCGTGGGGAATTTTGTTGAACCATAAGAAATAGGTGGATAGGTAGATAAGGTGGATAAGGTAGTTTAGTTGTGAAGGTACGAGGAGCAACGGAGGTGATCTTTTGGGAAGAGACGAGCGTAGGCTCATCTCTTTGGCAAAAAATCACGTTGGTGGGCGAGGGGAGACTCGAACTCCCAAGGGTTTCCCCATACGCTTCTGAGACGTACGCGTATACCAGTTCCGCCACTCGCCCAAATTGTCCAAAATTTCGATTTTGAACAATTTTGGATATCTATCTAAGGGCCTTTTTTGTTTTGATGTACCAGCCTGTTACGTCTGCGAACCGGTCCGAGGGGATGATGAGGCGTTCAATTCCTGGATGCTGCACCTTCTTGGGGAGGGCATAGCCGTAGGTCGACTGATAGAGATACACGGCTGGAAGATCTTTGGCAAGCAGTTGTTGGAATTCTTTGTATTTGTCCGCACGAGCTGTCTCGTCTGTCAGTGCGCGTGCATCTTCCAGAAGCGTATCGACTTCCGTATTGCTATACCCAGTGAGATTCAGTCCTGATCCTTTTGCTTGGGAGGAGTGCCAGAATGGATAGGGGTCAGGGTCAGCCTCGAGCATGATGGGCGCCAGGAGAAGTTCGAAGTTGCGAGGGGTAATGACGTCCGTGCCCATGAGATCAGATGAGACGAAGTTCAGCGTGAGTTCAATGCCGATGGCGCTCAGGTTGCTCTGGATTTTTTCTGCCACAAGGCGCATGTCTGTTGAGTCGGGGCTTGTCAGAGTGAAGTGCAGGGTTTTTCCTGGCTCTTCTTCTGATTGTAGGGAAGACTTGAGCAGACGTACTTCTGTTCCTTCGGAAGGCGTGTAGCCAGCCTCTGTGAGAAGCGTGTTTGCGGCTGTGGAATCGTAGGCATCTATAAGCGTTTCATCGTATCCGAGCATGTCTGGCAGAATAGGCGCGTGAATGACCTGAGCCGAATCTGCGTAGATGGTTGTCACGAGGGATGCTTTGTCGATGGCTTTTTGGATGGCTTGTCGAACAGTGAGATCTTTGAGAGGTTCACTCAGATTTTGGTTGAAGTAGAGGACCGTTTCCCGTGGCACGAGTGGTTCGAGAAGTTCAACATTTCTATTCGTGGCCACTTCTTCTCGCACGTCGAATCCGACGATGCTCGCCCCTTCGACGTTTTTGTTCGCCAGAGCCTCTGCAAGGGTTCGCGCATCCGGATAGAACTTGAACGTCAGGTTTTCAATATACGGTGCGTCCCCATAGTAGTCATCATTGCGCGTGAGGGTGTAGCTGCGAATCGATCCTTTTTTATCTTTTGCGAATTCGGCGAATTCGTAGGGACCTGATCCGATCGGTTGCAAGTTCAGAGCCGCCAGCGGAGCGTTTTGTGGAAGGATTTCTGCCCAGAGTCCAGCAGGAAGGATGCCAACCGTGAGATACTGGACAAACGGCGCATGCGCTTTCTCCAGGACAAACGAAACAGTTTTGTCATCCTCTTGCACGACGGTTACCTGATAGAACTGATCAGCAAGGGGACTTCGATAGCTAGAGTTTTGAATCGCATTGATCGTGAATACGACATCACGGGCACGCACTTCTTCTCCGTTGTGGAATTTCGCCGTATCCCGAATCTTAAGGGTGTAGACCGTGCCGTCTTCATTGATCGTCAGAGACTGCGCAAGGTCAGGAACAAATCCTTCTTCCGCGTCCCAACGCATGAGTCCGGAGTAGATAAGACTTGCAAGGTCCTGGTCGACGTCACTTTGAATGGCGTACAGGGGATTGATGAATTGAGGCTCTCCAACAAGTCCTTCCGTATACTCTCCACCGACCGCTGGGATATCAACACGGTGACCCGCGATGTAGGTCGCTCCAAAGATCAACGCGCTCGCCAGAATGAGACCCAGAGCCCCATGAATGGTGCGTCGCTCAGATTGGGTAAGTACGCGGGGCAGCTGCTTCCATTGTTTCCAGGAGGGGAGACTTTTGGTTTTGCGAACAGAAAGGACCTGGCGCATGGTCAGATCATGGGCTTTTGACCTTGAGTCTTTCCGTCGTTTAAACAATGTGCGTATATCAGGCACAAGTGGAGTGGTTGAGTCGTTGAGTGACTGAGTAGTTGAGGAAAACCTCAACGACTAAACGACTCAGTCACTCAGCCACTTACACCAAAGCGTTCACGAGGGCAACACCGAAAAAGAGAATAGAGAGCACGATGGTGAGCTGAAAGATTTTTTTCTCCGCTCCCCGTTTGGTTCGATAGACATTTCCTCCTCCGCCAAATGCGGCTCCCAGACCCGTGCCGCGCGCTTGCAACAAAATGGAGGCGACAAGCAGGATAGCGAGGATAATTTGCGAGGTATTGAGGATCGTTTCCACGTTCATACGGTTTTTACGTTCGCCCGAATGCTATCAGATAGCATCATTATGGTCAATTCCATGATATACTTTTTGCATTGCAAACGCTATGGAGGCAGAGGCAACTATTCATAGACGACGCGGGCTCATCGCCATCATTGCCACACTTGTTGTGCTGGTCTTGTTGGGGGTGTTTGTCGTTCGAGTCGTGTACTACGCCAACCTCATTCGTTCAGGAGAATTTGATCCTTCCTCTCTTTCGTTTACGACGGCCTATACGGTGAGTCGTGCGCTTGCGAGCGAACCAGTAGAAGATGGGGTATTCGACCTGGAAACCACAGATGATCCAAGCCTTGGATCAAGTTCTGCACAAGTCACCATTGTCGAGTTTGCCGATTTTGGATGCCCGTACTCACAAGAGTCGAGTTTCGTTGTTCGCGAGCTTGCGCTTCAATACCCAGAAGATGTCCGATTCATCTATCGCGATTTCCCGCTCGTTGATCTTCATCCCATTGCTCAGAAAGCAGCGGAAGCAGGGGAGTGTGCACAGGATCAGGGAAAATTTTGGGAATATCACGATAAGCTCTATCAAAATCAGAATGACCTCACAGAAGATCGGCTTGTTGAGTTTGCGGCTGAGCTAAATATGAATGTCTATCAGTTTGAATCCTGTGTGACTTCGGGGAGGTACGCCAATGAGGTCCTCGATGATTATCAGGCGGGAGTCGAAGCGGGGGTTCGTGGAACACCAACGTTTTTCATCAACGGCAACCGTGTCGCCGGGGCGATCCCGAAAGATATTCTCGATGCCGTTATTCAATCCGTGTTGAATCGTGAATAATATGGACCCAAGACAATGGCTCTTTTTGTTGGTTCTTTGTGTAAGCGTCAGTTTCGTCTTTGGTGTATCGTCCGCCACATACGCGCAAGAATCTTCATGTTCTTGCTACTGTGCGACACAACAAGGAGCGCTTCCATCACTAAACGCAACAACTGATTCGACGTGCCGCGATACCTGTGAATCCGCTGGAAATTCGGTTGCGACATGTGCCAGAGATGCTTCAGGACTTCCATCCCAGAATGTTTCTTGTTTTACCAAAAAACAATGCACAAACCAAGAGGGAATATTTGATTCCTATCAGCCGCCAGAGTGTATCCCCAACATGCACTACTGTTATCCCGATCCATCTAAGAGAATAGAAGTAACATTGTCGACTTCGATTGCTGGATTAACGGTTACAGGGGATTTAGGTGAGTACATTTCATATGCCTACAAATGGATGCTCGGAGCAGGTACGACGATTGCGATCGTATTCTTGATGGTTGCTGGGTTGCGTTGGACGTTGGGTGGGGCAAATGCAGAGCAGATCGGGAAGGCAAAAAAGACGGTTACAAACGCTGTCATCGGTCTTGTGCTCCTCATGCTAACATATATTATTTTATTAACTGTTAATCCACAGCTTCTTAAACTTCAGGTTCCAAGTTTTCCTATGATCCGTGCTGTTGCTTTGGTGTCTGAGGATGACACCTGTGAATATTTGTTAGGGAAATATCGTGGGAAACCATATCTTGTCACTTATGGCGCTCCATCGAATTCGCCTTTTGCCATAGGTCAGCCACAGCCACAAGGGGGGCATCCTTACACGCTCAAAGAAGATACTACATCGCAAGGTGGTTTATGTGGTTCGATTGTAGAGATCTCAAAAGATTGGGAAGGAAACGAGGTGTTAGCAGGAGAGACATGTCAGTTTACCTATTGCAGTAAGGAAGATGAAAAGTGCATGGGAACGGGTAAAACAGCTCAATGTGTGACTTGCAATCAAGTCGCGAGTTCCTCGTTGGTGAGCTCTCCTACTGGTGTTGTTCCTTCCGAATCTACTTGCGCTGAACTCGCACCCCAACATCGCTATTCAGGCAACGCAAATAATCTTATTGTCGCCAATTACTGTAATTACGTGGAAACAAAAACGGCAACTAGTGTTTTGAGCAGATGTGCAAGTATGTCAATCCAATGCCTATCGGTGAGTACATGTGAGAAGTATTCACTCACACAAATTACAGGATGGAGTACATTACTGTATGCTCAGCTTGATCCTTCGACAGACGTGTATGGGATGACGCTTCAGAAGTTGTGTACGGAGGATCCGTGTCTAGTTGGTGCGCGTTCTGGAACCACATGTGTCTTCACAGAGAATTCTGGTTGCGTTACAAGATAATACTCACCGGTATTTTCTTACCGTTTAAAAACACCGGGCGTGACTCTTGCCCGGTGTTTGTTTTTGTGATAGCCTAGCCAGCGCTTTGTAGTCATTGAGTTGTTGAGTGATTGAGTCGTTTAGTTACTCAATAACTTAGACACTCAAACACTCAATCACTTTCCCAAACTATGTCCAACAAGATTTCTGTACGTGGAGCTCGCGTACACAACCTGAAGAACCTGAACGTGGATATCCCGAAGAACCAGCTGGTCGTGATCACGGGTCTTTCCGGGTCTGGAAAATCTTCTCTTGCCTTTGACACTATTTACGCCGAGGGGCAGCGTCGCTACATGGAGTCGCTCTCCTCGTATGCTCGCCAGTTTCTTGAACTCCAGGACAAACCTGACGTGGACGAGATCCTCGGTCTTTCTCCTACCATCGCGATCGATCAAAAATCTTCGTCGCATAATCCACGTTCGACCGTGGGAACCGTGACGGAGATTTATGATTTTTTGCGCGTCTTATTTGCACGCGCTGGTCGCCCACATTGTCCGCAGTGTGGAGCCCCTGTTTCTGAACAGTCCGTTCCACAAATTGTTACACATGTTCAAAAGGCTCTCGGAAAGAGTCGGATCCTCTTGTTGGCTCCGGTCGTGCAGGCATTGAAGGGGGAACATAAACCCGCACTTCAGGCTGCGCTCAATGCCGGATTCACACGCGTACGTTTTGATGGTCTTACGATGGATACACAAGAAGCGCTCACCATGCGCAAGGATAAAAAGAAGGCCCATGACATTGATGTCGTTATTTTTGACTTCGCTTCTGACCAGACCTATTCCTCTGAGCAAATTACGACACAGGTGAAGAAGGCCCTTGAGTATGGCAACGGGTTTGTCACGCTCCTCAACGACGACAATGGCGATGAAGCGACGCTCTCCCAGAGTTACATGTGCACGAATTGCAACCTCAATCTCCCCAAACCAGAGCCGCGTTTGTTCTCATTCAACTCACCATTTGGGGCGTGCACAGAATGTACGGGCCTCGGGGAGAAGCTCGTACTTGAACCGGATCTCGTGATCCCAAATCGTCGACTGACGTTTGAGGAAGGGGCGGTGCGTCCTTGGACACGCATTGCGGGAAACCAGACAAGCTACATGGACATCTTGAAGCTCGTCGCCAAGAAACATCGAATTTCGATTGATACTCCCGTTGGAAAAATCGTGAAATCAAAATTAGATCTTCTCTTGAATGGAACCGGTGAAGATCAATATAGCTATAAGGGGGAAATGGTGACGTTCCCTGGTATTCTCGTTCAGCTTGAACAGAAATATCGCGAAACCGATTCTGAATATGTCCGTTCAGAACTTGAGGGGTACATGCGTCGGATGCTCTGTCCGAGTTGTCATGGAAAACGACTTCAACCGGCTGTGTTGGCGATTACGATCGCGGACAAATCGATTTCAGATGTGGTGAATATGCCGGTGGAGGATGTGAAGATATTTTTCGAACAGGTGGCGAAGGTGGATAAGGTGGCGAAGGTGGATAAGGGAGGTCAACGACTTACTTCCGACGAACAGCTTGTGATCGCGCGTGTGGCTAAGGAAGTTCGTGCACGTATTGATCAGCTCATGCAGGTTGGTCTTGGATACCTCACGCTCGATCGTGGGGCCATGACCCTTTCCGGGGGAGAGAGCCAGCGTGTGCGTTTGGCGACTCAGTTGGGAAGCCAGCTTTCAGGGGTCATCTACATTTTGGACGAGCCGTCGATTGGTCTGCATCCACGCGACAATGACCATTTGATCGAGACCATTCGTGCCCTCAAAGATTTTGGAAATTCCGTGATTGTCGTTGAGCACGACGAGGCTATGATCGAGGCGGCTGATTACGTGTTTGATGTGGGACCAGGAGCTGGCGAGTATGGCGGACAGATCGTCGCAGAAGGCACGCCAGCTCAAATCAAAAAGAACAAGGACTCGCTCACGGGTCAGTATCTCACCGGCAAAAAGGAGATTCCACTTCCAAAGAAGTATCGCAAAGGGAATGGAAAGAAGATAAGTATTCAAGGAGCGACAGCGTTTAACCTCAAGAACGTTGACGTGGACATCCCGCTTGGGAAACTCGTGTGCGTCACGGGGGTGTCTGGTTCGGGGAAGTCGACGCTCATTCTGGATATTCTCGGCAAGTCGCTCAGTCGAAAATTTTATCGCGCCAAGGTCTATCCAGGAGAGCATAAAGATATTAAAGGGATCGAGCATATCGACAAGGTGGTTGCGGTTGATCAGTCGCCGATCGGACGAACTCCACGATCAAACCCTGCGACCTATACAGGGGTCTTCACAGCGATCCGTGATTTGTTTACGGCTGTCCCGGAAGCGAAGATGCGCAAGTTTGATGCAGGGAAATTCAGTTTCAACGTGAAAGGTGGGGGGCGTTGTGAGGTCTGTGGAGGAGACGGCATGCGTCGGATTGAGATGCAGTTTTTGCCCGACGTGTATGTTGAGTGTTTAGAGTGTCGTGGGACACGCTACAACCACGAAGCGCTGGAAATCCACTTCAAACAGAAACACATTGCGGACGTTCTTAATATGACCGTTGAGGAAGCACGTCGGTTCTTCGCCGATCAGTCCGCGATTTTTGAGAAGCTCAATGTTCTGCATGAGGTGGGTCTTGGATACCTCCGTTTGGGGCAGAGCGCGACGACGCTTTCAGGAGGAGAAGCGCAGCGCGTGAAACTCGCGACGGAGCTTTCTCGTCGCGCAACCGGTCGCACGCTCTACATTCTGGATGAGCCAACCACAGGATTGCACTTTGAAGATATCAAGCGGTTGCTTGGTGTCCTGCACCAGCTTGTC
>Ga0208373_1005275_pt1 | contig 10936 bp, 11 predicted proteins | sample RifOxyC2_FD_184036 | JGI IMG/M metagenome (GOLD analysis project Ga0208373, IMG submission 184036) | Soil microbial communities from Rifle, Colorado - Rifle Oxygen_injection C2 (SPAdes) | ecosystem: Environmental > Terrestrial > Deep subsurface > Rock core/Sediment | place: Rifle, Colorado... | reverse complement strand
CATAGGGGCGGGACTGGGCGGAGGCTCTTCAAACGCGGCCTCAACACTGCTGGCGCTCGCGAAACTTTTCAAAGCCGGTAAAAAAAGCCCGAAATGGAAAAAGATATTGAATATCGCGGCCGGTCTCGGAGCGGATGTCCCGTTTTTTATGCGGGAGGAAACCTTTTGCATCGGAAAAGGGATAGGCGAAAAGCTTACTCCGCTCAGGCCGGGCGGCGCGCTCCCGCAGGTGGTGCTTGTGTACCCGGGAGCGCCGTCATATACTTCGGAAGTTTATAAAAGGCTTGCGCTTCCGGACAGAAAGACTGTCTTGACAAGCCGTTTATCCCTTCATAAACTAATTTTAGGGCTCAAGAACGGGAAACCGCTCCTGGGCTGGCGGCAGTTCCTCATGAACAGGCTGGAATCTGCCGTTTTGCCTTATAATGGTCCTGTTCGGAAGTTAAAAGAGGATCTGCTGAAAGCCGGTGCTCCGGTCGTGTTGATGTCCGGTTCCGGTTCTGCGGTTTTTTCCCTTGTCCCGGGCGTTTCTCGAGCTGAAGGATTATCCGTGAAAATACGCGGGAAGGGGAGAAAAGTGTTTACAGGCAGGTTCTTTCGGGGTTAAACAACGGGGGGGGTATGCAGATAACAGAGATACGCATTCATCTCAGAAATGAGGAGCGTCTGTTGGCATTTGCGACAGTGACTTTTGACAGCTGTTTTGTAGTGCGCAATATGAAAGTTGTAAAAGGAAACAGCCGTCCGATAATATGTATGCCGTCGCGCAAAATGCCGGACGGAACATACAAAGACATGGTTCATCCGATAACCAACGAATTCAGGCGTTATGTGGAAGAAAAGGTTATAAGGGCTTATAACGAAGAGCTGGAAAAGGCAAAGATTTCATTGTCATCCTCCGTTTTCGGATCGAAATGAAGTGCCGCTGTGAAAGTTTTTTGGGAAAGCGGCCATGTCCGGGACTAGTGCTCCGGCCGGACCACTAGTTAGGGAAAGGTAAAGTCCGACGCCGGTCTTAGATTTATTCCAGTCGCAGTATTGTTTGATTCCCGGATGGTGTAATGGTAACACAGCGCCCTTTGGAGGCGTTATTCATGGTTCGAATCCATGTCCGGGAGCCAATTAGAACAGCCGTAGCCTGAAGCGAGGATATTGAAAGGTTTTTTGTAGGTAGAATCTAGCTTTTTTTCTTTCAGAGTGCAGTTCGAAAGTAACGTATTTAACAATGCCCTCTTTTCGTAGGGGTTTCGAACTTCAAAAAGACTTTCCGCCCTGTTAGACAATTCCAAAATCCTGAAACCCGTCTCCAAATAGCTTTTATCCGCACGCTGATGCCTCTTAATTGAATCTGAAATAGTTGCCTGCCTACTTATCCATTCCGAGGACATTCTCCGCCAATAGTCCTCAGTTATAACGCCTTTAAGTTTATCCTGATAAGCCTTGTCAGTCCAATCCTGCAATCGTGTCATTTCCTTTGTCAGACTACTCAAAGCGTTATCATGAAAAACTTTTTCATTTTCATTGCTTGCGGTTAACACGTTCTTAAACCAGGCAAGCCTGTCATCGGATATAGTGGCCCTTTTAACGATGCGGGTAAACTCTTGCTGTAAATTATCCTCATTGATATAGCTTTCATAGCATCTGCCTTTAAATCCTGTGCAGTGATAATAAACATATTTACCTTTTTTAAGTTCAGCCGTAATCTGACAGCCGCATTTTGAACAGGTCATAAGACCGCTAAAAAGAAAATCATGTTTTCGGTATTTTGGACGATTAAAACTTTCAAATTGTGCCTGTGCCCGGTCAAATAATTCTTTGCTGATTATAGGCTCATGAATGCCTTTGTAAAGTTCACCGCGCCAGCGAAAGTGTCCGTAATAGATCGGATTTTTCAGTATAAAAGCCACCTGGCTTTTACTTAAGTTTTTACCTGTGCGGGAATAAAGACCTTCTGCGCGTAATTGCTTCGCTACTGCTTCAAGTGATTGCCCGCTCTGTGCATATAATTCAAATAATCTGCGGATAAGCGGCGCACGATCCCGGTCTACTTCAATAAGCTTGGTCAATTTGTTGTTTAGATATCCGGTAGGAGCCTGTTGCGGATATTCACCCTGTTGTGCTTTTTCAAGTAACCCCTTTGCGGATTCTTCCCTCAGGTTATCAATATAGTTTTTTGACATCACGAGTTTAAAATCATGGCAGAGTTTCTGATGCGATTTTGAATCCTTATTCAAAATTTCGCCTTCTTTGGCAAAAATTATCGTTAAATCATACTGATCTGTCCCTAAGGCAACCCTGTCATCAAAATTGCGGTACAAACGATCTGTTTTCTCGCAAAGGATAGTTCTGACCTGTTTCTGGCGGTGGAGGAATGAAACCATTTCATTAAATACAGGCCGCCCGGAAGATTTTGCACTTTCCACTTCTTCAAATTCCCTGACTATTTCAATGTCATGGGTAGAAGCATACTGTCGAAGGAATTTATGCTGTGATTCTATGGAATAGCCTTCTTCGGCTTGTTCCTGGCTTGATACGCGGACATAAGTTATTGCTTGCATCATAATTAAATCCCTATTGCCAGCTTAAATTCCACAAAGTTAATTGCTCGGTGTCAAAACCCCCACTAGAACGGCTTTCGAACAATTTCTCTGGTTCCGGCAATTTCTTATACTCATTTTTCTTCTTAGCGAGTAATTTTTCTAATTCTTCCGGAGCCAGCTTATATACATCCAAATCGATATGTTTAAAAGCCGTATTAAAAAAAGCCGAGCCATCTGTCAGATTAAATCCTTCCCCTTTCCATTTCCACTTGATCTTATACTGTCTTAAAGAACTTTTATACCATCGTCTTAAAATACGAGTTTTAGCGGACATTTCCTTAAAATTGCCATAAAAGCCCTGTATTTTGAATTTTAAAATATCGCGGGTACATCCCCACCACCGCCCAACATTCTCAAATCTTGCCGGAACTTTCTTTTGTATCAGCTTTTTAAAATAGCCGGTCATGTAAGTGAATAAATGTTTTTCATCTCTCACAATATCGCACCTGGTCCCGGCTTTTAAATGCCGGTCATCTTTAGAGCCGACTATTTCAAACCATCTCCGGGAAACAATATCTTTATCAATCTGTTCAGAAGTCAGAAAATGAAAATGAGGAGCCCCTCTTGTCTGAAATTCAAGAATCCAGAAGTATTTAATATTTAGTCTCCGCAGAAATTGACACCAGACATTTATATGTTCTTTTACGGTCTTTCCGTCACCTGGGAACTCTCCGGGGTATGTAAGCGTAATCATAGCTTTCCATAGAGCGGCAGAGTTACGAAGAAAAAATTTCAGTCTTTTGGCAGAGTTGACTGTAAAAGCCCGGATTACGCTTCTTTTCTTTTCACTATGCGCCGGACCCCAATAGCTTCTTATCGGACATAAGCCTTTAAACGATACCCGCGTATCTTTTGCATATTCACGGATTATCATAGCGCAGTTATCGGTTCTATCTTTGTAAGTAATATGGGTCATAAAACCCCCAAAGCGTTGAGATATGACATAAATAACAAGCCCATTAATAAGGGCCTGCGGCAGGCCGCTCGCCGCTCACCAAAGGTGATGCGGCGCGCTCCTGCCCGCCTTCGGCCCCTTTGGAATCTTCTTCCTGAGCCCATTTATCTAAAAGACGGAAATACGCCGTTACATTGGCAATTATTTCTTCGGCATCCTGAGCAGTAAGGGTTTCTTTGTAATCCTTCTGCCATTCAGCGATAGTGTCCTGTAGAAGCTGTTCCCGCTTAGTCATGGGGATAGTCTAAGGCCGGACAATAAAAAAGGGAGGGAAGGGTTTGAGTCCCTTAACCCTCCCGTTTACGGGGAGAATATGTCGTTAATTATTTACTGTTTTATCAGAGGCAGGATGATCTTTTCAAGCCATCGCACATTAATATTTTTATTAAATGAGGCTTTTTTTATATGACTGGCGCAGGACGATTCCCCTATGCCAAAATCTTGTGCTGTTATTGTCCTGGAAATATCTGAACAGCTTAAGTCTGTATGAACTAAGTCTAAAATATTTATAAACCTTGTTTCAGGAATAGCTTCTTTATTTCCGCATTTAATCTTATACCGCCGATATGCTTCACAGCTATTATTCGAAGACTTCCATTCTGAAACCTTTTGAACCTGTTTCAGATTCGCTTTATACGCGCTCAAAACCTCGTCAGACGAAGCTTTCGCCCGGTCGGTGGGGATTGCTCCATATTGAGTCCATTCTTTCTTATACAGAGCAATAAACGTCTTGTTTCGCATCCCCTTTGCCCGATAGAGTTCACTTTGCATAAAAAATTCTAAAGCGGATTCTGAAGAGACATGACCGAAAGACTTTCTAAACTCGCTTTCATATTGCACATAATCAGGCATAGTCTTTATGATTTCTTCCTGGCCATGTTTAAAGCGCTCCATGACCTCAAGGTCTTTTGAATTAAGAAGCTTTTCTATCGCAGTTATTTCTTTTGCCGGTATTTTCGCCAATTTACAGGTATTCTTTAAAATACTTTTTGTTGTATCCCACATTTTTTCCATTTCCGGGGAAAGTGGTTCCGGGTTAACAGATTCAGGCTCTGGAAATTCTTCTGAAAATAATTTTTTAACTATTTTTCTGTATGTGTTTACTCCGTGAGTCTGTTTTGCCTCTGACAATAGCAGGCGAAGATTATCCCGGTCAAAATCTATAAGATGCATACAGCCACAAGGAATCTTCCAAGGACAGACGAGAGCAAGCACTTTCGGCTTACTCCGGCCTATTCTGAGGCAATAAAATAAGGCATTAACCGCTGAGAGATACCAGGATAGTCTATCTATGGACCGCTCTTCGATCTCTTTATTCTTGGCTGTGAGGATTTCAGCAAAAAGACAGGAAAGAATATGCTGAAAAGAAACAGTATTAAGGAGTGTCTGAATAAGAAATCCGGTAAGGTCTTTATGAAATTCTTTGGGTAGCAGGCTTTCCTGTACGATTAAAAGTTTCTTATTAAGCTGATCTCTGAATTTATCCGCCCGGCACTTCGCCCAGGTCCGTGTTTCAAAAGCATCTATGCTATCCCAATTCATGAGAGTATTATAGCTAGTCGGTGACGATAAATAAAAAGCTTCTTTTACCTGGGAATAAAAAGCGCAGATTATCCGAGACAATCAAGAGGCCGATTGACTCAGACAATCTGCCGCCAAAAACAGGGTGGACATTCCAGTAATGCAATGAGGCATTACTCGAATATCCACCTTTCCCAATAAAATAACCGCAATATCAAAGCCCGTAATATTGGCAACTCCACAGCCCGCCAGAATATCCTTCGGATTTCGGCAGGGGGTGAGAGTGCCAAGAAGAACAGTGCAGATTATTCAGGACAATCAAAAGACCGATTGACCTGTATAATCCGCTGTAAAATAATGAAGCGGATATTCCGGTAATGCAAAATCGCATAACCGGGATATTCACCTGCCTTCATACACAACAATGTTTTATTTTGTATGCTTTTGCATAAATTATAGGAGGAGATATGGCAACAGGACGAGGCAATCAATTAACTAAACAACTTGGAGAATATTTAGTTGCCTGTGAATTGGCCCGACGAGGATTGCTTGTCGCGACCTTTTCTGGCAATATTCCTGACTTGGATTGAATAGCGACAAATTCTAAGGGCGTATCGATTCCCATCCAAGTCAAAACCATTACAAAGGGTCAATGGCAATTTTCAATCAATAAGTTTGTGAAGGTTCAATTTAAGGCGAAAAGGCAAATCTTAGGAACAGTGATTAAATCGCAAATGCCGCATTTAATGTGCGTACTCGTTTTAGCAGTTGAATATGGCAAAGATCAGTTTTATATTTTGGAATTCGAACAACTCCAACGAGTCGTCGTCTCGGAATATCGGGCATACCTCGCCAGAAAAGGTGGCATCAGGCCTAAAAAATTCGACTCACTTCACTGTCAAGCCCGCCCATGCGACTTGGAACAGTACCGAGACAAATGGAACAACATCACTACCAAGCTTTAACACGCGCCTGAGTCCTATTTGAATTTCATCTCAGTACTTGCTTTTGCTTTCTGTTTTTCTATCCCGCTCTTTATATTTTCAATACTTAGTAATTTATTCAATTCCTCAACTTCAGCCTTGTCAAAATATATTTCATCAATCTTGTTAGTTATGTAATAATTCTCAGTTGCATGAGCCTCCGAGAAATTAATTAAAAGCTGATGTCGTTTTGTATTTTGAGAGAAAAATTTGATAATAATATTAGCCTCGCCATGATACCACTTGTCGGAATTATTTGATTTCCAAGCTGTTGGCGTCCGAATTTGGCCTACTTCTTTTTCCAGTGTGACATTTTCCTTTATGGCTAAAGCCTCCCACTCAAAGTACTTGCTAATATTTTTAATTAATTCCAATCTGCTTTCGTTAGTAAACGTAATACCGTTACGATAAATAAAATCATTTGAATATATTTCCACAGTATTTTTTTGAGAATCGCAATAAAAGTCTAGTTTTTGGTCATTAAAAATTTTCCAAACATTATTATATTTTTTGGCAGTCATTTTTCCATAAATAAATCCGGGCAAATCGCCCCATCTATTTTCGGGTCTTATAAAATTACCCATTGTTGCACAGCCAAAGAAAAACAGGATAAGCAAAAAAACAGTATATTTTTTCATAAATTCGCCTCATTACTAGATTGATTCATTATCGTATTTTAAAAGGTACTGCGGCAAGGCAGTCTTGCAACACAGGCAGTCTAGGTGTTTTGAGGCATAATAAGGTCGAATTACTCTGATAATGCATAATCTGGCATTAAAACCTGCTCATTTGCCGTAATTTCCCTTAAAAAGTTGCGGAAATCGTTCAAGTGGGGGAGGTTTCTTAGACACAATTGCGCAGATTCATCTTTTTCTCGTCGAGAAAAGGTGTTTTTAAAAGGTTCGAACCTGAAGCTGTTTTTTGGCACCCTTTCTTGGAATTCGAACCAATTCAGCAAAACATCTCAACCTGAGTAAATAGGATAGTATCTGGGGGGAAGGTTAGGGGGAATTGTTCTTAAAAGCGGTCCTGGAGTCATTTCGCCTTAATTCTGTTGATTTTTCCATAGGGAGCTCTATTACTCGGCTCAATGCCAAGCAAGTGTTGATATTTTCTTTTCGATTCAGTCAACAGGGAGAATAAAATGAGCGAAGGATTTGAACCTAAACCAAAAAAATTTGGAGATATTATTGGTGTATATGAAAAACGTCCTGTCGAGGTGCCTCAATTCCAACGAGGTTATAGCTGGCTTTCTGGCCATGTTTCCACGTTATGGGATGATGTAGTCGCCTTTCATATAAGATCAACAAAAAAAACAGCAGAATATTTTTTGGGACCTATTGTCATTCAAGAAGAGGATGACAGAATTATTCTTCTTGATGGTCAGCAGCGATTGGCAACGATCACTATGCTTTTTTCGGTCCTTAGAGATTTTGCATATGCGATAGCAGGCGAGGAAGGGAAATTGTTAGGGCGGGATATTCAGAGGGAATTAATTGAGAAAAAAACAAAAGGATACTCATTGCGGCTGAATGAAACAGATGCTGATTTCTTTCAAGACGTAGTTCAGAAATATCCATCTGTAGAAAAGAAGGCACGCCTGCGATCTCAACAATTGATATTAGGCGCAAAGGCGATTCTTAGTGCATCGGTTGAAGAAAAGCTGCAAGGAAAAACAGCTGATGAACAAATAGCTTTAATCCGAGAGTTGAAAGAAACCATAGAAAGCTCCGTCGCGATGGTTGCTATCTCGGTTAAATCAGAAGATGATGCATATATGATTTTCGAGACATTGAACGATCGGGGATTGAAACTTTCAACCCCAGATCTTTTGTTAAATTTTCTTATGAGTAAAGCTGGCAATGATGCAGAGCGTAAGGAAATTAGAAATAAGTGGAACGGAATGCTTAGTAAGATGGGTGGAAAAAATATGGACTATTTTTTCCGCCATATGTGGCTATCGAATTATGGAGATGTTAAAGCTCATGGATTGTTTCGTGAAATACGAACACATCTTGAATCCAAAAAGTTGAAAAGCATAACCTTTGTCGATATGTGTGATAGGGAATGTGATTCTTATGTTGCAATTCTAGAGCAGGATAAGTCGATTTTAGGGTCGGCGTACCCTTACGTGGTTGCCCTTGCTAGAGACCTACAAACGACTTCCAGCTACCCATTGTTATTGTCTGGAATTTGTTGTTTGGAAATAAACCAGTTTGAAGCATTGACTAGAATGATAACCGGTTTAGTTATACGCTATGCATACTTGGCAAATTTAAATCCAGGAAAGCTTGAAAATGAGTTCTACGCACTTGCGCGAATGCTACGTGCAATGAAAGAGAGGAAAGAAAGTGGGGACAGGTGCCTCCGCTATGCTAAGGAAACCCTTGCAAAACTTAACCCTGATGATGCACAAGTAATAGCAGGGGCTAAAAAACTGTATCTTACAAAAAGAGAGGCGCGATATATTATCGAGTCACTTGCAAATAGTCTTCAGTCAAAAACCCGAGAAGTCGGAGTTGATAAAGCCAACTTGGAGCACATTTTTCCGCTGAATCCTTACGATACTGATTGGAAAAACTTGGATGAATTGCGGCCATATGTTTGGCATATCGGCAATCTAACCATGCTCGGAATTAAATTGAATCGAAAAGCCGCCAATAGGCCATTCGCGGAAAAGGTCAAGGATTATTATGAAAAGCCGGAAATTACTATGACACAATCGATAGCAACCGGATATAAAGACTGGGATGAGCAGGCTATTCTCGATAGGGCGGAATCCCTCGGTTCTGCTATCGCAAAGAATTGGCCTGGCCCGAAGTAAAGAGTCGACTTGCTTTTTATGCCAATAATTTTTTTCGATAAATATTATTGATTTTTGCGCACTATGAAAATCCCCAAACATGTTTTTCGTGTACCGACGAAACCTAGCGTCACTGGTCGTTCCAGCAGTATAACCAATTCATTCATCGCGGCAGTTATGCCTCACATCGCCCCGAATGAAAAAGAAGTACACAAGGTGCTGGAATTGCTCGGAATGAATGAGAAGAATATTCGTTGTGCCTATTGTGGAGGCAAACATACCGAATGGGACCATCTTAAACCATTTGTTGAGGACCGCAAACCAACTGGTTATTACACAAGCATTAGGAATCTGGTTCCAGCCTGCGGGAAGTGTAATCAATCTAAAGGCAACGAAAACTGGCGAGAATGGATGGAAAATAAATTTTTATTAGCAGAAGGCTTTGCGGAACGATTCCATTGTTTGGAAAAATATGAGGAATGGGCACAAATGGTCCCCATTCCAGTAGAGAAAATATTAGGAACCAAGGTCTGGAATGACTATTTTGAACGGTGTAATCAAATTGTTACCGAAATGAAAACCGCGCAAGATGAAGCCAAACGATTAGCTGCCATCATCCATCAATATCTTGAAAAGCAAAATGCCAGTGGTTAAGATTTGCGGTGGATTTTATCGTGGCAAACGGTGCAAAGAGTAGCAAGGTTTTCCTCGATATTGGCCCCACCCTTAACATGTGCATGTTTGTGGTGAATTTCTAAATGCCGGGGGTCCGAGGGATTCCATTCTTTATGCGACCAGCCGCAATCGCTACATTTGTATTTATCCTTGCGCAACACATTCCCACGAATATCATCTGGAATTGTTCGGTCGTGTTCCGGGCTTTGGCGCAATGACTCCAACAGATAAACACCTATCGGCAAATCCGGCCTGCCTGTTTGCCTTGTCACTATGGGCCACCCGAATTCGGTTCGGAGCTCTCTGACTCTGCGGGCCCATTCGGTTCGGTCTTTGGCGACATAGCGCAATTCTTCACCGGTTATTGTCTTCCCGACATTGTGCTGTAAAAAACTTAAAATTTTATCACGAACTCCATCGGTGGATTTTCTTATTTCATTAGCCACGTTCCAACGGAAAGACGCTTCCTGATCTTGGGTTGAGGATAAAAGTATATAATCGTTCGGCCCCATCCGCTCAACATCCTTTGCCGTTAGAGGAAGCTCCCCTTCTTTGTTCATATCTCCAGCGGTTACGCCATTGATGATTGGCCAGCCGAATTGCACGCGGAGTTCTCTTATTCTACGTGCATATTCCTGTATGCCGGAAACGACCAATAGCTCATCGCCGTTTATGACGGTCATGGGATATTTTTTGAAATAGAAAAGAATCCTATCTCTGGCGCCGGCTGTAGACTGCTCAGGGAGTATAGCCTTGCCGATTTCGCGCAGTTTATGAAAAACAGGAATCAGGGATAAAACTTTTACTCTAAAATTTGTGGTTGTCGATTCTTTTTCAAAATCAGTCAGCAATTTTTTAAGCTCGGCCGATTTTTGTAGGAGGTTGTAGGATGATTTTTTCAAGTTGCCGCCTTTAAAAATTTCTTTAATTTAATTTGAACCTTTAAGGAGTTTTTTAATTCACATTGCCAGATTGTAAGAGATTTCCAGCCTAAGGTTTTAAGCGTTTTAATGTCTTTAGTATCCCGTAGTTTATTTTTTTTAATCTTATTTTTCCAGAAGTCGGCGTTTGTCTCAGGTAATTTTGCCCGGCGGCAGTTCTTATGTCCATGCCAGAAGCAACCGTGCACGAATATCACTTTTTTAAAACGGGTTAATATCAGATCAGGGGTCCCGGGCAGTTTACGGTTTCCCAAGCGGAATCTAAACCCCAGTTTATGCACCAACGATCTTATTTTAAGTTCAGGTTTTGTGTCGCGCCCCTTAACGCGCGACATAATCCAACTTCGTTTTTTCTTTAAGAAGACATCCATTATATGTAGTTTCACCTGTCGAAAGCATTGTGTAAACACAATCTGCAATCCGAGCTGCAAAAACCGGCGGGACGGCATTGCCTATTT
>Ga0208373_1005271_pt1 | contig 10939 bp, 9 predicted proteins | sample RifOxyC2_FD_184036 | JGI IMG/M metagenome (GOLD analysis project Ga0208373, IMG submission 184036) | Soil microbial communities from Rifle, Colorado - Rifle Oxygen_injection C2 (SPAdes) | ecosystem: Environmental > Terrestrial > Deep subsurface > Rock core/Sediment | place: Rifle, Colorado... | reverse complement strand
ACGTTCTGTTTCTGTTAAATGTTTATATGTTTTTTTCATACCTGCCTATTATAGCAGGTTTTCAATAAGGTGTTGCACTAACACTTTGAACTTGTTCATTTCTATTTTGGCTTGACACAAATTAAAATACTATTTGACAAAAAAAACAATTTGTTATATTATATTTAAAGTTTTTAAATATTAAGTGAGGTAATTTATGAAAGAACCAATTGATGTAACTATTGTCGGCGGCGGAATGATTACAAACGACCTGCTTCTCCCCTGTATTTACCATCTGCAAAGAATGAAAATAGTCAGAAAAATTAATGTTTGCGCACTTAACAACCCGCCTTTAAAAGTCCTTCACGAAAATCCGGATTTCAAAAAAGCATTTCCCGGACAAAGTTTTAATCCCTATCCATCATTATCAGAACCTGCAGAAAAAAGTTTTCCAGACCTCTATAAAAAAGTTTTGGCAAGTATGGAACCACACCAAGCAGTAATAGTTGCGATACCGGACCATCAGCATTATTCCACAGTGATTGAAGCTTTAGAAAATAACCAGCATGTGCTTTGTGCAAAACCTTTGGTCCTAAAATATGAACACACTCTCGAAATTGAACAACTTGCGTTTGAAAAAGGATTATTTGTAGGTGTCGAATACCATAAACGCTTTGACCGCAGGGCATTGCTTGCTAAACGTCATTATTCACTGGGACATTTTGGTAAATTTGTTATGGGTGAAGCAAAGATGATTGAACCATATTACTATAGATATTCAAATTTCCAGAACTGGTTTACAACCGACAAAACCGACCCGTTTGTCTATGTAGGATGTCATTATGTCGACCTTGTTTACTTTATTACAGGACTAAAACCTGTTGAAATTTCTGTTTCAGGCGTTAAGGGTAAATTTCCAAACGGTAACGAAGGATTTCTATGGGCTAACGGCCGTGTTGTGTATGAAAACGGTGCAATTCTTTCAGTTATTGACGGTCTTGGTTACCCGGACGACGGTGCCGGCAGTAACGAACAGTGCTTAAAAATGTTTTGTGAAGGCAAAGGAAAAACGGGATTAATTGACCATGATGATCAATTCAGGGGCGTTATACATAGCTATATAAAAGAAGGTATTGGTTGTGCAGGTTCATTTTACAATTACATAAATCCTGATTTCTTTAGATTGGCCCCATGGGAAGGCAAAGGTTATAAACCGGTAGGTTATGGTTATGAATCTGTAGCGGCTTCTATTAACACAATTTATAATATTGCAAATGAAACAGCCGGACTTTCAAAAGACAAATCGCTTATTAAAAGACGAAAGATGATCAAAGATATAGATGAGAAAGCCTTAATAGCAACACCAAACAATAGTTATATAAATGAATTGGTAACCGAAGCAGCGAGAATGTCTATTCTTAATGACGGGGCTATGGTAAAGATACTTTACGGCAAAAACCCGCATATAGAAATGCGGAAATAAGTAATGAGTAACGGGTAACGAGTAACGAGTAATTGGGTTTTCTGATTTAAGTCTTTTTAACTCGAAAACTCTATAACCCGATAACTCTAAAACATTTTTTAATTGATTCTTAGGAGGAATTATGGCAGAGTATGATTTAACACCGGTCAGTGTACCAAAAGTAAAAACCAAATATCGCACAATTAAAACAAAGATTCCTGTTCCGGAGTCATTACCGATTTTTGAAGAATTAAAACGTTCCGAACCGCGATCAATGATGGGACAGCCGCCTGTAATCTGGCATAAAGCGGAAGATTTTATTGTAAGCGATAGATGGGGTAACCGCTGGATTGACTGGTCTTCGGGTGTATTAATTACTAATGCAGGGCATGGAAGGCAGGAAATAAAAAAAGCACTTATAGAAGCTATAGAATCCGGCCTCCTTGCAACATATGTTTTTGTACACGAGAAAAGAGCAATCTTATCAAAAATGTTACGAGAACTTTCCCCAGACCCGGATAACTACAGGGTATTTTTACTAAGTACCGGCAGTGAAGCAACCGAAAACTGTATTAAACTTGCAAAAACTTATGGGTTGGAAAAACACGGACCGCATAAAAAATATATGGTTTCATTTCAAAATGCCTTCCATGGCCGAACGCTCGGAGCACAGCTGGCAGGCGGAAATGAAAGACAAAAGAAATGGATGGTTGACCGTGATGTAACATTCGTCCAGGTACCGTTTCCAGATGGATATAAAAATGAAAATACTTCCTTTGACCTTTTTTTAAAAACATTAAAAGAAAAAAATGTGGATCCTAAAAACATAGCCGGCGTAATTACCGAATCTTATCAGGGCGTCGGTCCTGATTTCTTCCCGGTTGAATATGCGAAAAAAATGGAAGCATTCTGCCGAGAACATGATATTGTTATGTGTTTTGATGAAGTTCAGGCAGGGTTCGGCAGAACAGGTAAAATGTTTACGTTCCAGCATTACGGTGTAAAACCTGACTTAATTGCATGCGGAAAAGGTATCTCGTCATCACTTCCTATTTCTGCTGTAATCGGACGAAATGATATTATGGATATGTATGCACCGGGCTCCATGACTTCCACACATTCGGCATCACCGTTACCTGTAGTTGCTGCTATTGCGAATCTTAAAATTATTGAAAAAGAAAAATTGCCCGAACGCGCTGCCGAATTGGGTAAAATTTTAATTCCTGAGATAACAAGAATCCAGAAAAAATATCCTAAAGTTTTGGGATGTACTCAGGGTATGGGTTTGGTTGCCGGTATTCAGGTAGTAAAACCGGGGACAAAAGAACCCGATAGCAACACTGCTACAAAGATTAATGTTGCTTGCCTTCAAAAAGGATTATTGATGTTTGCGCCAGTTGGTATTGCCGGTGAGTGTTTGAAAATCGCACCGCCTTTAACAATTACCGAAGAAGCATTAAAAGAATCTATAAAAGTTTTCGAAGAAGCAGTTGATGAAATTTTAGGTAAATAATTATATTTTGTAGTTGCCAAGCATGCTTGGCTGAAGCTAGCTGTCATACTGAATCAAAGTGCCCGCCCTACGAGAATGAGCGAGGTCTCGCCCCTTTGGGGCGGAAAGCATCGCGGTTTTAAAGACACGATTCCCTGCCTCCGCCAGTTGGCGGAAGGCAGGTTCACCATGCTACGGCCCAGAATACCTTTATAACAGTAGAACATCAGAACAATATTTTATTATAGGTTACCTACGAATTAAATAGCTTTTTCTCCTTCCTCTGATGTACGGATACTTACCACTTTTTCAATCGAATTATAGACAATTATTTTACCGTCACCCTGTCTACCGGTATGAGCGGTCTTTTTTATCACTTCAATAATTTCATCTGTATCCTTGTTTCTGCAAATTATTTCTATTTTTACTTTTGGGGTAAATTCAACTACATAATCGCCGGAATGATGTGGATATGATTCATCCTTTTCTTTTCCGAAACCTTTGACTTCAGATACAGTCATTCCATGAATATGTATCTCGTGTAAACCGTCTATAACTTTTTGTAACATAAATGGTTGAATGTACGATTCAATTTTTTTCATTTTGATTTTCTCCTTTTGTTAAAATTCGACTTCTTCACTTTCAAACCAGCCATATAGCGCGGGAAGTACAATCATAGTGAGACAGAAAGAAGAAACAAGTCCTCCCAATACTACCGCTGCAAGAGGTTTTTGTATTTCCGCTCCCGGTCCGCTTGCAAGCAGTACCGGTATCAGCCCTAATGTTGCAGTCAAACTGGTCAGAAGCAATGGACGCAATCTTACATCACATCCTTTAATAATAGCTTCCTTTAGTTCCATGCCTTCACGTCTTAACTGGATAAAGAAAGCGACAAGAACTGTTCCATTTGCCACAGCAATTCCAAAAAGGGTAATAAAACCAACGACGGCAGAAACACTCAATGTTATATTGAATATAAAAACAGTTAGTATGCCTCCTACCCAAGAAAAAGGAAGATTTAAGATTACTAGTATTGCAGGCTTAATTGCACCGAAGGTGGAAAACAACAAAATAAATATCAGCAATATCACCAGGGGCACAACCAAAGCGAGAGTTTTCATCGCTCTTTGCTGGTTCTCAAACTGTCCTCCCCAATCTATGAAATATCCGGATGGAAGAGTTTTCTCTACTTTATTGAGTTTTTCTTTCGCTTCGGCAATAAAACTACCCATATCTCTGCCTCTTACATTGCACTCAACAACAACGCGTCTCATACCATTTTCGCGGCTTATCTGATTTGGCGCTTCTACCAGATTAAATTTTGCGAGCTGCCCTAACGGTATTCTCTGTCCAGTAGGATTGGTTATAAGGAGATTTTTTATTGCTTTCTCATTATTCCGCCTGTTTTCCGGAAAACGAACACTTAAATTAAAACTACGATCTTCTTCAAATATTGTACTTACTGTTTTACCTCCAATCGCAGTTTCAATTACTTCATTGACGTCGCTAGCATTTATTCCATAGCGGGCTATAGCTGTCCTGTCTATATCTATATCCATCTGGAGAAATCCGGATACCTGTTCTACTTTCAAATCGACATTTCCCTTAACGCTTTCAATAATATGTTCGATCTCTTCTGCTTTTTCACTAAGAAGATTTAAATCATATCCAAAAATTTTAATAGCAACCTCTGACCTAATGCCTGAAATAAGCTCGTTTACCCGCAACGCTATCGGTTGTGAAAAATTGAGTTTTATACCAGGAATTTTGCTCAGCTTTTCCTGCATTTTGCCGATAAGCTCACTTTTGGACTTTGCTTTCCAAAATTCCTTTGGCTTGAGAATTATAAAAACATCATTCTGCTCGGGACCCATTGGATCTTCTGAAATCTCCGCTCTGCCGGTTTTCGTAACTACGGTACTTACTTCAGGAAATTCAAGTATTTGCTTTTCAACAATTGTTCCAATTCTCGTTGATTCATCCAACGAAACAGTAGGTATTTTTACTATGTTCAATGCGATAGATCCTTCATCAAGATAGGGAAGAAATTCCGTGCCAACAAACTTGAAAAGATATACTGAAATCACAAATACGGCAATTGTGATACCAGCAGTCGATTTTTTGTATGTGATTGCTTTATTCAAAACAGGAAGATAAAATTTCTTTATCCAACGGATCACAACGCTTTCTTTTTCCTTCTCACTGCCTTTAATAAAATATGAACCTATTATCGGGATAATAGAAAGAGACACAAGCAAAGAACCTGCCATGGCAAATATCAAGGTAAAAGCCATCGGTTTGAACATTTTACCTTCCACCGCTTGAAGAACAAAAAGTGGAACCTTGGTGATTATTGTAATAAGTATTGCAAAGAAAACAGGCCGCGCAACTTCTATAACGGCATTTAGGCATATACCTGTCTTTTCTTTTAAAATATTTCCTTTCTTTTCAGAAAGATGTCTGAACATATTTTCTGCGACCACAATACTCGCATCTACTATCATTCCCATTGCAATGACAAGCCCTCCCAATGACATCAGGTTAGCAGAAAACCCAAACAATTTCATCATAATAAAAGTAATTAAAGCAGATAACGGCAGTGAAAAACAAACAACGGCTGCAGTGCGAAAATCGCCTAGAAACAAGAAAAGCACGAGCATGACTAGTATGACACCTTCAATAAGAGCCTTTGTCACGGTATTGATACAGGCTTTAATTAATTCAGTTCTATCATAAAAAGGATTTATTTTTATTCCTTGAGGCAAGCGTTCCTGAATCTTTATTATTTCCTTTTTCACCAAATCCACAACATTCTTTGAATTACCGTCTTTTAACATTATGACCATACCGCATACTGTCTCACCTTTTCCATCGCGTGTCACAGCTCCCCAACGGATTTCATGGCCGATGCCTATACTTCCTATATCCTTAACATAAACAGGAGTGCCATTATTAGTATTAACTACTATTTTCTCTATATCAGAAATTGATTTTATCAGGCAATTCCCACGGACAACTATCTGTTCCTGTCCTTTAATAATATAATTTGCCGGCGCTGTTGAGTTGTTCCTGCTGAGAGCTTCTGTTACCGATTGTAATGTTACGTTATATTTAGATAGTTTGTCAGGATCTACTATTACTTCATATCTCTTTGCAAACCCGCCGAATGAATTGACCTCGGTAACACTTGGTATTGAACGTAATAACGGACCTACTACCCAATCCTGTACTGTTCTTAGTTCGGATAAATCAGTTTCATTCCCTTCGAGCGTATACTGATATATTTCACCTAATCCTGTACTTATAGGACCCATTTCAGGTTCAAAACCCTGAGGCAGGGATTCCTTTGCAAGCTGGATTCGTTCAAAAACTATTTGCCGAGCAAAATATGTATCAACATCATCTTCAAATATAACAACAACCTGAGATAATCCCGCTTTAGACAAAGAGCGAATCATTTTAACTCTCGGTAACCCGTTCATTTCCCTTTCTAAAGGTGTAGAAATTAACCTTTCCACTTCCTCCGGCGCAAGACCCGGTGCCTGTGTCAATATCATAACCTGAATATTGGTTACATCGGGAAATGCATCAATGGGCAATGTTTTCCATGCTACTATCCCGCCAATGACAAGTATGATAGCGAAACAGATTACTAAAAATTTTTGTTTAAATATAAAAGAAATAAATTTATTCATAATTTGTTCTCCATTATTTTATTCCGCACACCCTTCTCCCATCTCTGATTTCAACAGTTCTGATTTAAGTAGAAAACTGCCTTCTACAGCTACTTTATCTCCCTGTTTCAGACCGCTGAGCACTTGTATGTAGCCATTATCTTCAAAACCTGCCACTATCTCTTTTGTCGCAAATTCTTTATCTCCGTTTGAAACAAATACAATTTGTTTATCTTTCACTTTTTGTAAAGCTTTAGACGGAATAGACAGAAATCGTCCATCATTAATAATTATTTTGCCGGTAACATACATATTGAATTTAAGGAGATATAACTGGTTGTCTATTTCCGCTCTTACTTTAATAGTTCTTGAAGTTTCATCAACCCTCGGTGATATAAACACTATTTTGCCGGAAAATATTTTTTCAGGATATGCTATAGTTGTTACTTTTATTTTTTGGCCTATCTTTACATTCCCCATATCTTTTTCATACATATCGAAGTTTGCATTAATAATACTGAGATCAGATATGGTAAATAAAGAAGTAACTTCGTCTGCATGCTGGCCTTGTTTAATGGTAACTCCTGTTATCATTCCAGCGACTAAAGAAACTATCTCTTCGCTTGAATTGGGAGTCTTTATAGTTGCCAAAATAGTTCCTTCTTTAATAATATCGCCATACATAGCTTTTATTTCCGTTATTTCACCGGCAGTTTTCGGTGTAACATGAAATATTTTTTCGGTATCTTTTGCTATTTCACCGGTAACATCAAGAGTATCTTCCATAATACGGTATTCGGCCTCTTTCACTTCGAGCCCTATAATTTTTCTTGAAGCTTCGTCAATAGTTATCTTTTGTTCTTCTGAATGCATTCCTTCCTCTGCGTGCTCTGTATCTTTTTGCTCTTCTTTAATAGTATTTGAATCTTTATTGCAACCTGAAATAACCAGAATGAGCATAATTACAGCAATAAACTTTGTAAGTTTTTGCATTGTATCCTCCCTTATATTTCCTTTTAAATTCATTCTATTTCCTCACCGATAACTCGTTCCATCATCGCAATTTTGTTTTCATAATTTGTAATTGCTTCGAAATAATTTAACTTAACATTTCTGACAGTTTTCACATTATCCAGATATGTCAAAAAGTTTGCTTTCCCTTCCTTGTACTGCAAATCAATCAAATTCTGAATTTCAACAGATTCATCAACACTCTTTTTAAATATCTCCACCTGCTTTCCGGCAGATTCGGCTTCAATAAAAACGTCGTAAATGTTTAGTTCCAATTGCCTTCTGAAGTAATCCACATCATTTTCAGCTTTTTCTGTATTTATTTCCTTTTCCTTGATTTCCCCTGAATTTCTGTACCATATAGGTATTGAAAATTCCAGGCTTGCTCCTAATGGTTTAGGACTTCGCTCTTCCCTTGAGAAAATCAAACCAACGGTAGGATTTGGTAATGTGTCCAGTCGCGCAAGATTTCTCTCCTTATTACTCATTCTGACCATTGCTATTCTGAATTTCAGATCAGGGTTCCGAGAAAGAGCTTTACTTTTTATTGTTTCATAATCCATTTTCTTTTCTTGATAAAAGATATTTTCTTCTATCTTGTATTCGTTACTTACGGATTCTCCTAACAGAAGATTGAACTGCGATTTTGCAACCTTCATTTCTCTTTCGGTAAGGATTAATTCGTTCTCAGCTTGAGACAACTCAATCTTTGCCCGTAACAGCTCATTTAAATATATACTGCCGGATTGGTATTTTACTTGAACGCTGTCAAGCAGTCTCCTTACAAGGTTGAGATTTTCTTTTGCAATCTCACTTCTCTTCTGAATCAGCAAAAGTTCATAGTATTTTTCTTTTACTTCCAGCGCAACATCCAGCCATACCGATTTCAATTGTTCACCGGCAATAGATATCAGGTCTTCAGCAATATCCTTACGTTTTGTTCTTTTGCCGAATATTTCCAATTCCTGACTTAAACTAAGTTCATAACTGCTCATATCAATATCCGTTACATTGGGAGCCTGAAATTCGATAGATGGATTTGCGTATGCACCTGCTTGAATATGTTTTGATTTGGCAGCTTCTATATCTTTTCTTGCACTTATTACTTTTGCATTTTTTTCATTGGCTATTGATAAAGCTTTTTTAAGAGATATGCTTTCTTGTGAACTTAACAAATCAAATAACACACTTATAAATATAGATAAAATTATAAACAATCTAAATTTTATTGCCATAATACCTCACATATCCATTTCAAAAAACTATTGAAATAGATAAACTATTTTAAATAATTAGAACTAAAGAGATAAACAGATTGTTTTAGGATTGATACTTAGGAGGACGATCTATACTACAAATGAAAGGATTGTGGTAAGCAAAACTGTTACTATCTAAAACTTTTAAAAAAAACAATGGCGGCCTTATATCACTTCCATGTACAGATATTTTCACTTGACATTCGTCACTACAACAAATAATGCAGCAATGAGAACTGTTTTCAGAATATTCTGACTCACAAATACCCATATTAAAGAAAATAAGTATAAATAAAAACATCTGAAATACCATTCTTTTCATATTTTAATAATATAACATTCTAAGTAGAAAGTCAAGAAAAATTTGAATTTGTTTTTTGTGCGTTTTCACCTTATCGCCCGCTTCAAATTTCTTCCGCATTGCAACTACATTTTAAGTAAGCATATTACATTTTACTTAATGTATTTTCAACTTTTTCATTTTCAATAAGCTTTAATTTTGGCCATGTTTTCTTGAAGTATTATGGATTATCTTCCCTACACTTAACCCATAAAACTGCTAACCAAAAAATTGGTGATTAAAACTCCACATTAGGTCTTACCAAAATTTGAAAATTTTTTTCATCATTTGTTCTTGCTAATTTACCGGTATATTTAGCAGAACCTTCCCATACAAAACCTGTTGCTATACTAAATACAATTTTTTTCTTGCTATAAGGAAATTTTTTACCAACAAGAAAAAAATGCCTCATAATATTCCCTTCTTTGATATCTACATCCATCGTATATTCAAAGTTGCTATTTTTCAATATTGATTTTGTATTGCTAAAATCGGTTCTATCTCTTCGCAGTGAAAAATATAGAGCATCTTTTATATAAATATTGTTATGAAATTTACTTCCAACTCTAAAACTCCAGCTCATTTTATCATCATTTACTGTTTTGTCGCCTTTTAGCTTAATTTCGCTTTCTATCCAATTACCACTGATTAATTCGTTATCCTTTATATTATAATTGCCTCCGCTTAAAAGCAATCCGAGATATCCCTTGCCTTCCATGTTTTTTGTGTCTTTGGGTTTAAAACTTATTACATTACCTAAGAATATCGATATAGCATAAGGTTCTTCAAAACCGGCAGAAACACTCTTTACAATATTAAAACTATCCGAAACATTCATTTCGTTATAAAAATGTAAAAGATTTTTTTTAACAAATGCTCCAAAACACGGCATCGGATATGCGCTTAATTCAAACACCATGTATCGCGGAGCGGGTGATGCAATTAATTTATTATAAATATTGATTTCGTTTTCATCATCAAAATACGGGATAGGTGTTTTTGTTAAAGGTAAATAATAATCCAGAGATGTATAGTAGGTATCCAATTCAAATTCGATTTCTTGATTGTTTATTTGTTTATGATAAACGGATTTGGAATAGAGAATGGAATTACTTAAGAAAAGAAAGGATGTAAATAAATAAAAAAAAGTATAATTTTGAATTATATTATTTATGCTGCTTTTACTATACGGCCGGATTTTATACATTTTGTGCAGACATATGCTGACTGTTTTATGCCACCTAATAATATTTTAATTTTTTGCAGATTAGGTTTAAATCTTCTCTTGCTAGCTTTATGAGAGTGACTGACATTATTTCCTGAAACTGATCTTTTATCACATATTATACATTTAAACGCCATAACTTCCTCCAATCCTAAATAAAACAGCAGATCATTCGTTGTGAATCCCGCTTTGCGGGATCGTGTTCTCGCTCGTTTCAGTTGAGCCGAACTCCGAGCACGAATAGTGTTATTCTACATAAAAAAAAATTAATGTCAAGCAATAAATACACGACATTACCCATTTTTTTTGGATAAGATTTTAGTATAAAAAAACTTGCTTAAATCAGCATCCTTTTGTAAAATGTTTTTCTGACGAAAAAACCTTAAAAAAGGATGATTTAAGCAAGTATGGAAAATGTTAAAATATCTAATATGATTATACAGCAACTTACTGGATATGTCAATTGTTTGACAGATGGCTGTTACAAGCCAACTCAAAAA